>Ga0209512_1001033_pt1 | contig 37644 bp, 32 predicted proteins | sample frozenSSSSmetaG_FD_184142 | JGI IMG/M metagenome (GOLD analysis project Ga0209512, IMG submission 184142) | Glacier valley bacterial and archeal communities from Borup Fiord, Nunavut, Canada, to study Microbial Dark Matter (Phase II) -... | ecosystem: Environmental > Aquatic > Freshwater > Ice >...
TATTCCCCTTGCCCTTTTTGGAAGCGGATGGGCGTATCTCCTGGTTTTTCATTCACTTCGTCGCCATTGATGTACGTACCGGGAAGTGAAGTAAAGTAACGAGTAGTGAGTAACGAGTAAAAAGTGAATAATGAAAGTTTAGAAATTCTGGGCCTAAAATATGTTTCTGGATATATTACCCAGGCAGAGCATGATGATTTTCTGGCGGTTATTGACGAGCAAAATTGGTTGACCGACTTAAAACGACGGGTTCAGCACTATGGGTATCGCTACGACTATGTAGGCCGAAAAGTTGACCTGGACTCAATGTATCTCGGCCCGCTCCCCACTTGGTCAGACTGGCTTATTACCCGTTTGCTCAAAGATAAAATTGTAAAACAAGCCCCCGACCAGCTGATAATTAACGAGTATCAACCAGGACAAGGTATTGGCTCCCATGTAGATTGTGTACCTTGTTTTGGGGTTTATAATGTTGGAGTTATTGGCTCAACCTTCTTTGACCGTTTTGCCGACTACTTTATCTGGTACAGAAGTTGAGCTAAGTATTTTTGGGCTTACGGTATTGATTGCCGCCATTATGCCCTGGCTTGCTCGAACGTTCAGTAAAATCAACTCGGCAGCAGACACCTCTAACTCTGGCGAAGCAAATAATGCTAGTAGACGTAGCTTTGTCTTTAAGTTAGGCGCGTTTGTCACAGGTATTTTGATACTACCTATTGTATCCGTTAACAAGGCATCAGCGACTGGCTCTTGCGCCACAGGTTACCAACAAGCATGTCATTGCCAGATTGGGAGTGGTTATGTTGACAATGGTCAATGTGCGAATTGGTGTCCACCCCCCCCTGTTTGCCCTCCGGGTCAACATTGTAATGCACCAGTTTATTATATTATGACACTGGTTTGCTGTGCTCCTGACATCAATGCTGGTACTCCTTGCGGTCAATATACGCAACTTCTATTCGAGCAACAATGTTACTAGCTTTACAAATCTGCATGAGATGTATTTCTAAAAGGAGGAATTACAATGCAACATGAGATTATTATAGAACAAGGCAGCCTGACAGTTGGTATGACCTCAGATAAAATAATTGAAGTATTAGAAGCACACGTTAAACATGGGAATGGTAAAGTAATCTGCCCTACGTGTAAAGAATCTATTGAAGTACCCGTCAATCTTAGGCAGATGATTAAAAAATTAGCTACTAACGCGAAAGGTGAGACAGTCAATCTTACGTTTGGAATTTTCCACCCAGGACCTCCTCCGCCCAGTAGTAACAAAGGTCTTGAACTTACAGACCCTACGTTAGACCCCATAATACGCGCTAAGGCCGAGGAAATGGAGCGTTTTTTTAAGGAACGCAACGGCAAAAAAAGTATTGATAAGAAGAACGGTTAGTTGCTAATTTCGTGGGAAAATACAATGCCCTGTAATATATTGGACAAGTTGGGTTATAGCTAAAGTATAGAGATACGTGTGCTAATTCTATTTTATGAGGGTTATAATTTTGTCTAGCGACCTAAATAAGAATGGCGCACTTCCTCGTTCTGGCGCAGGTCGAAGCCCGACCCCTCCAGCACCACCCGACCCGTTTCTAATACATAGCCCTGATTAGCGATATGCAGGGCGGCATAGGCGTTCTGTTCCACCAGCAAAACCGTTACCCCCAATTTATTAATATCCTGAATTATCTGGAAAATCTCTTTGACTAACAACGGAGCTAACCCTAACGAGGGCTCGTCCAGCAGTAGGATGCGGGGTTTTGCCATCAAAGCGCGACCCATCGCCACCATTTGCTGTTCGCCACCCGATAATGTTCCAGCCAGTTGTTTTGCGCGTTGTTTGAGGCGGGGGAAGTGGTGAAAGACCATTTCCATATCTTCGTTGACGCTTTTTTTGTCCTTGCGGGAGTACGTGCCCATTTTGAGGTTTTCCAGCACCGTCAAATCGGTGAAGACCTGCCGACCTTCGGGTGATTGAGCAATCCCTAACCCCACGATTTTCTGCGGTGGCAGCTTTTCAATAGCTACCCCATCAAGAGTAATTCGCCCTTGGGCTGCTGGAATTAAGCCGGATATGGTGCGAAGTAAGGTGGTCTTGCCCGCCCCATTTGCGCCCAACAATGTGACAATCGCCCCATCTGACACTTCCAGACTGACCCCTTTCAGGGCATGAATTCGACCATAATAGGTGTGGACATCTTCGATTTTTAGCATGGTTAAAAATTACCCTCATTTAGATTTTCTTGTGCCCGCTTCAGGGAAGGGGGTCAGGGGGTTAGGTCAATTACTTACAACTCTGTAGTATTAGCTGGAATAACGGGAATATCGAAATGCATAAATTCAGGGTATTTTTGGCCCGCGCCAGTGTTAAATAGTATAACCTTTTCCTCAGCAGAAACCAAGCCCCGTTCGAGCATATGGCGCAAAACCGATAGGGTAGCCGCCCCTTCAGGAGCCGGATAAACCCCTTCCAGTGAGGCAATTTCTTTGGTATCCTCGCTCATCTCCTCGTCAGTTACAGCAATGCAGGTTCCGCCACTTTCGCGCACCGCCCGTAAAATCAGGTAATCGCCGACTGCTACCGGGACGCGAATACCGCTACTGTTGGTTTGAGCGTTTTCCCAGGCTGGCGCGAACTCCAAGCCCTGGTCGAAAGCCCGCACAATCGGGGCGCAGCCGGTGGCCTGAGCAACTACCATACGGGGGCGTTTTGCGCCAATCCAGCCCATCTTTTCCATCTCATCAAAAGCTTTCCACATCCCCACCAGCCCGGTGCCGCCACCCGTTGGATAGATTATCACATCTGGCAGTTCCCAGCCAAGTTGCTCCGCTACCTCATAGCCCAGCGTCTTTTTCCCTTCCACGCGGTAGGGTTCTTTCAGGGTAGAGAGGTCAAACCAGCCTTTGCGCTCGGCGTTGGCTTTCAAAATCCGGCCCGCGTCGTTGATAAGCCCCTGAACTAGCCAGAGTTGAGCCCCGGTCACGGCAGTTTCGAGTTTGTTTATCAAAGGGGCATCCTCCGGCATCATTACCGCCGCCGCCATGCCCGCCCGTGCCGCGTAAGCCGCCATTGCCCCGCCCGCATTACCCGCGCTGGGGATACTGAGAGCGGTTGCCCCTAGCTCTTTGGTTTTGGAAACCGCCATCCCCAGACCCCGTGCCTTAAAACTCCCGGTAGGGTTCTGGCTTTCGTCCTTGATAAACAGGTTCGACAGCCCTAACTTTTTACCAAGCCGGGGTGCTTCTAGCAAGGGGGTGAAGCCTTCGCCAAAAGTAACGATATTCTCAGCCCATAATACGGGCAAAACCTCCTGATAACGCCACATACTAGCTACGCGCCCCGCTAACATTGCGGGTTTCAGGCGTTCGCGGGCGACCTCCAGGTCGTAACGGTGGTAAAGAACCTTGCCACAGGCTGGACAGAGGTTGTATAACTCGGCGGCACTATATTCTTTGCCACAATAGGTACATTCCAGGTGGCTAACGGTGCTATTTGTCGAAATCCGACCTTCCACAATTGTCATTTTCGCCTCATTAAATATCTTTATACGGGAGACCCTATTTGCGGCGGGTGCAACAGGCTCAAGAAAAATTTAACCGCCAAGTTCGCCAAGAACGCCAAGTAATCTTTTATTTTTCTTGGGACTAGGGGGTTAAGTCAAACAAGCCCTCACCCTAACCCTCTCCCATTTTAGGGGAGAGGGAACGACTCCTTCTCCCAACTCGTTACTCGTTACTTTCAACTCGTTACTACCCAATTGCGCCGGGGCGTACCTCGTGGTAGGGTTCTTCGCCGCTCAAAACGCCCCAGACGTTATGGGCCGCTCCTTCCAAACAGGCAAAGCGCGACTCATCGGTTATACCCGCCACATGGGGAGTCCATATAACATTTTCCAACGTCATAAGCGGGCTATCCAAATTCGGCTCGTCCTCGGCTACGTCCAACGCCGCCCCCTTCAGTCTCTTTTCTACCAGAGCATTATAAAGGGCTGTTTCGTCCACCAGTCCACCCCGCGCCGTATTTATAAGATAAGCATCGGGTTTGACCAACGCCAACTCTTTCGCCCCAATTATATAATGGGTGGTGGTATAATATGGCACATGAATCGCAATAAAATCGCTTCGGCTCATTATCTCTTCCAGGCTGGTATAGCGCAACCCGACACTCTGGGCAAACTCATTATCTAAAACAATATCGTGCCCCAAAATTTCCATACTAAAACCATTCGCCCGCAACGCCACCTCTTTGCCAATCGCTCCTACCCCGATAATCCCGACAGTTTTGCGATACACATCCCGACCTACCACCCGCGTCCATTTTTTGTTGACGATCATCTGTTGGTTCTCAGGGATACGGTGCGCCAGCATTATCATCAAGCCAATAGTGTGGTCGGCGACGGCATGGCGGTTCGCGCCCGGTGTGGTGGTGACAATCGCTCCACGTTCTTTGGCGGCTTCCAGGTCAATGCTGTTAAAACCTACCCCGGTACGGCAAATCGCTCTGAGGCGCGGTAGGCTGAAAATAACCTCGCGGGTAAACGGCTCAACCCCGCAGATTACCCCGTCGAAACCGTCCACCATTTTAATCAGTTCGGCTTCGCTCATACCCGCCCAGCCCGGTTCAACCACCACCTCGCAACCCTTATCCCGCAGCCAGCCGATTACCTGATTATTTCCCGGCACTTTCCACGACAAAATTTTGACCCGATACATAGAACTCCTCAGTTACGTTCCCCCTTCCCTGATTCTGGGAAGGGGGCTAGGGGGTTAGGTCAACTTACTTGAACTTTGCCAGAATTTCCTCGGTTCTGGTTTGCATCTGTTTCACCGCGTCTTTGGGCGTAACCTGCTTGCTCAAAACTTTGCTAACCAAATCCTGGATTACCTCAGTTGAAATCTGAGGATAGGCGGGCGTGACGGGACGCGGTTTGGCGGTAGCAAAAGCATCTGGCAGAATCGCCAGTGCCGGATTTGCCGCTTTCAAATCGGCATCACTGAACGCACCTTTCAAGGAAGGTAACACCCCTTCGCCTAACGAGAAAGCTTTCTGGACATCCAGGCTGGTAAGATATTCGATAACCTTCCAGGCCGCCGCCGGATTCTTGCTGGTGGCACTGACCGAGAGATTCCAGTTACCGAGCGTCCCAGCAGGTTTTTTGCCCGAAGCCGCCAGCACTGGCACTGCTCCCCACTTGCCCTTGACCTTAGAAGTATCCTTCTCAAAGTCACCAACGGCACTGGCAAAGCCCCGCGCAAATACCGCATTACCCTGCGCGAAGGTAGTTTGCAGGTCTGGCCCCTTGAAGGTAATCAGTTTTTCCGGGCTAATTTTTTTGTCATAGATAGCGGTTTGCAGCCATTGTAGACTGGCCTCGGCTTCGGGGCTATTGACCAACACCTTACCAGTCGAGGCATCCCAGAACTCCCCACCAAAGCCCCAGAGAACTTCCAGCCACATCGCACTCAGACCTTCGTTCTTGAAACCCGCGAAAATATAACCGTACTGGTCGGCAGTTTGAAGTTTCCCGGCTGCGTCAATCATTTCGTCAAAGGTTTTGGGCGGCTGCATCCCGGCTTTGTCCAGAATATCCTTGCGGTAGAACAGCAAACCGACATTCTGATACCAGGGGACACCATAGAGCTTCTCCTTGTAGCTGGTAGCCAGTAGCGAGCCTTCAAAGAAGTTCTTGCGGAAATCGGCAGAGGCATATTGGTCAATCGGCAGCAAATAGCCCGCCGAGGCAAATTCGGGAGCCCAGGGGATGTCGGCGGCAATCACATCGTAGGTTGAGTCTTTCGCCCCAAAAACCGTCACAAACTTGTCGTGCAGGGCCTGACTGTCATTGGCGAACTCCTGAAAATCAATCGTGACCGGCCCAGCTTTGGCATTGAAAGCGTCTACCAATTTTTTAGGAGTGCCGCTTCCTTTGGTGGTTGCCAGAACCGCTTTACCCGTAGCCTGTACTGCGGCTGCGGTAGTAGTTGCACCAGCGGCGGCTGCGGTAGTAGCCGGAGCAGCCGTCGTCGCAACTGGGGCGGTGGTCGCAGTGGGATCGCCACAGGCTGCCAGCACGGCGGAGCTAATGGCTCCCGCCCCCAACAGCCCGACCATTCGGCGGCGACTAATAATTGGTTTCTTGTCGTTCGATTCTTGCATGAGATTCCTCCTGATTATTTGCTGATAACTCAAACTTTTTGTTCTTCGCGATTACCTAATACCCGTAGATATAGCACGGCGAAAATCATGATGTAAAAGAAAGTGATAATCGCCAGACTTGAGCCGAAACCAAAATTTTGTTTTCGGAACAGTTCCTGATAGGTGTAGTAGTTAAGCGACTCCGTGCCAAACCCGCCCTCGGTCAGCACATAAACCAGATCGAAGATGCGGGAAGCGTCTATAGTGCGGAAAAGCAGGGCTACCAAAATCGTGGGGCGCAAAGCGGGTAGGGTAATATGTAGGAAGCTTTGAAAGAGATTAGCCCCATCCACCCGTGCCGCCTCATAAAAATCGTGGGGAATGGTTTGCAGCCCCGCCAGCAGAATCAAGGCTACAAAGGGGGTAGACTTCCAGACATCCGCAATTGTCACCGCCCAAAAGGTCAGGTCTTTACTGGCAATCCAGAGTTGGTCTTCTTTGATAAGGCCAACTCCTTTCAAAATTTCGTTCAGCACCCCGTATTCGCTGTTGTAAATCAGCCCCCACATTCGGGCAACCACCACCGTTGTCAGACTCCAGGGCACTAACACAATCGCTCTTACAATTCCTCGTCCCTTGAACTCGCGATTCAGTATCAGAGCTACCCCTAGCCCGAACAGGAATTCAAGCCCCACCGAAATTACCGCAAAGGCAGTGGTAAAAATAAGCGAGTCGAAAAGTTGCTTTTGCGCGCTTTCTTTGGTGAATGCGTCAAAATAGTTTTGCAACCCGATAAAGGGTTCGGCCCGTCCGGCGATGCGACGGTCTATGTCGTGCAGACTGAACCAAAAGGTCTGCCCGATGGGGAAGAAAACCACTGCCACAATAATCACAATGGCGGGTATGACCATCAAATAGGCTGTAAGTTGACGCTGATTCAGGTGATACCACGCCTTCCGATAAGGCCGGAGCGCGGTTTCGGCTTTTACTTGCTCTACTGCCATACTTCTTCTCCAGTAACGAGTAACGAATGCCTAGTAGCGAGTTAAAGATGTTCCCCCTTCCTGTGTCGGGAAGGGGGCTAGGGGGTTAGGTCAACCTAAATAACAAACTGACTCAAATATTTTTGGCTGAATATCAGGCCACGCTGTACTTTTTCCAGCGAACCTTCCCATACCGGGTCTTCATGCTCAATCGAGATTGGGCCGTCATAGCCAATTTCGTACAGAGTGTTGATAAATCTGCCCCAATCCACCTGACCCAATCCCGGTAGACGGTATCGCCACCAGCCTTCGCCTAATATCCCGCTTTGGTTTAGCCTGTTAGTTAAAATTTCGGTATCTTTGGCCTGAACCAGAAAGACTTTTGAGGCGAATTTCTTTAGGGCGGCGATATAGTCAATCCCCAACCACAACAAATGTGACGGGTCGAAATTCAGCCCCAAAAGCGGTGAAGGGATAATATTAAAAACCGCCTCCCAGACCTCCGGGGCATAAGCAATGTTATAGCCGCTCGGCCATTCGTCCAGCATCGGGCAATTTTCGATGGCAATCCGCCGCCCATGCTCCTCAGCAAATTTCATCAGTTCCGGCCAGACCTGCCCCACCAGTTTCAGGTTATCCTTGACGGGCAAGGTGTGGTCGCGCCCGATAAAGGTAGTGACGGTTGAAACGTCCAGAGCCGCCGCCGCCGCAATCATATTTTTCAGGTGGTTTTGGCTGGCTTCGCGTCGAGACGGGTCGGGGTGCAGATGATGTCCGCCTAGCAACAAACTTGAAATTTGGATATTGTATTGGGCAAATAGCTCTTTAACCCGCTGGGCTTCCCCCCTGTTAGAAGCGATTTTTTGCAAATCAAGTTTATTGGTGCGCGGGTGAGTATGAACCTCAATCGCCTCAAAGCCGTTAGCTTGCGCCCATTTTAGTTGTTTTTCCAGTGTCAATTCCGGGACGCAGGCGTTGATAAAACTGAGTTTCACGCGATTCTCTCCCAAAGCTGTCAGCCATCAGCAAAAAGTTTTTAGTTATTGGTTGTTAGTTAAACCTAACCCCCTACCCCCCTTCCCTAAAGTGGAAGGGGGAGCAAGAATTCCTTATTCTTGCTCCTTGCTCCTTTATTCTTGCTCCTACCTTTTCCCCAACACCTAAAGGGTAATTGTTTTGCCACTCTCGATTGCTTGCAGAGTCGCCAGCGAAAGTTTCAGGGCTGCAATACCGTCATCCGCCCCGATGTAACTGCTGCCTTCCCGTATAGCTCTGACAAAAGCCAGAATCTCGTCCTGCCACCAGTTAATCCCGGCGTTAGAAATAGATTCGGTAGTGCCATCGGCCTGTACCAGTGTTAGTTCCTTACGAATATCGCCGAAAATTAGGCCGTCCGGCCCCACAAATTTATCACTACTGAAGCCATAAGCTGCCAGACTACGGGGCAACCCCCAACTGGTAGAGAATTGGGCTATATCCCCCGAATAGTAATTGATAACCACTCCGGCGGTATCTATCGCCAGTTCCTCCAACCCGGCTACTTCCGGCTTATTTCCGGCGAAGGTCATCCCATATCCTGCTACCTGGTAAGGGTCACTCTCGAACAGCCACCGCCACAGGTCAAAATCGTGACACCAGTAGTCTAATATCGGCCCACCGTTGATATTTTTGGCGTGCATCACCACTTTGGGCCGGATGTCCATAAAGTTTTCCGAAATTGCTAAGATAGGTCGCCCGATTCGTCCTTCTTTTATCCATTCTTTTAATCTGGCAAAGGCCGCCGAGTAACGCAACATAAAACCTATTGACAACAACTTGCCGTTTTTCAGGGCGGCTTCCTCCATCGCTTCGGCATCTTGCAAGGTCAAAGCTATCGGTTTTTCGCACAAAACATGCACCCCATGCTCCAGAGCGTAAATCGAAACGGGGGCATGAAAGGAAGTGGGTAGACAGACCGAAACCACATCGGGGCGGGTTTCGTTAATCGCTGTTTTGTAATCGGTGAAAAGGGCAGTTACCCCCGCCTCGCGCCCTGCCGCTTCCAGGCGTTCGGGCACTCCCTCCACCAGTGCCACTATCTCGGCTTCCGGCACATTTTGCCAGACCCGCAAGTGGCGCATCCCCATGTCCCCCGCCCCAATCACCCCAACCCTTAACTTCCCTAACATTAACCAACAACCTCGCTAGAACTGTTTTAGATTTTAACCGCCGAGAACGCCGAGAACGCCAAGCAAATTTAAATTTTCTCTGTGTCCTCTGTGCCTCTGTGGTGAATAATTTATCCTTTGACCGCGCCACTGGTCAGGCCGGAGATAATTCGCCGTTGGAATAGCAACACCAGCACAATCAGGGGGATAGTTAAAATAACCGCCCCCGCGCTAATTTGACCCCAGGGTTCGTTAGTATCGCCGATGCCCTGAAAACTGGCGATAGCAACCGGGGCGGTAAAGTTTGCCTCGGTACTCATAAAAGTCCGGGCAAACAGAAACTCATTCCAGGAGTTGATAAAGATTAAAATGGCGGCGGTCATAATCCCCGGCAGGGCCAGTGGCAACATAATCCGATAGAATGCCCCAAAAGGATGCGCCCCGTCCACCTCTGCTGCCTCTTCTAACTCCTGGGGCAGGTCGCGGAAGAAAGCCGCCAATAACCAGATAGTAAGTGGTAGATTAAAAGTAATATAGGGTATAAATAACACGGGCAATTTGTTGATTAATTGTAAATTGCTGAACATTAGGTAAAGCGGGCCGATAATCGCAATTCCCGGAAACATCGAAACCGCCAGCACAATTCCCAACAAAAATTTGCGCCCCCGATACTTAATCCGACCAAGCGAATAGCCCGCCAGTGTACCGATAAACAGACAGCCCAGCGTGGTAATAGCCGCCACCAGAAAACTGTTGATAATATTCTGTCCAAAATTGCGCCCCTGAAATACCCCGCTATAATTCTCTAAAGTGACGGGGATGGGCAATAAATCGGGGTTGCGCTTGAAAAGATTGTCGGGAGTTTTAAGTGAAGTGATAATCAACCACAGGAAGGGCGCGGTAAAAACCAGCACAATCAGCCCTATCAGCAGATAAAAGCCGATTTTCCCGGCGTAGTAGCTGGCGGGCTTACGATTGGCGGTATAACTCGTTCCACTATTGATTGCCATTGAACTTTCCCTTTCCCTATCCCCTAACTCCAGATGGTTGGCTATACAAAAACTCCTGAAGGGCCAGGGCGGCGGCCCCAATCAAACCGATATTGTCATCCAGACTGCTGGTCAGAACCGTAAGTTCTGGGCCGGGGGGCGCACTGGAACGCCGCAACACTTCTTCAACTTTAGGGACAAAACCTTTAGCTTCGCGGGTCACTCGTCCAGCGAAAATTACCGTATCAGGGCTAAGAGCTTTAACCAGATTGACCACCGCAATACCCATGCCCTCCCCCGCTCGCTCGATAATCCCTGTCGCCGCTTTATCGCCGTCCTGCGCCGTAATCAACAAATGTTCAATGCTAGTCTGGCTGCTATCCCCCTGCGCTAGTTTCGCCAACAGCCCTGACGAATTCTGGCGCACCTCCTGACGAGCAGCTTCCAGCATGGCGGCCTCGCTGGCAACCGTTTCCAGACAGCCTTGCGCCCCGCAATAACAGGTCTGACCGTGTGGGTCAACTATCGTATGCCCGATTTCCCCGGCGGCCCAGCCACTCCCTCGGTAAATTTCACCCTCGGCGATAATGCCGCAACCAACCCCCGCCCCCACATAGACCACCGCGATATTGCTAAATTTTCGACTGCGCCCGTGTCCGAACAGCGACTCCGCCAGAGCCATGCCCCGCACGTTGTTATCGGCATAAACCGCGATACCCAGAGTTTTTTCCAACTCGGCTTTAAGAGGTACGTCCTGCCAACCCACGCTCAGGGCGCGTAGATTAACCCCCCGTTTAGCATCCACCAGCCCTACCGCTCCCACGCCCATCCCCAGAACTTGTTGGTTAGTAAGGCCGTTGCGATTGATAATCTCCTGAGCGGCCTGAGTAATCAGCTTTAGGGTAATTTGGGGATGTCTATCGGCTGGCCCTAGCCGTTCCTGGTCTAAAAGTCCCCCCTTGAGGCTGACCAGCCCCACCCGCACCAGCCGGGGGGTAATATGCACCCCTAAAGTGCGCCCCGCCGTTGGGTTCAAATCCAGGGGAGTGGAACGCCGCCCAGCCCGCCCCGGCTCACTGTCTACGTCTTCCTCACCCTCAAGCTCAATCAGCAGCCCTTCCGCAATGAGCGTGCCAGTTAGAATTGTGAGAGCCGCCGGACTTAGCTGGGTCAGGCGCGACAAGGTAAGGCGCGAGACCGGGCCGCGATTTAATATAAGCCGCAATATCAGCGAGCGATTATAAAGTTTCCCGGCCTTGTGATTCCGGCCCACTTCCAAGCCTGTTACCATTATCTAACCTTATAACTTAAAATTTGCCAGAACGTCCATCAAACTATCGCGGCGGGAAGCCATATTGTCGCGGGCTTGCTCCAAACTCTGCCGCCCATGCACAATATCATTCACTACCCCCAGCACTGCCAGCGGGTCTTCGTCGCCGGGATATAGCACAAAACGACCTACCAGAGCCCCCCGCGCATTAGGGGCGGCGTTCATGGCTTGTTCGATTTCGCGCAAAACCGGGTAAGGATCGCCCCCCCGGTCACCGCCCAAAACCAACATCGGCATAGTGGTAGCTTTTGCCGCCAAGCCAAAATTCTCCACATACGGCACTTTTAGCCAAGTACGGGCCGACCCTTCGCCTAGCCCTGCCGCCACACCCAGAAATTTCAACAAACCTTCGGTGCTGGTATCGGTTTTGTAGACCCCATCTACCTTTTTGACGGGCAACGGCTCTAAAAAAGGTGTGATATTGGCCCGCCGCAACTCGTTAATGGCGTTGCCGCAATATTCGAGGGTTTTGGCAGTGCCAGGGTCGTTGAAATCCAGCCGAATCATCATCTTTCCGGCATCAAAGCGCAGACGGGACAATTCGTAGGCGGTGTAGGCGGTGAAACGGTCTTCCATTTCCCAGACGGCGTTCAGCAAGCCGCCACGCTGCATACAACCGACCAGCACTTTATCATCCAAAAAACTGGGGCCACCCGCCCGCCGCACCAAATGGCTGACGATAAATAGCTCGTCAAAAACGTCAGGGGTTGCCATCAGGCCGTCACATTCGGGCGAAACCATCATCCGCAGAATCCGGGCTAGAAACTCATGGCGATTGCCCAACCGAATAGGGTCGCTACCCAACCCACTGTTGTGACGGGCCGGGTGGTCTGCCGCCAGAATTGCCAGCTTACCATCGGGCGCAAGTTGGGGGCGACGACGACGGGCGGCGGCTTCTTCCTCCACCACCCAGGGTCGAGTCGCCCGTACCTCGGTAATCGCTTCGTATAGAGCCTGGGGCAAAAACTTCTCGTAATCAAAATGATAGGCCATTTGTTTCTCCTGAACGGTTGCCAGTTGTCGGTAGTCAGTTAGCGGTAGTCGGAAAGAATTCGTAGGGGCGGTTCGCGAACCGCCCAATAAAAAATATTAACAAGGATAGACAGGATAAACAGGATGTTAAGAAGTAGTGAGTAACGAGAAAAAAGAGGCTTACGTCTTTTATTCTTGCTCCTCACACCTTTATCCTTTGTTCTGACTCCTGACTCCTGAATTCTGACTCCTTCAACTCGTTACTTTTGAACTTCCAACCCAATCAGATCGGCCCAGGCCGCAAGGCTGGCGGAATGTCGCCCGTAGGCCATCACCAGATGGTGTTCGTAACCGCCGTAAATAATCGTATCCAACAGCTTTTGCGCCCCACCTTCGGGTCGGACTTCGGCGGTATTTCCGGCGAACAGCAGGGGCGAGTCCAATGCCTCACCTTCTACCAGCAATAGCCGATATTTACCCTGACTGTAGCTCAGGCGGGCCAGCGTCACCACCCCCGGTTTGAGGGGGAATTGGGCCGTCACCCCGATTTTGCGGTTACTATGCACCCCCGCCTTGCGTTGAGAGGGGTCGGCGGCTAATGAAAAAGCCGCATTACCACAGTGCCACAAGACGATGCTATCTTTTTGCTTGTCCATCGAAACTAGGTCAGCTAGAAAAGGAGCCGTGCCACTCAGGTGGTGCAGGGCTTTCATTGTAACCGCGCCGTGTACATCGGCCTCGCACGCCGCCACCAGTCCGTTTTCCATCAAAGCCGCCAGCACCCCACAGGCCGCCGCCTGATGCTCTACAAAAAATTCCGGCCAGCATTTCACCGCCACCGCCCCAAGTTCGTCCTTGTTCGCCAAATCCACCAGAGCTTGATAAGTGTTGGAAGCGGTACAAACCACCTGTTCGGGTAAATCGTCCAGCCCATTTAGGCAGGCCCGCAACATCGCCCGCACATCCTCGGTTTTGTTCAAAGTTACTTCGTTAGCCGCGCCAAAAACTTGCGTCAGGTTGTAAATCTGGATTTGTGGCCCAATCTCCCGCCACAATTTCAATTCGTCATAGCCACTTGGGAAAAAGCCCGGCGGACGGCTACCAACCACCCCCAATTTTAAGCCGCGTAAAACTTTGTCTAGCGAAATGGCGGCGTAACGCTGCTGAACAGTTTCCAGGATACCCGCTTCTTCGGGTGAGCCGTAGATATAATTAAACTTCCGCCCACTGGAGGTCAGGGTATAAGCCGCTAAATTTACGCCGCACAACGAGTTCAACCGCAGCCGCCCACCGTCACCAATACTTGGTTCTGGTACGGCCCAGAGGGTGGTTGGCACATCTACTTCAGAGAAAAGAGCCGTAATCAAGCTGGAGTCGGTAAAGGTCGCTAGTTGTAGTACCAGCATACTGATTCCGGCGGCTTTTAGCTGGCGGGCGGCGGCAATTGCTTCTGCGGGGCTGGTCGCCAACTCTGGTATTACTACAAGCTCAACCTTTGGAAAAGCCTCGGTCAACGCCCGCCCTGCCGCTTCGTACTGACGGTTAGCTTCCTCCATATCAAACTGCACCCGGCCCAACCCGGCCAGACCTATCTTTGTCATCCCAGTTCCTTTGAGCTGTCAGTTATCAGCCGTCAGCAAAAATAATTTTTACCACAAAGGCACAAAGAACACAAAGGCAAATTTATTTTTTCTTGGTGTCTTAGGGTCTTGGTGGTTCAATTCAAAAACCTCGCACTCTACCTAAAATTTGAACGGTTCTTTGAGCGGTGGCCCGATGAGTGGCTTAACGTAATCCCGCACCTTTTCTTCGTCCAGCTTGCCGTCTACAAAATATTCTGCGCTTAGTTGCTTTTCTTTGCCCACGATGTCGTTCAGGTTAAAGGGCACAATTTCGCAGATATATGGTTCGTTCGACAACCTTTTCAGACCGGGCATGATTCCCGTTTTACCTGCCAGGGTATAGTCCACCGCCGCCTGTCCTAAGCGAAAGGCTTCATCCCGGTCAACCTCGGAGACGCAAGCCGCGCCCCGTTGCAAGGTGGCAGGTTTATCGTAACGGGCTTTAATCCCTAACCTGGTTTTTACCAGATTGCACAGGTAGTCCGCTACGCTGCCCAGACTCAACAAAGCCTGACCGTTAGCATCCCGTCCTAACTCGCCCAGCCCCAATTCTGCCAGATATTGCCCATCGGCGTTTTGGATTCCCTCCGAAGCCACCACCAGTACGCAACCCTCCCGCCGATAGACCTCTTGCACCTCTGTTAGAAAAGCGGTCTCGTCAAAAACCTGTTCCGGCAGTAGCACAATATGGGGCGGGTCGTTAGGTCGGAACTTTGCCAGCAACGAGGCTGCCGCCAGCCAGCCAGAGTGTCGCCCCATCACTTCCAGCACCTTGAACTGGTCGAAGCCGCGCATGGTGTACAAATCCAGACCAGTATCCTGAGTATGCTGGGCAATCCAACGAGCCGCGCTACCATAGCCAGGGGTATGATCCATTCCCACCAGGTCGTTATCTATGGTTTTAGGAATACCCACGCAATAAAGCTCATAGCCCACCGCCTCTGCCGCCGTACTTAAAGCCAAAGGGGTACGCATCGAGCCGTTACCGCCGCTATAGAGTAAATAGTGAATATCGTAGCGTTTGAAAAGGTTCAAAATCGCGTTATAACTATCCGGCCCAAGTTTAACCCGGCAAGAACCTAAAGCCCCGCCACTGGTTCTGGCAAGCTGTTGAATTTGAGTGTCGGAAAGATAACCTAGCTCTAAGGGTTCACGCCCACTCATAAACTGTTCCAGGCCGCCGGACATACCAAAAACACGTCCAGTAAAGCCCTGCGCTCGTAGTTGCGCCAAAGCTCCCGCCAGCGAAGCATTAATTACCGGGGTGGGGCCGCCCGATTGCCCGATTATCAGATTTCCGACAGCTTTGTCGAACTGCATATTTTAACTTAATCCAATTGAAATTTAGACGAGTCAGGGACTTGGTTCATTCTCAAGATAATTATTTCATTCAATAAAATAATTATACCCATTAAAAATCACTTGTCAAGACATGTCAGAAAAAATTTGTCCAATAACATTTAAATACCGTACTATAAATGAGACCCTTCGCAAACTCAGGGTAAAAAGGGTAGGCTGATATTTACCCGCTAACCTGCAAGGCCATTTGCCCGATTTACCTGTAATACTCACCAATTGTTCTCTAACAGGCATACGGCTAGTGGCACAAAGTTTGCTACACTAAAGGTATAGTCCCAACTTCGTCTTAATAAAGTCTTACCTTGTCTCAAATGTGCAAATTTCCCTTAAAAACCAACATTAGAAATCAGGAGGATGATTAACATGCTTCAAGTACGCAAGCTGCGTCTTTTGGCGGTCTTAGCAGCGATGGTTCTGGTTATAGCCAGCTTTGGCTCGGTATTCGCCCAGGCCAAGAGCATCACTTTTAACCTAGCTGCCCAAAATAACTCTGGACAAAGCGGCACGGCTACCCTCACCGATATTGGTGGCGGTAAAACAAAGGTTGAAGTTAAAATTGCATCAGGGGCAGCAGGAGTGGCGCAACCAAACCATATTCACGTCGGCACTTGCGACAACCTGACCCCCGCGCCGTTATACCCACTAACCAATATGGTTAATGGTGTTTCCACCACCGAAGTTCCGGCGACCCTGGATTCGCTTTTAGCTTCCAAGTTCGCCATTAACGTCCACAAATCGGCGGCGGAAGCGGCGGTTTACGTTTCATGTGGTAATATTGTAGCAACCGCTAATGCCCCGGCGATTCCTTCGGCTGGTGCTGGTGGCGCGGCTACTAATGCCGACAACACTGGCCTGATTGCTTTGATAGCTGGTCTGGTAGTTGTGATGGGGGTTAGTCTGGTGGTATTGCGCCGCCGCACTAACCGTTAGTAGTGTTTTCAGCTTAGGATAGAAACAGTAATAGCAAAAAGGTTGCCCTCTTCTTTAAAGAGAAGGGGGCAACCTTTGGTTAATTGATTAAGTAAGGAAATTAAATGTATTTCAAGAGTCGCTCTTCTGGTTTTTATTTTTTGTTGATTTTTGTAATTGTTTTAAGTGCCTGTGGCGACCCTACGGTTACGCCTGTTCCTACCCCAACTATTGCGCCCACCACTACGGCAGCGGTTGTAACTACCGTTGCTGCTATTACTTCTGCCGCCGCTATAACGACCAAAGCCGCCACTACTGCTGTGGTTGCTACCACTACTTCAGCTACAACCACCGTTGCCGCTCCCACCACTGCCGCCACTACTGGCGATACGGTTAAGGGTAAAACGGTTTTTTTGACACAAGGCTGTGCTGCCTGTCACGGTCAACTGGCGCAAGGTGATTATGGCCCAAAAATCGCCGGGACTAAACTATTGTTCCCGCAGGTTTTAGCGCAGGTGCGTAATCCGCGCAATCCCGACCCGGCTAAATCTATGACCCCTTTTGATGAGGCTACCCTGCCCGATTCTCAGGTTGCTGATGTGTATGCCTATTTGCAAACGCTTAAATAGGGGATGGGGATCAGAGGCAGGGGGATGGGAAAAGCAGGAGCAAAGATAAAGAAGAATTACTCCTTCCTTCCCTATAAAGGTTTAGGGAGTGAACATGAATAGGGCAAGTTGATTTATTTGCTAGATTCAGGGTAAATTTGAAACAGATTGCACGGTTTTGGTTCGCACGGGGCTAAAGCCACCGTGCTAATGTAACAAAGCCCCTTCAAAGGGACTAAAAAAGTTTATTATAAGAGTATTTAGGTATTTTCTAGCCAGCTTTAGATGGCTTGGTTAAAGTAGCTCGGTGATTTATTGCCGAGTGGTCTAACTTTACATTATGGTCTCACCCCTTAAACGTGGGTCGGGAAGGGGCTATGTTAGCAACCGATTTGGATTTTAGATATTTGATTTTAGATTTTTCACCGACCACCGACCACCGACTAGGCGATGCGGCGGGCTTTGTCGGCAGGAGTAAGGTCGCGCTCGTCCATTGAAATAACTTCCCCGTCCTTATATCCCACCATAATCAGGCCAGCTTGCTTGCTGGTGATAAGTTTACCAGAGTAGGGGGCAGTGTAGTAGCCGGAGGTAGGGGCTACATCCCGATAGTCGCGACCAACCGCCACCGTGATATGGTTGCCACCTGCCCGACAATGGTTAGTAGGGTCATAGGCTACGGCGATGCGGTCAGTGCCATTATGGGCTGGCAAAAAGACCTCCAACCATGCGTGCGAACCCCCCTCGCCCAGCAGATGACCAGAGACATAACGGGCGGGCAAGCCTACCAAGCGGCAAATAGTTAGCATAATGTGGGAATAGTCCTGACATAGCCCCTGACCAAGCCGTAAAGCTTCGGCGGCGGTGGTATTGACGGTTGTAATACCCCCGGTGTAGCGCATGGTTTTCCAGACCCAATCGTTAATGCTTTCGGCTAATTGCCAGGGATTATCGGTACATTGGGATAAGAAACTGGCGGCGTGTTGCAAGGCGGAGTCTGGGGTAGTCAAGGTGGTGGGTTCGAGGAATTGTTTAACTTTATCAGAGGAGATGACCGGATAATTATCGGCTTCGATTATTCTTTCCACGCTGCTCCACACCTCAAAATCAACGGTGGATTCTACGTGGGGCACATCAACCTCATAAACCAGATTGTTAAAATTGTCGCGGCTCTGCCTGATGGAAACTTCGGGGTTGTTCACCTTTAATTTATGCCCGGTTAGAACCTGACTGCCGTGTTTTTTACCCGGTACGACTATCAGGCGTTGGTGCAAATTCTGAATTGGGCCGGGATATTCGTAGCGAAAGCGTTGATACATCCAGTATTGGGCGCGGCGTACCTGTTCCCACTCAACATCCCGGTAGTCAACAAAAGGCACGGAGCGCGGTAAAACTTTCAATAAACGTTGGGCTGCACTCAAAAAGGTTCCTCCGTTTTCAAATTAGAGGTTTGGGAAGCAGCTTCGTCAGCCCATACCTTGAAACTCGTTAAATCGGCGTTGCCATAAATAGTTGCCAGGGCTACGTCTACAGCATCGCGGCCACGACCAATCAGCACCCGTCCAGTGCGCGGGTGATTATGGCGGGCATCAAAGGTATGCCACTCGCCCCCCACAAAAGCCTCAAACCAGGCGTGAAAATCCATCGGAGTAGGGTCAACCGGAACATTAATATCCGGCAGATAGCCACAAACGTAACGGGCCGGGATACTCAGGGCGCGGCACAACATTACCCCCATATGGGCAAAGTCGCGGCAGACTCCTCGCCTTGCCAGATAAGCATCGAATCCGGAGGTATTGGAATTGCTGCCCTTGCCATAAATTACGTTGCTATGGAGCCAGTCACAAACGGCCTGTATTCGTTTCCAGCCGGGTTCGGTCTGCCCAAATAAACCCCAGGCATCCGAGATTAGTATATCAGATTGGCAGTGGCGGCTAGGTAGAAGGAAATGGAGTGCTTCATCGGGTAAGTCCTGCACAAGATGGCCCGGTAGGTCGGACAAAACCGGGTCGGGGGTGGGTGGAACTTCGGACAGGGCATCATAATAAACCCTGAATTGACCAGCCGGGGCGGTCATACGCCAGAAATTATTACCGTAGATGTCGGTAAAATCGTGGATGGGCACTTCTGGGGTAGTTTGCCGGGTTTCTTCCAGCAAAATATGGTTCGCCCGGTCACGGGGTCTGACTAAAAGTATTAGGGGAACATCGCCGTAGGAGTTATAAATTAACTCACAGCCTGTCTTCACTTGCATTTACTATTCCTGTCCCAACAAAGCTTGCATCAAGCAGCGTGTAATCTATAATAATAACGGTTTATACTAACGTAGTTCCAAAATTCTTTGCTGCGTTACCCTACTGTCTTGATCTAGAGCTTATGTTAATAAGGTATCATAAGTTTCGATTTATGGCAACTGCTAAGATCGGTTGTCGGTTGTTGGAGAATTTATAAATGGCGGAGACTACTCCTGAATTTAAACAGCAGTTACGTGAAGCCTGGGCGGCAGTCCAGGTCGGGCAGACCTTTACCTATCGCCGAACTTTCACCGATGGGGATGTAAGCCTATTCTGTGGCGTTACGGGCGATTTTAACCCCTACCATATGGACGACACTTTTGCTAAAGGAAGTTGGTATGGACGACGAAATATTCCGGGGCTACTGACTGCCAGTATGATGACCCATATCGGCGGAATGGTGGCGATGCTGGCGATTGAAATGGAGTTCAAATTTTTAGCTCCGGTTTATGTGGGGGATACTATCACTTGCACTGTCACAATCGAAGAAAAGGACGAGACCAAACGTCGTCTCAAAGCCAAAGTGGTTTATATTAATCAGGCTGGGCTAGAGGTAATCAGGGCGGGATTTAGCGGCTTTCCCGGTGATATGCGGTTAGCGAAATAAGCGAAGGCTATCGAAGTAACCAGGCCACGAAACCGATGCCCAGCATTAGCCCGGTAGCAAGGCCGCCCCATAGCAAGGTGTTCATCAGGATGAGGGTGCTGCCCCTTAGTTGCTGCCAGTTGCGTTTGGCAAAAACCGTTTCTAACAGACCCGGTAGCCAGGGATTCCAGAGGCGTTTGAGCATATTATGAGCGTAGAGGTAATAAGTGGCGGTTAGAATCAGGGCGAAAATATATAGAACCAGCGTAACAATTCCGGCTCTGACCAGCAATTTCGGGATGGTGGCATCGGTCAGACCAGGACGAAATACAAAGATAAAGCGGATTGTCTGGATAAATACCGCCGAAATGAATAACCCGGTGCTACCGAGCATAAACATCCGATAGGCGAACTTGGTAACTTCCCCTTTACCGAAGGAAAGGATCCGGCAGATGATAAAGCCGCAAAGAGCCACCAATAGTACCAGTAAGGCCCAATTCAGGCGACCCACCATAAAGGTTCGATAGAAGAAAAAGAGAGTAAGGCCGATTAACAGCAAATTATTCCACAGGAACAGGCCCAGCGTGTGTAGCCAATAGATTATCAGTTTATTCGATTTTTGGCTATTGCCCGTATTCCCGTAATTTACTGCCATTCGGCCTCTCCCCAGAACTTTATGTTTACCCTAATATTATACCTGGCTAATCTTTCATATAACATTACATTATAAGACTCCCACCTAAAAGTCAATAAAATTGGGCTGCAAATAGTGGCATTTGAGCTTACAGACTTGTAACGTGACTAACCCTGAAAGATGGATATTTTCCGCAAAATAGTAATCGGGCGTGGATTTGGCGTAATCTACTTGTTATTTATATTAAGTATTATTAGGTCAAACTATCCACACTCTTGCCAGCTCGATGTCACAGAACAGTCAAAATATTAGGAAACTATTAAAACAGATTTTGGAGGCAGCCTTGACGTTGTCTGACAAGCTATCTCATCCCACAACCTACTCCGACGCGGATTCGTTAGCTGCGACCCCGGCCTATACTTTGCCTGCTATGACCTTTCCGGTAAGTATATCGCCAACTATTGAGGTTGACGGAACTATGAATGAGGCGGCTACAGCCCAATCCGCAGAAGCAGATGTGCATCCTACTGCCCGGATTTCGAGCAGTGCCAGAATAGGCCGCGAAGTTACTATTCAGGCCGAAGCGCAAATTTTAGACCGGGCCTCGGTGGGCGAACGCAGCCTAGTCGGGCCACGCACTTTTGTTGACGAGGATGTAATCGTTGGAGCTTACGTGCGGGTTCTAAATGATGTTACTCTTTGCAAAGGGGTAATGATTGAATCCGGGGTTTTTATCGGCCCACATGTTTTATTTACCAGTATGGAAAACCCTCGCGCTATTTACCCTAGTGGTGAGCCTAAGCCGGAAACCCAGAACGATTTTGAATGTATTTTGGTGCGACACGGGGCTTCAATTGAGGCAGGGGCAATTTTGCTGGCAGGGGTGCGGATTGGGCAGTTTGCGATGATACGCCCCGGCTCGGTGGTGACGCAGGATATTCCGGCTTATGGTTTGGTGGCGGGCAACCCGGCTAAATTGATTGGGCAGGTTTGCCGCTGTGGTCATCCCTATCCTTATAATGAAGAACCCACCAGCCACACTTGCCCGGATTGCGGCTTTACCTTACCTTTGTAACCTAACCCCCTATCCCCCTTCCGCTTTAGGGAAGGGGAGACAAGAATTCTTTCAAATTCAGAGGGTAGACACATTGGTCTACCCCTACGATTATTTTCCGATTGTAGATATTCGATTGTAAATTTTGGATTTTCCTATTCATCCTTCATCCTTCGTTTTAGCCTGTTCCCGCTGGAAGAATATAGTGGATGGCCCGGATATACCAGGTGTAGGAGCCCGCTGCTAAAAACCAGACTACCACTGCCGCAATTGCCAGCCGTCCCAGCCAGATTGTAGCTTTGGGCCAGGGTCGCACAGGTTTGAGGCGGGCGGCTTCCTCTACCCGATAGCGCAGATAATCTACAAGCATAGCCAGAGCCAAGCCAGTTATCAAGCCAAAAAGCGGCAAACCAAACAGCATATGTTTCTGCAAAAGGTTTATTTTGGTAGAAACAAAAGAGAATAGTAGGAAAGTAACTAGCCAGGAAAAATATAACAGGACTGAGGGGGTATTTATTTCCTCTTTCAGCCGCTTTAGATAATTATTCTCAATCTTTAAGGATTTGCGCCCGCCAAACAGATTTAAGGCCACCAACCCCCCGATTAGCCCTGCCGTTACTAGCACTGGCAGGAAATGGAAATGCGCCCAGAGCGAAGGCCAGAACTGAATCACGGCGGACTTGCTATCGCCAATCTTTTTCCCCTTGCCCATCTCGCTCAAAATGGTTGGGATAGTGCTGGTAACTAACGCCCAGGCATAAAACATATAATAGCTGACGAAGGAAAGAGCCAGCCCTATCCCGTACATTGCTCCCAACCGTCCTGCCAGATAGCGTTGCCGCCCCCCTTGCCAGAAGAATATTAACCCCAGATAGATTGCCAACATTGTGCCGACAATTAAGAGGGTAGAAGCGTGGCCCAGGAAAGCCAGAGCCAGCAATACCCCCATCCAGAAAACTGCTCCCCAACCGGGCAGGCTAATTTTGCCAGTAGGGTTATAACGGGCGGGTGCTAACCAGCCTGTAAAAACCGCTAACCAGGCTAACACTAGCCAGGTTGCCAGCATTGTGTTATAGCCCCCATCCGAATCCATCAGGAAGGAAAGAGGAAAAAAGCAACTTAGAAAAGCCCCTACCAGCCCCGCTACCTGCCCATAACGTCCCAGCGTGTGGCGGGCTATCAAATAGAGGAAAAACAGGGCTGAAACATCTATCAAGACCGCCAGAATATTAGTGCCGTGCAAAAGGCGAGGGTCATCCGGCACAGTAAAATAGGCGATTGGCAGGTCGGCGATATAGAAAAGCGGGGTGTAGGGCAGCGTCACCTTCAAGCCCCATTGTCCGGCTACTACCGAACGCCCCTGCACTCCGCCCACCCCGTCATAGGTGTTCATACTATAGTAGCGACTGAAAATCACAGAGGGGTTATCTTTGATAGCGGCTACCTCATGGATGCGGAAGCCGTGATCCAACACCTGGAAGGAGTCGTGATTGATCCCCACCAACCGAATGACAAAAGCCAGCATAAAAATAAGGGCTAGAAAGCGCGAACTATTCTCAGTAAAACCCAACTTGTTGCGTTTCAAGACCCACCGGGTAAAACGCAGCCCTATTATGGTGAGGGGATAGGTAAACAACACCGCTTCTATTATTAACGGCGCGGCTAAAACGGTGGTTGGCCGATCCTGCACTAACCCCACCGCCAGCAGCAACGCCAGAAATATTATTCCAGCCGCCGTCAAGCGCGGTTTCCAGCCCGCCCGTATCCCCAGAATAAAAACTATCGCTAACGACCCGATTAGTAGCCCCACCACTCCCCAACTCGGTATAACCGGGCGACCTGTCTGAAAAAGACCTTGCCCCTCGATTTCGATACCGCCCACCGCAATCCCCAGAGGGCGCGAGTCTCCCTTAGATAGTAGGGCATCCATCCGTAGCCAGATATTAATCTGGTCATCTTCGGCAGAAACCAGTGCGCGATTTTCGCTGTTATATTCCAGTTGGTAAATATTATTTAGCTGGTTGGGTACTACTGTCGTAACTGGTTTGGAATTGATAGCGATATTAATAGTAGGGGCTGGCAAGCCTTCGGGCCGACCATAAAGGGTAAGTTTGGCCTTTACTCCCGGCATCTGCCCGACGTTCGCCAGCCGAATATTGCTACTGGGTTTAGTCCAGCGATAGGCCGTGCCATCAAAATATTCCGGGGCATAATAATCTACCAGATAAGGCCGTTCTTGAGATGAGGTAAGTTCAAAGACCTTACTAAAACCAAACTGGAAAGCTAACACTAGAATAAAGGCTGAAACCAGCAGTGCCACCCAGAACCAGACTGACATTAGCGACCATATAACCGGGCTTAGTTCTTCCGTCCCAAACTCTTTAAGCCAATTAACCAGACGGCGTGAAGTCGAGCTTTTGAGTTTCTCTGGGGTGTTGGTGGGTGCAGGCGAAACCTCAATTGGGAGAGGGGCAGAATGGCTTTCCAATAAATCGTCTCCGAAAGTATATATCAAACGGTTCAAAACAGCTTTTTGCCAAGCGCATTATAGCATAATCGATTATTGGTTATCAGTTAAAAATCAAAATTTTGTTCCCCATTCCTTTGTAGGAAAGGGGGCTAGGGGTTTAGGTTGGGTTTTATATTAAATCAAAGATTTCAAATATGTAATATGGCTCTGTAAGCAATGTCACCGCATTTTTAGGGCTAAAGATTATAGTTAAAACATCAAAGGTGATACGTTTTAATAATGTGGTAGTGGATTAACTTTTGCACTCTTTTAAGCTTCTTAACCATTATTTCCCTGGTTATAATTACGACCCCATTTGGTGAGGGACGGGCCGATGGCTGAACAAATAAACTTTCTCGACATCAACTTTAGTAGAATGCCCTTCTCCGAGGCAGTCCAACTGCTGTTATCTTTTATGCAAACCCGCAATGGTAAGCGCGTCTATTTTGTAAACGCTAACTCGGTGGTGATAGCCGCTAAAGCTCCCGAATTTCAGGCCGCTTTAGGTCAGGCTGATTTGGTATTGGCGGACGGGAGTGGGGTTTTGTGGAGTTCGGCCCTGATGAAACGACCCCTGACCCATAACCTGAACGGCACTGACCTTATTCCGGCTTTGTGTCGGGAAGCCGGGTCGGGTGGTCTCTCGGTCTATTTGCTGGGTGGGAAACCAGGGATTGCCGAAGAAGTTGCCGAGAAATTAACTCAGGGTTGCCCCGGCCTGATTATTGCCGGAACACAGCATGGTTATTTTCAGGCTGACGAAACCCAGGAAGTGCTTAATCGGATAAAAGAAGCTCAACCCCATCTGTTGTTGGTGGCGTTTGGCTCTCCTTTGCAAGAAATCTGGATTGACCAATACGCGGCCCAACTAGACGGTATTCTTTGCGCGGGTGTAGGTGGTTTGTTTGATTTTATGGCAGAACGGGTGCGCCGCGCTCCCAGCCCTATCCGCAAGGCCGGAATGGAATGGGCCTGGCGATTAGCGATGGAACCCCGACGGCTGTGGCGGCGTTATCTGTTAGGAAACGCGATTTTCTTTGGGTTAGTAGCGGATGCCTACATCAACCGAGGAAAGAAACTTCCCGCCAATGTTCAGCTTATGGCTGATTATCGTAACACCGCCGATATGAGCCAGCTTGTTTCTGAGCCGCTACAAACCGTCGAGCAGGTTGAGTATGTCGCCTACGAGCAGGAGAAGGCCGTATGACAATCGTAGCCGTAATTATTTTTGCAATATTGTTGGCAATGTTAGCTGGGCCAGTTCTGTATCTTTTGTTATTAGTAATTGCGGCAGCTTTTCGGCGTGAGCGACGGGCTATCCAAGAATTTGGTCGTACTCCCCATCGTTATCTTATTCTTATTCCGGCTCATGACGAGGCTCAAATCTTACCTGCTACGCTGGAATGGGTTAAAAAATTACGGATTAATCACCCGGATGCTCAACCCCCGACGGTTGTGGTGGTCGCCGATAACTGCACCGATAGCACCGCCCAGATTGCTTTTCAGGCGGGGGTAAAGGTTTACGAGCGGCATAATCTGGATAAACGCGGCAAGGGTCACGCTCTGGAGTGGGCCTTTGAAAGAATCCCGGTAGATTTCCCGGCTTATGAAGCGGTTGTAATCTTCGATGCCGACACTATGCCCGACCTTGATTTTCTGAACGCGGCTGAACGGACTTTACAAAGTGGGGCCCAGGTTATTCAGGGGCGTTACGATGTCCTGAAACCGGGGCAAACTTGGCGCACCGCCCTGATGTATGTGGCTTTTGTACTGTATAATCATATCCGCCCGCTGGGTAGACTGGCTCTGGGGCTTTCGGACGGGCTACGGGGTAACGGGATGGTCTTCCGACGCGAAATTCTGGAACGGTTCCCTTGGCAAGCCTTCTCGTTGGTAGAAGATATTGAGTATGGCAACCGCCTCGCCAGTGCCGAAGTTAAAGTTACCTACGCCCCCGGAGCTAAAATCTACGGACAGGCCGCCGCTAACGGAGCCCAGGCCACTAGCCAACGTTTGCGCTGGGAAGGTGGGCGATTGGCTCAGGCCCGCCAGGATGTGCCCTCTCTTATGAAATTGGCTTTCAAACGACGAAGTTTTATTCCCTTTGACCGAGCAGCCGACCTCATTATCCCTCCGCTCGGCCTGTTGATGGCCCTAACAATGGTGTTAGCGGTACTAAATCTTGCTATCTGGTGGTGGCTTGGCGACCCGGCTCTAGGCTGGTTGTCGCTCGGCTGGCTGGCCCTAATCGCTGGCGAAGTTTCATTCGTCCTGGGCGGTTTATTAGTGGCCCGCGCGCCGGGGCGAGCTTATCTGGCCCTGGTATTTGCCCCCATCTTTATCGCCTGGAAAATGCGGATTTATGCTATTTTGCTACTCCGACGTATTCCAAGCGAATGGGTTAGAACTGAACGCACTAAAATCGAGGCTGCTGATGCTCCCATCCAGGCTGCTTCTACCGCAAAATTAAAGTAGAGGAGAATTTTTAAACCAATGCAAATCGCACGTTACGTAAACACCTTTTTCCGCCACTGGCCGCTCTATTTGTTTCCGGCAGTGATTATCGCGGGAATTATGATAGGGGTTAGTTTTACGATTAAACCCAAATATACCACTTCAACGACCGTCTGGGTGGAGGAATCGGGCTTCCTGGATCCAAGTTATCGCTCCGCCCAGACTGACGGGGCCTGGTACGATACCCCTGCCCAACGTAAGGGCCGGGTGTTAGCCGAATATGTGCAAAGTCGGGCCTTCGTCCGGGAGGTGGTTAACCAGACCCGCTACAAGGATTTGCTGAACGTGCCAACCACCTCCGACGAAATTATAGATGACATCCAGACCAACACTAAAGGTGTGCCAAACGGTTTCCACTCCTTTACCCTGACCTATTCTCATGCTAACCCGGTGCGGAGTAACGAAATCACTAAAGCCATTCTGGATCAGTTCATGTTACAGCAGCGTGATGAAATCAAGCGTACCGGGCTGGGGGCAATTGATTTTGTGAAGACCCAGCTTGACCAAACCCAGAAGGATTTGGATACCTCCGAGAAAAGTTTGACGACCTTTGCCGCCCAAAACCCCTGCGGTGGTCTGAAGAACGACCAACAAACCACTATTAGCGATAGTGACCTGAAATGTCAGCAATTGACCACTGATGTGGAAAAGAACCGTGCGAAATATTATGTTCAGGTTGACCGTTTGAAAGGTCTGGAAGCGGTTTATGGCGCGGCAGTACAGGGTAAGGATTTAAGCTTGCGAATTACCGACCAACCCGAAACGCTTGACCCTGGCTCGGCTGGTAAGAAACTGGCTCCGGTGTTTGGAATTGGTGGTTTCGCGGTAGGCTTGCTACTGGCTCTAATTGGGGTAGTGGTAATAACCTGGGCTGACCACTCGCTACGGCTGCGGGCCCATGCCTCGCGCTATCTTGACCCGGTACAGGTTTTTGAAGTACCAATGATTAAAACCCCTAAACCCAAAAAACAAAAGGGTGGCAAGGTTTTAACTTCGCCGGATGTGCGGCAACGGATGATTGCCCAATTAAAATGGGCTCAAAAGGAAGAAGTTAATAGTTCCCAGACGGAGGTTCGCTAATGGCAGTGGGTAATAACGTAAAGTCGGGCCAGCAAGTTGCCAGCAAAATCACTGGACAGATGGCGGTAGCTGAGATGACCGAGAAAGTGGATGAGAATGTAGCTCTGGAGCCTACTTCCACTCCCTCTGCCCCTGAGACCAGCAAGGCAAAGGCTAACAAGCCCGTAAAGGCTAATCGTAGCAAAAGTGGTGGCAGACGCAAAAAGAGCGAGCTAAGTCTTCAGGAAGGGGTCTACCATCGTTTGCAGCAGGAGTGGCGGGTTACACCCCAACTCGGCGAGCCGCTAGTGGTAGGTGTTACCAGTGCGTTACGGGGCGAAGGTCGCAGCACCGTTGCGCTCGGTATTGCGATGGCGATGGCCCAAAGTACCCCCCTCCCGGTGGTTTTGGTAGAAACTGATATGAGCAGCAATTCTTCGCTGGCAACCGAATTAGGCATTGATAAAATTGGTTTTAGCGAATATCTGCGGGGTGAGGCCGCTCTTGAGAATATTACCCACCTGACGGGTGCCGCAGATTTGGCGGTAATTTTGGTGGGTGATGCTCAGGGGCAGGATTTGAAACTGTTACGTAATGACCGCCTGACCAAGTTCTTCAACCAGCTTCGGGAACAATATGCCGCGATTATCATTGATATGCCACCAGTGGCGATGGCGGCCCAAACTACTCGCCTGACCACGATGGTTGACCGGGTGGTGTTGGTAGCCGAGTCGGGAGCTACCCCGCGCAACTTGGTTAAACATAGTCTGGCGACCATTCCGCCCGAAAAACAGTCGGGGGTTATTATGACTAAATCCCGCCCTAGTATTCCAAACTGGTTACGTACCATTTTTGGGTTATAGAAATTAAACCCTTTTGATTTCAATTACAGGGGCAGACCAATGGGTTTGCCCGTCCGTACTTATTTTTAAGAGGTTAGCCTTGCAAGTAATAGTTTTTCTGTTATTTGGTTCGATGTTAGCGGGCATGCTCTACGAGAAATTTGACCGCAAAGCCAAAATTACCCTGGTGATTATGATTGCTATGGGTATATTCGCCTATCTCTATATAAAAAGGGTATTATGAGCCAACCCGCCATTGAATTAAATCGCCCCTCATTAGTGGGGAAGCCAGTTAAAAAGAACCCGCTTTATAGCGAGTATTATAAAAATCGGGTTAGCCGCAAGACCTTAATCTGGGGCCTGGTTTTGACTCTCTGTATCCTGCCCGTCACCGCCATTGCCGCCTTTAACGTTATTGTGGCTCTAGTGGTACTGTTGGTATTACTGGTAATTATGCTGGTGTGTTACAGGCCAGTGTTTGGTTTTTACCTGATGATTTTCACCGTAGTTGGTGGCGAAATTTTCCCAACGGGCGACCCAATCTCCGAAGTCACCTCCAGGATGTTGACTAACCTGAACGCTATCATTCGGGGCTTCCCGATTTCAGCCACTCCGCTTGAATTTCTGATTGTGTTGACCCTGGCGATGGGCTGGTTTCACGCCTCACGCGAGCGTAAGTCTTTCTGGTTAAAGGGTTTTACCAGCAAAGTCTGGCTGTTATTTCTGGGTTTTATTGTTTTTGGTTTTCTGTATGGGGTTTTGCGGAAGGGTGAGTTTAATATCGCCCTGTGGGAAGTGCGGAGTCTGGTGCATGCCATTATCGCCTTCTTTTTAGCTAATCATTTTCTGGAAGATATGAAACGCTGGAAAGTTCTTAGCGGGGTAATGATTTGGGCGGTAGTTTTGCTGATGATTGCCCAGCTCGTGCGTTTCGGTACCTATGGTTTCTCAACCGAAGGAGTAGACTCGCTAAACGGCTTTAACCACGATAGCGCACTGTTTTTTGATATTTTGTTCCTCTACTTTTTTTGTCAGTTGAGCTTTGGGGCCTGGAGTCGCCACCGTTTTTGGGCCGGGGTTTTACTTGTTCCTTCCCTCCTTTCAATCCTGATTTCGGGCAGACGGGCCGCTTTCGCTAGTCTGGTGATAGGCTTTGGAATATATCTGTTTGTACTTTATATTCGGAAGCGCAAACTTTTCTTTGTAATCCTGATTTGCACCACGATTGTGGCTATTCCTTATACGGCAGTTTTCTGGAATGCCAAAGAGGGAATTTGGGCGATGCCCATTCGAGCTATTCGTTCTCAGGATGCCCTACCAGGCAGCCGCGACTATTACTCCGACCTCTACCGTAAGGTTGAAAAGTATGATGTTCACCAGACTATTATCTGGAACAAATTTTTTGGCATCGGCTTTGGGCAAAAATTCATAACGCCTATCCCTCTGCTTGACCTGGGTGAAGGTTTTACCCTCCAGGATTACACTCCACACGCTAATATTCTATGGGTTTGGCTAAAAATTGGGATGGGTGGTTTTGCAGTTTTTTGGTTGGTGCAGTGTATGTCCCTGTTTAAGGTGGCGCAAGTTGCCAAATATGGACGGGACGGCCCCGAAATGAGTCTGGTGGCCCTGGCGGGGTCTGGTATCGCTGTGTTTTTGGTCTTTGCTTATGTGGATATTGCTTTGAGTGGTTCGCGGGTCACAATAATAATGGCAACTTTTGCCGCTATAATTGATATTTACTATCGGAAGTTGCAGCCCGATTTGGATAAATTCGGGGCTAAACAACTGACCGAACTCAACCGACCCACACCAAAGGATTATAGCGAACTATAACCTGAGCGAATTATTGCTTTATCGTTGGGAGCTATGAGGCAATGCTAAGAAGGGATAATAATCGGCTCTTTAACAAGCAAAAAGATAATTTGGCTCGGATAACGCTAAATCGCCCGGAGGTTAAGTCCCCGTCGGTTAGTGATAATCACGAAACCAAAGCTGCCCGCCCTCTACCGCGCCCGGTAATATGGCTTGGTTTTGGACTGCTGTTAGGGCTGGCTCTGGGGCTACGGGTCTACGGGATAAACTTTGGTCTGCCGCAGCTTTATTATTGGGACGAACCAACGGTAGTGCAACGGGCCATTCGTTTTGGTAGTGGTGACCTCAATCCCCACTTTTTTTACTATCCAGCCCTGTATATTTATGTGACTTTCCTGGTTAGTGGCGTTTATTTTGTTTTTAACTTCATAACTGGGCAGTTCAAAACTATTCAGGATTTCGGGGCCCAATACTTTATAGACCCAAGCGGCGTTTATTTTTCGGCCCGCCTGATGACTGCCCTGGTTGGGACGACCTGTGTGGTTCTAACCTACTGGGTGGGCAAACGTTACTTTGGGGCGTTAGTGGGTTATCTAGGAGCGTTGTTCCTGGCGGTGGCGGTGGTGCAGGCTTCTTTCTCCCACATTGCCCTTACCGATGTGCCGCAAAGCCTTTTTATCATTATCGCCTATCTGTTTTTATATCGGGTGATGCAGCAAGGACGCTGGCAGGATTATCTGTTGTGCGGTTTGGTCATCGGGCTAGGGGCAGCTACTAAATATCTGGCAATTCTGCTAATTTCGACCCTGTTTTTGGCTCACTATTATAATGGCAATCCGGGTTTTAATTTTACCCATAACTGGCCTCGTTTCCTGGGGCAGTGGTTCTCCCCGAAGTTGTTGGCGGCGGGTGGGGCCTTATTTCTGGGGTTTTTTGTTGGTACGCCCTTTAACATTTTGAACTTTGGGGCCTTTGTCAAGGATTTTCAGGCTCAGGCCGAGCTAAGTGGCGCATCATTTTATGGTCTGCTGACTGCTCTGACCAACTCTTTGCCGGGTAGTCTGGGGTGGCCGTTGTTCTTGCTAAGCTTGGGCGGAGTTATAACGCTGATCAGGGAGCGCAAACGGCTTAACTGGTTATTCCTGAGCTTTCCGCTAGTTTATCTGCTGTTTGTGGGGCGGTCTTCTATTTGGTTTTCGCGCTATATCATCCCTTTAGAACCTTTCCTGACCCTGGCGGCGGCTTATTTCCTGGTAACGATGTATTGGAGAATACGAGCCTGGGTCAAAAATGAAAAGCTGGTTTATGCCGGGTTTGTGGTGGTGATTTTGGGACTAATCGCCGCCCCGCTCTATACTAACATGCGCTGGGATATGGTGATGGCCCACGAAACCGATAGCCGCACTGAGGCTTTGGCCTGGGTCGAACAAACTATTCCGGCAGGCACGGTTGTGGCAATTCAGAGTTTGTATGGGCGTACCTATTACAATGTGCCGCTTATGACTGATAAAAAACTGGTCGAAATTGACGGGTATATTCCGCGCAGTCATAGCTTTGACCCGGTGCGGGAACGGGTTGCTACCGCCTTAAATAAGCGTCCAGTATACCAGGAAGTAGCGTTTGTCTATAACTTCGAGACGCTAAAGGCCGCCGGGGTAAAGTATATCTTTATCAGTGACCAGAACTGGCCTGATATTCTGGCTGGTATTGCGGCAAAGGATGATCCTGGTTGGCAGTTTAAAGCCGACCTGGAAACTAAGGCGGAATTGGTTAAGCAGGTTGCGCCCAAAAGCAATCTGGATAAAGAAGTACCTTCTGGTGGTCTGGTACTATTGCCCCAACTGCCGCCAGAGCTTAAAATCTATCGAATTAAGTAGATAGTTGTTGGTGGTTAGTTATTGGTTAAAAGTCAAAAGTCGAAGGTCAAAAGTTGTTGGGAAAACCAACAAAAATCAAAAGAATTTTGAAAAGTAACTGGTCAAAGGAAGGAAGTCGCATTTAATGACGACCTCGCGCCGTAAAATAGCCGCAAATATTTTTTTCCTGGCTTCCAGCCAGGGTTTAACCTGGTCTATTACGCTAGTTTATATGGTGCTGGTTCCCCGTTATTTAGGGCCAGCCGGAACTGGTACTTTGTCCATCGCCTGGGCTGCTTCCCAGATTATGATGGTAATTGCTTCACTCGGTACTACCAAATATATTGTGCGGGAAGTTGCCCGCGACCACCAGAGTTCCTATTCCCTGACTGGCCCGGCGGTGCTGATGTGTACCTTAACCGGGGTTGTGGGTTGGGCAATTTTGTTGTTTGTCTTTAATTTTATCAACGTTTCGAGCGACTTACGGATAGTTTTGATAATCGCCTGTATTACCAGCCTGATGAACCTAGCCATTATTCCCCTCCAGAGTACCCTCATTGGCATGGAAAAGATGAAATACGTCTTATACACTGCCGTTATTCATAAGGGGGTGGCAGTGGTGCTGGCGGTGACGTTTGTTTTACTGCAACTTAATGTGGTTTGGGTGGCGGCGGCAGAACTAACCTCGGCTATCCCGGTCTTTTTGTTAAACTTTTATTGGTTTAGCAAGCACAGTAAGACCACCTTTAAGCTAGATTTTTCCAGGATGCAGTTAGTGGTAAAAGCGGGGATGGCTTTCTATGTTATGGACATCACCTTCCAGATTTACCTCTATCTGGATGGTCTGCTGCTGTCGCTTTTGACCAGCGAAACAGTGGTAGGTTACTATAGTGTGCCAGTGCGGTTGTTCGGGACGTTGCTTTTTATCCCAGTGATTATCAGCAACGCTATTTTACCCGCCTTGTGCCGGATGGCTCAACAAAACCCAGATGACCAAAAAGTAATGACCCGTAATACCATGAGCGTTCTGGCTGCGCTTAGTCTACCGATGGCGGCGGGGACCAGCGTAATAGCCCCACAGTTGATTGACCTGCTCTACGGGCCGAAGTTTGCCCCTTCTATCCCGGTGTTAATTTTGTTGGCCTGGTGCGTTGTGCCGACTTACCAGGGCATCGCCATTTACCAATCTATGGTAGCGCAAGACCGTCAGAAAATTTGGGTTAAGGTGAATGTAGTGGCGGCAGTGGTTAATTTGTTTTTTAACTTGATAGCTATTAATGTCACTCAGAGCCTATGGGGTAATGGGGCGATAGGGGCTGCCGGGGCGCAACTTATCAGCGAAATGGCGATTTTGTTTATTGGGATGCGGCTGGTGGGCAAAGGCACACTCACCAAAACCTTCTGGATTTCTACCGCCAAAAGTGCCCTGGCTGCCGGAATTATGACTTTGGCAATTTTGCCCTTAATGTATGTCTTTATTATAGTCCCAATAATAGTCGGAGGAGTAGTATACACAGTGGTAGCACTGGTGTTGGGAATTGTACCAAAATCTTATCTTCGTTTGGCAATTTCTCTCCCGCGTCGCTTTATTCTCAGGAAGCAAAATCAGGGGGCGGGGTAAAAGAATTCAGGTTACAGTTGTTCCAGGAGTTAGGTTTGTTTCCAATTTTAGATTTTGGATTTTAGAGGAATGTAGAATGGTAGCCAGCGAAAAAAGTTCATTAATCGGACAGACTGAAGGCCCGGCTGATTATGTCTATAGTTTGGGCGAGTTGGTGTCTGCCGACTTGAAAGCCTGGGTTAAAATCTGGAAACCCAACCGCAACCCGGACGAACCGGTGCGAGTGACTGATGCGGCCAAACTAATTTGGAACTATATGGGTTTGCGGGCGACCTTGCTCTATCGGGTAGCTCATTTCCTGGCGATTAAGGGGATTAGAATCTTGCCGGGAATCGTGACACGCTTTAACATCACCCAACATGGTTTTGATGTACCGGCTCGCGTCAAAATTGGGCCAGGGTTATATATGCCGCATCCAGTTGGCACGGTTATAACCGCCAAACGCATTGGCGCAAATTTGACCATAATTAGCAGTGTGACTATCGGAATGCGTAACACCCATGATTTCCCGATTATCGGGGATAATGTTTTTATTGGGGCAGGGGCGCGGGTTTTGGGTGGAATTACCATTGGCGATAACGTCAATATCGGGGCAAACGCCGTAGTCATTACCGACGTACCTTCGGGCGCAACTGCCCTCGGAGTCCCCGCCAAAATAATTTTGCCAAAACAATAATTTGTAATATTGAACAACTCTAATTTCACTCGGTTTTTAAGTCAAGATGACAAAATTAGTAAGGCAAAAGCGTTGCCACCAAAAATATTCCCGCCCCGTTGTCTGGCGGCTGGGATGCCCGCTAAGATTATCAGGACGTTCTAGGAAAGTTTTTCAAAATTATGCTCGAACAGCTTCAAGATAATCAGTCTGTATTGCCAGGTATAACAATCGTAATGCCCAGTCATAACCGGGCAGATCGCCTTCAACGGGTTCTGGGAGCTATCTCGGCCCAGGTTTATCCCCTGGAACTGGTAGATTTAGTGTTAGTGCTGGACGGCTGTAACGACGGTTCGGCGGCAGTAATCGAAAAGTTGAAGCCTGCCTTACCCTTTAAGATAACCGTGATTAGTCAGTCTCAAGGTGGGCCTGCTAAAGCCCGCAATGTCGGGGTAAGAGCAGCTACGGGCGACATATTGTTATTTGTGGATGATGATGTGGTTGCCAGCCCCCAACTCATCACTGAGCATGTTGCTTTCCATCTGAAAGACGAAAAAGCGGTAGTGCTTGGTACAATGTCGCCGCCCGCCGACCACCAGAGGCCGATTTGGGTCAGGTGGGAAGAACACATTTTACTAAAACAGTATGCTGATATGCTGGCAGGTAAATACAAACCGACCGCCCGTCAATTTTATACCGGGAATAGCTCGGTGGCGCGTCACTGGTTTTTGAGTACAGGCGAGTTTGACGAAAGTTTCTTGCGGGCCGAGGATATAGAATTCGCTTATCGCATGCAGAGCAAATATAGTTTGAACTTTTACTTTAATTCCCAGGCTATCGGCTACCACTATGCCAACCGCAGTTTCGCCTCCTGGAAACGGGCCCATTATCTTTACGGGCGGTATGATGTAATTATGGATCGCGACAAGGGCCAGAACTGGATTATACGGACTATTCGTAACGAGTTTCAAGGCCGTGACCGCCTGACTCGTTTTCTGGCGACAAATCTGCTGAACCACCGCCGCAGCCAGAGCCTTTTGAGTAAGGTGGTATGGGTAAATGCCCAGCTAACCAGTCGTATCGGCCTATCTAAAATTGCCCACAAAAGCCTGAGTGGACTGGCAAATGTATTATACTGGCAAGGTCTAAATGATGAGCTAAACGCCGGACAGCTTGTGGAAAAGAAAACAGCCGCCCCGGTGGAGGCCCGCTCATGAGTTTCCAGGCTATATTTTCTCGCCTGAGTTCTATTTATCTAACGCGGCTCGCGGCGATGCTGCTGCTGTTTTTGTTCGGCGTGCTGGTATTGGGGGCTTGCGGCGATGAAGAAATACCAAGTCCCGTGCCTTTCACTACGCCTGTGCCGACCACTACTATTCCTGATACTATCGTTGCCGCTACCGCTACGCCGCGTCTAGCTATTACCTCTGCCTCCAAAGCCACCATCACAATTGAGATTGACCAGAATAACCCAACCAATAGTATCAGCCCGCTAATTTATGGTTTGGCGGCTACTGATGGCACGCCCGAATATGTGCAGGAATTGCGCCCGACTTTTATGCGCTGGGGTGGCAACCCCTCCACTCGTTATAACTGGGTTATTGGCAACGCCTGGAACGCTGCCCGTGATTACAGTTTCCAGAACACCGATTATGGGCATAAAGTGGTAAAGGGTGACTTTCCACCCAACGTCGCTGAACAGTCTATTCAGAGTGTTAAGAAGCAGGGGATGGCTTTCCTTTTCACGATCCCTACGATGGGTTGGGTTGCCAAAGATACCAACCCACTCAGTAGCTCTTTGCTAGTGCCAAAGGGAGGGGGCTTGCCCCTTACTCCCGGCTCAGAGGCTATTCCCAACTATGACCCTACTGATAACCGCTTGCGAACCAGCGTGCAATCCAAAGCCCGCAAGAATGCTCCTTTTGTGATACAGCCGCCCCTAACCAGCCCGGTTATTTATCAGGATGAGTGGGTTAATCGGATTGTAACCAAGTTTGGCAAATCTGCTGACGGCGGCGGGGTAGATTTTTACGCGATGGATAACGAACCTGAACTCTGGAGCGAAACCCATACCGATGTTTCTCCCACTAAAATCGGTTATGATACCCTACTAAGTCGTTTTCTGGAATATTCGACAGCGGTTAAGGCGGTTGACTCTACCGCCAAAGTCACTGGCCCGGTTTCGTGGGGCTGGCAAGCTTATTTCAACTCGGAGTTAGACCGGGGCGACGATAATTTCAAGACGGCCCCCGACCGCAAAGCCCATGGCGATATGCCCTTCCTGGCCTGGTTTTTACAGGAAGTGCGTAAAAACGATGAGAAAGCTGGCTACCGCACCCTGGATGTGCTGGATATTCATTACTATCCCCAGAGCGTGAACGAACGCGACGAAACCGCTAAAGGTCAGGAATTGCGCCTGAATGCGGTGCGCTCCCTCTATGACCCGGTATATGTGGATGAGTCCTGGATTGGGCAGCGCATCCGGCTTTTACCCCGCATGAAGGAATGGATTAACCAATATTACCCTGGAACAAAGCTGGCTATTAGCGAATGGAATTTCGGGGCAGATAAAACCTTGCCGGGTGGCCTGGCAATTGCCAACGCGCTGGGCATTTTCGGGCGGGAAGATGTCTATTTTGCCTCATATTGGCGATATCCTGACCCAAAAGGGGCTGGTTTTCAGGCATTTAAGTTGTATACTAATTTTGATGGGAAAGGTAGCCGTTTTGGCGACCAGTCTATCCCCGCCGTTAGCAGCCAGGAAACGGCAGTACGTAGCTTTGCCGCACTGGATAGCAAAAGTGGGCGGATGCGGGTGATTCTGGTCAACAATAGCCCGACTAACGACCAGACCGTCGAACTAAAGCTGGCGAAGGCTCTACCAGTGCAACAGGCTAACGTTTATGAGCTAAGTGCTGCTACCAAAAATATCCTGATGGCCCGCCCCGGCCTAAACTTTGGTGGCAATACTTTACAGGTTAAAGTTCCGGCCTACAGTGCCATTTTGTTGGATATGCAACCCTGAGAGAGCAAAAGATGTTTGTTGGCAATAGTCCTGAAACCACCCTCCAGCCCGTCCCAGCCCAAGTCAGGCCCGCCCTGAACTTCTCCGTGACTTTTATTATGGAGCAAGTTTTGGGGCATGTTAGC
>Ga0209512_1001037_pt1 | contig 37571 bp, 34 predicted proteins | sample frozenSSSSmetaG_FD_184142 | JGI IMG/M metagenome (GOLD analysis project Ga0209512, IMG submission 184142) | Glacier valley bacterial and archeal communities from Borup Fiord, Nunavut, Canada, to study Microbial Dark Matter (Phase II) -... | ecosystem: Environmental > Aquatic > Freshwater > Ice >...
GTTCAAGTGGCGGTTCTGCTGCGGCTGTAGCAGCGTCAGAATGTGTGGTAGCCCTAGGTTCGGATACAGGTGGTTCAATTCGCCAACCAGCTTCTTTTTGTGGCGTAGTGGGGATGAAACCGACTTATGGCTTGGTATCTCGTTACGGTTTAGTGGCTTACGCTTCTTCTTTAGATCAAATTGGTCCGTTTGGACGCAGTGTCGAAGATACCGCAATTTTATTGCAAGCGATCGCCGGTTACGACCCCAAAGATTCTACAAGCTTAAAAGTAAACATTCCCGATTATGCAGCGGCGTTAAAACCAGACCTGAAACCCAGAGGACAACTGCGAATCGGAGTGATTCAAGAAACTTTTGGGGCGGGATTAGACTCAGAAGTCGAAGCCGCTGTTACCAAAGCGATCGCTCAGCTGCAATTATTAGGAGCAGAAATCCACGTTGTTTCCTGTCCACGCTTCCGCTACGGCTTACCGACTTACTACATTATTGCCCCCAGCGAAGCCTCAGCGAATTTAGCACGTTATGACGGAGTCAAGTACGGTCAACGTGCCGAAGGAGCCGAAAATCTCCTCTCCATGTACACTCGCACTCGTGCTGAGGGTTTTGGGGCTGAAGTCAAGCGCCGGATTATGATTGGCACTTACACCCTATCTGCTGGCTATTACGACGCCTACTACCTCAAAGCGCAAAAAGTTCGGACTCTGATTAAAGAAGACTTTGAAAGAGTCTTTAAACAAGTTGATGTCTTAGTCTGTCCCACCGCCCCTTCTACTGCTTTCAAGAGGAGCGAAAAGACAGAAGATCCTTTAACTATGTATTTAACAGATTTGATGACAATTCCTGTGAACCTAGCTGGTTTACCGGGCATCAGCGTACCATGCGGCTTTGATAGCCAAGGACTACCGATTGGATTGCAGTTGATTGGCAAGGTGTTGCGCGAAGACCAACTGCTACAGGTAGCTTATGCTTACGAACAGTCCACCTCTTGGCATCTGCAGACACCTCTGTTGGGTTAAAGGAAGGGGGAGTATTGGTCTCCCTCTCCTCTTGATAAATTTTGTAGTGTAGTGGTTCGGCAAATTATCGAGTCGCAGGTAATGAAGTAGGCTGATTTACATCTGGGGATGTATTTTCCGGAGTGAACGTAACCTCCTTCACAGCACCAACACTTCCGAGAAGCTGTGCTTGCTGTTCATTTAAAGAAAGCATGACCGCCCCAGCATTACCCGTCCGGAAAGTTAACGACTTTGATGCTGTCCAAGTTTGTTGTTTTTCCTTAGGCAAAGTACCCTCAAATTCTTTTTTGCCATCAACTGTCACTCTTACCCAAGAAGAATCTTGAAGATTCACAGTAACTTTAATCGGCGAATTAGGTTTTGGGGTAGCTTGTGTCAGTGGTGTAGGGACAGCAGGGGTTGACGCAGGTGTTGCTTGGGTTGTCTTCGGTATAACTGCGGCTACAGGTTGTAGCGCTGCCTGACTGGGTTTTGAGACTAACGGTATAGTGGGGGTACTTTTAACTGGTATTGGTTTAGAAGTTGCTACAGGTTGTTGAACTGTTTGAGTTCCCCGCTGACTATTGAGTAGATAAGACAATCCACAGGTAGCAGCAATCAGCAAGAGAATATAGGGGATGTAAAGAGGAATAGATATGCCTCGGGACTTAGTATCGGTATCCATATCTGATTTCGGCAAGCTAAAATCAGTGGGAAAAGTTTTCCCTAAAGCCGTCCCATCCAACCCCAAAACATCGCCATAGCGTCGGATAAAGCCTTGCACAAAGATTGCTTCCGGCAAAAGGTCTAATTGTCCTTCTTCCAATGCTTGTATAAAAGTTACTCTAATCAATGTTTTAGCAGCTATTTCATCGATCGATAAGCCCTGCTCTAAACGTACCTCTCGTAACTGTGCTCCTATTTCCTTGAGTTGCTCCTCTTGAGCCGGATTTAAAACTTTCACGTTATTGCCCAACCATCCACTACAATATCTTATTCAATAAAGAAACTCGCACATCTCTTGTATATTAGTGAACTTTTTACGAATCTTTATCTAAACTTAATAATATATCAGATCCACGAATAATAATTATACATCCTTACTTACTCCGAACCTGAGATGCCTAAGTAAAAAACTTCCAAAATCCTAGCTTGAATTTACACAGCATTATTGTTATATTTAACGGTAAATCAACGTTTTCTCTTACGTATTGACGTTTTTACTGTATAATTGAAATCCAAAAATTATGTTCGACATGTGCTGACTGACCAGAAAATTTTCATTTCCATCTAATACTCAGTATATAAGCACAAGTATCTGATTTAAACTACATTAAGTTAATCTAATATTACTGAATGTATGTAACAATTAATTCCAGTATCGTTGACAGTAGCGTATTCAAAAACAAGATTATAAAAATAACCTAAATATTGGAGTAAGCTTTTAAAACCTAAAATCGCCTTGGGCAAAGCTTAGGTGCCCCTTACCCAAAGTAGTGTGCTGTTTTTAATACCTGACGATCCGGAAATCATCATAAAGGGCAGAATAAATGACACAGGTGGAACAATTATCTTACCCTCATGGCTATGCAACCTGTATACTCCTTAACTGTCCCCGGTCGCCCAAATATTGAAATTTCCCAAGACGAGTTGCGCTCTATACTAGGGCAAATCGAAACCCAGCTGCATCGAAGTAAAGTTTATCACCGCGCTTTAGCAGAACTGAAAAAGCTAGGCGAATCAGCCGACCAAGCCAAAGAACTGATCAAAATTGTCGGTAGAGAAGCCATCGGTTTAGCATTTCAACAATTTGCGAAACAGCAGCCAGACACCGCAATTTCTGCGAATCCCACTCCTACACTTATACCAGACACCGCACAACTAGAAACTGTTGTTGAATCACCTGAACTCAAAGACAATGCCTTACCATTATCAACCGAGACCCCAAGCGAATCAACAGCCGTCAACCAAGAAACGTCCCTGCTTAACTGTTTAACCAAGCAAACAAAAAAACGCACCTCAGCAGAAATCTCCGAAATAGCCACACAAGAACACCTATCCTGTCTCAATCAAATTACTCAACAACTGCGACTCACGAGAGAATCACAAAACCTCTCCATCGCGCAAATTCACTCCCAAACCTGCGTCCCCATCCATATCATCCAGGCGCTAGAAAACAGTGAATGGGAGAGACTACCAGAAGAAATCTACATTCGCGGCTTTATTCATCGGATTGGCGATGCTTTAGGATTAGACGGTACCGCCTTAGCTGCTTCTCTACCAAAACTAGATCCAGTCAAAGCTGTATTACCCACATGGTCTAGCCGCGAAAAGACAACAGGTATCGCCATTGGATTTGAATTACAACCGATACACCTATACGCCACCTACACCGCTTTAGTTGCTGGAGCAGTTGGGGGATTAGGATTATTATCTCAACCATCAACTCCTAGTAATGCGATCGTACCCCATGCAGCAACCCAAAAGTCTACCAAACAAGTAGAAACAAGTGCTAAACCGGGTGTAAAAACAAGCCAAACAGGGGTGGTTGTGGGGGCGGATATGGCTCCGCCAGAGGCACTTTGAGGGTGGGGGAGTCAATGAGTCTTTTTTTTAACGCGGAGGAGCGCAGAGGTCGCGCAGAGGAGCGCAGAGTTCTCCGCGTCTCTCCGCGTTACCTCCGCGCCTCTCCGCGTTTCAAATCAACACCAAATTATCACGATGAACAACAGTATCTGCACCCTCATAACCTAAAATCCCCGGAATTTCCCGCGAATGACGCCCGCAAATTTTTTGTAAGTCAGCGCTACTGTAATTTACAAGTCCTCTAGCAATTTCGTTCCCCATGCGATCGCACAACTGAACAGCATCTTCACTTTGAAATTCGCCTTCTACAGATTGTATCCCTGCTGCTAACAAAGATTTATTGGCGCTCAATATCGCAGAAGTCGCGCCTTTATCCAATTGCAACTTCCCCATCGGAATCAAACCGTAAGCAATCCATCTTTTCCGGGCGGAAGTCGGCTGAGGTTGCGGTGCGAACTGCGTACCGATCGCTTCTCCTTGGATAATTTTCTCGATATTATGAGGAAATCGACCTTCAGTAATAACAGTACGAACTCCGGCGGCTGTAGCAATAGTCGCTGCGGTAATTTTGGTCGCCATCCCTCCCGTTCCCCATTGCGAACCTTTAGTGGCTGTTTGTAAGTGAGCTAATTCTTGCATATCATTTACTAAAGCGATCGGTTTGGCATCAGGAAAAGATCGCGGGTCAGCAGAATAAAGGCGATCAACATCAGTAAGTAAAAACAGCCAAGAAGCCTGAACTAAACTCGCTACCATTGCTGAAAGGGTATCATTATCCCCAAACTTGAGTTCTTCGACGGCTACGGTGTCATTTTCATTCACTACGGGAATTACTCCTAATCCCAGCAGTTCTTGAAAGGTATTGTAAATATTCAAATAGCGACTGCGCTGCACTAAGTCACTGCGTGTCAACAGGACTTGAGCAATTGGCTGCTGCAGGATGGTGAATAAATCATCATACACGCGCATCAATCGCCCTTGACCAACAGCAGCTACGGCTTGTTTCAAAGCGATCGTTCGTGGGCGTTCCGTTAAACCTAGGCGCGTACAGCCGACTCCTACCGCCCCAGAAGAAACTAATATCACCCGATAACCTTGTCGCCGCAGAGAAGAAAGCGTTTCTGCCAAAGTCGCAATGGTTGAAAGTGCGAGTTGACCCGTTTCTGGTTGGGTCAGACTAGATGTGCCAATTTTGACAACGATGGTTTCAGACATGAGAATTGCGAAAAAGTAAAGCGTCATGCCCAGTATAAGTTTGGGCTGACGCTTTACGAATTTATAGTTGATTAATGAATGCTGGGTCTTTATTTGCTTGACCCCATGTTATACATTCAGTATCGCAGAACACTGAAAATCCTGAAATTTTTTTAATTATTTCTTTAGATTTACATTTCCTACGATTTTTGTTGATTCATAAAGTTTTGTTGCCGATAGCGATCGTCGCTCCTAAAGCTTGAGATAACCAGACTTCAAAACTGCGGATGGGATAGGAACGGAGAGCAACATTTGGATCGACAATCGGTTCGACAAAGATTGTAAACATTCCTAGGCGATTCCCAGCGAGGACATCTGTAAACAAGCGATCGCCGACCATTGCCACCTGCTCAACTGGTAAATTTAGTATAGCGACGGCTTGCCTTAACTTGCGTCGAGAGGGTTTGACTGCGCCTAAGATGTAAGGTAAATCAAGAGAACGGGCAATACCACCGATTCGCGCATCACTGAGGTTGTTACTCAACAAGCATAGCGAGACAATTTTCCGAGTTTGCTCTACCCATTGCCTTAGTTCTGGGGAAGCAGAGGCGACGCGAATCGGTACCAAAGTTTCATCCACATCCAACACCAACCCTTTGAGTTGACGTTGCTGGATCATTTCTGGTGTGAGGCTCAAAATTGAACCTTCTAAAATTAAGTCAGGTTGTAGAAGTTTGTTCCAAGACATAATCAATTAATCACTAGTCATAGTCACTAGTCATTGGTCAGGCAGTCAGAGACTGGGGACAAATGACTATTAACTATGGCAAAGGTGGTAGCACAAAGCTTGCCAGAGCCGGTCATTCTAACTCATTAAACAGTTGCTCTTCCAGAAATGGTTGCATTTCTTTAAACTCTTCTGGAGATAGTAACTGAGGTTTGCCAGCGGCTGACATGCGAGCGAAAAACAACAACGGATCGAGAGGAGTGTAAATCGCGTATTCTTGGTCTTCGTGGTAGAAACTCGCCAATAGCTGTAATTGCTCTGGCTCATATTCTTCCTCGCCATCTTCTTCCTCAATATCCAGGGTGAAAAGTTCTGACTCTTCTACTGGTGGTAGATCACCCCCTACTGTCAGGGCGTAAGCAGTACGCTTGAGGATTAGATTCTGCTCAGCTAGGACAGCTTGGGCAGTACCAAAAATTTCGTCGATGACTGCCTCATCTTCTACTAAAATGGCTTCTTCCTCGTCGTCCTCAGTTTCCCAAGCGAAAATTTCCACTGGTGAGTCAACGGGAAGCAATAAAACGTAGTCTTGATCCTCTACCGAAAGCGAATGCTCAATGTAACAATCGAGCGATCGCCCTGTTTCATCTGTCAACGTGACGGATGCGGCGTGAGAATGCTCATTTTCTGGGGATGCTGGTGAAAACATAGCCGAGATTGTGGAACTGTCTAATGATCAGCTGCTGTCGCCAATTGGTTAACCAACTATAGTGATTTCCCTGAGTGAAGCACTGGCTAACAACTCAGAATATCACTATCTCAGCACCTAGTGTTGAGTACCAAGTGGCAAGTGGTCAGATAAATAATTTTCTTTTCGACTCAAGGCGGCAATATTTGCTCGTCGCTGATCGAGCCATTGCTGCAAAATCAACGCCGCTGCCTTACGGTCAATTAAATCTTTATGCCGGGAAGGCGAACGGTTTTCGGCGATTAGCATTTGTTCCGCTTGATAGGAAGTCAAACGCTCATCAACGTACTCTACAGGCAGTTGTAACTCCTTGGACAGCCGCTTGGCAAATGAAAATACTTTCCGGGCTTGAAAACCGATTGTGCCATCCATTGAGTATGGTAAACCCATCACCAAAACTTGCACCTCCCGTTCGGCAACCAATTGGCGAAATTGTGCCACATCTTGAGCAAAAGATTGGCGATAAATTGTCGTAATACCGGCGGCGATCAAACCTGTGCGATCGCAACCGGCGACACCAATTCGCTTGCTCCCAAAATCTACGCCTAATGCCGAAACAAAAGAGGGAGGAGCACCATTAGCCACGAGACTTATCCGGTGTATCTGTTTCGCTTGGAGGTAGCTCAGAGGAGGTATTTAAGCGAGTAAAAGGCACCGGGTCAGATACAGAAATAGAAGTCAATGGCTGTGGGCGTAACCAAGACATCCCGCCAGGAACTGGCTTCCGTGCTGGTTGGAGACCCTGAAGCATTTCTGACCACTGTAACCCTTCGAGGGAGACAAATTTAGACTCGCGCAGCTTATGCCACACTGAGCGCGACATCATCAAAGTGTGTTCTACCCTTTGTGCGCCAATTTGCTCTAAATATTCTTCTCGTTCAGGTTGGTAGTCAGCTGAGGCGAGTTGCAGCGAAGCCAGCGGAAAATCTTTGGCAATTCGCGCTAGTTGCGACAGTAATTCTGGATATAGCCAGGTGTAGGCGGGGTGAACCGTCAGGGTAGCGACAAGTGGTTCTTGACCTTTGCGATCGAGTGTGACTTGAAAATATCCAATTGCCGCTTTACGCTGAGGTTCAAACACGTAGCCACTGACGACTTCCGTTTTGGTAAACCACTGCTTCACGCCATCAGTCACCGCATTCACCAGACTACTTTTAAAGTCATGGGTATGGCGGTCAAATACCTGCCTAACTAAAGGTGGCATTGACGCTGTATCTAGTTGATATAGCAACTGAGCATCAGCATTACTGACTGGCAACAAGTTGGGTAAATCTGGCTCTGCTTGTGCCAAATCTGACAATAACTCCGGCGATATCTCCCAATAGGTCATGTGCGCCAGAGGTTGAAAGCCATTTTGGCGATATAAAGCTAGTGCTTCTTTATCGTTGACATTGACTTCTAATAGCCAAGTCCGAGCCTCCAAAATGGATTCAAAGCAGTAGCGTAAAAGTTGAGAACCGACACCTAGCTTACCAGCGCTACTGTCTGTGGCAACTCTTTCCACTCGCCAAGTGCTACGCGTGCGGTTAAATGGAGATACTTGAATCATCCCTAGCAGCGTCCGCGCCTGCAGAGCTACATACGTACACAGACGGTATTTCAAAGGATTGGGAAACAAACTCAAAAATTTCAGTAACCCGTACCAACGCCGAAAACCTTCGAGCTGCGCGCTTAGCGAATTCGCTCCTGTCGGGTTTTCATCTGTAAATGACTCGACCGTTAGCCGTTCAATTCCATCCAAGTCCCGGTATTGGACAGGGCGGATGACAACGCTGTGATTTTGGGGAAGCAATGAAGTCATTTTGATTTAGGCCGCCAGGAGCGCCTTAAATAACTGGTTAGGGATGTTGCTCGAATATATTTTAACGCCTCGTCACTCACAGAGCGAGCGAATACTAGCTACATTAAAAAGCAGACCTCGCTAAAATGCAATTTGCACTCACATCAGCTAGGGCTGCTTTCATTTTATTTTATTTTAAGATTAATGGAGACTTATGTATGTCAAATTGCTTGTCGGGAAATTAGCTTTTCAAAATTCGCCTGTGTTTGGTGCAATAACTCGAATCGGCTATCTCTGCCGGTTTGAGTGAGGGTAGGAACTAAATTCCGCGCTTGCAGTGCCATGTGTAACTGAAGGTGGGCAACATATTCACTGAAATCTTCGCGCTCAGCACCCAAACGATTTGATGTCATTGTCACAGATCTATCTCCTTGATCACTAAAAATGCCTTTTCCCTATTTGCAGAATTTATCATGTTGTTTCGGCGTTCTGCCAAATTCGCAATGAAGCGTAATTATTTGCCGTTGGGACACCAGACAAACAGGTATAGGGTGTGGGAAAGGAGAATACCCACACGCCCACTCGCCCTACTTAACTAACTCGCTATCGCCTCAGAGGCATAGGATGGTGCTGCTACTGGTACTGGCAGTTCATAGGGCTTTTCTGCACCATGTGCTAGGTACACAGCTAACTGTGCTTCAATTTCATCGCGGACAATCTGGCGATATTCCAAGAAATGCTCATTATGAGCACAGACACTCAGGTAATGCTCCCACACATTCGGATTGCGCTTGATGATGCTAAATAAGTGATGCCAGAATTTCCACCGAGTTTCCCGTTTGATACCTTGTCGCCATACCACAATCAGCAGGGCTTTTAAATCTACCAAACTTGGCTTCTTCGCCGGGGCTTTCCATGATGGCGAACCCATCATCAGAAAACAACGGTAGGTTCGATCTAAATACTTAACTGGGTCATACAAAGCACAGAAAGCCTCTACGTACTCTCTAGCAATGTCTTCTAGAGGACGGGTGGGGAGAAAATTCATCAAAGTTGTTTGGTTGATGTTACCGTCCGTATCTTCCCGGAGTCGTCCTTCTCTGGTCAGACGATGCCACAGGGCTGTATTGGGCAATGCTTGCAGCATGGCAAAGGTTGTGGAAGGAATGGCTGCTTGTTCAGCAAAATGGACAATACGTGAGCCTGCACCAGCTTTTTCACCGTCAAACCCAATAATAAAGCCAGCCATCGGGCGCAACCCAGTTTTGGTAATAGTTTCTACTGCTTCTACCAGTGAATTCCGGGTATTTTGAAACTTCTTGGTTAATTGCAGGCTGTCTTCATCAGGGGTTTCAATTCCCAAAAACACCGCTTTGAAGCCGCACTCAACCATTAACTCCATCATTTCGACGTCTTGTGCCAAGTCAACAGAAGCTTCCGTATCAAAATTAAACGGATATTTATGTTCTGCCATCCAGATTTTTAACTGTTTGAGCAACAACTTGACATTTCGTTTGTTGCCGATAAAGTTATCATCGACCATAAACACACCGCGCCGCCAACCCAACTCATACAGATAATCCAACTCAGCTAGTAGTTGATCTGGGGTTTTAGTCCGTGGTTTACGACCATACAGGACAATAATGTCGCAAAATTCGCACTGGAAGGGACAACCACGGGAAAATTGTACCGACATCGAATCATAGGCATTCATTTCCAATAAATCAAAACGGGGTACAGGCGTAATTGTCACATCTGGTTTTTCTGTAGTGCGGAAAATGCCAGATGTTTCACCCCGATTAATTGCCTCTACAAACATCGGCAAAGTGATTTCGCCTTCATCGAGAATCAGATAATCTGCGCCAGCATCTTGAAATGGCTGAGGGACTGATGTTGGGTAAGGACCACCTACCGCTACCCGCTTACCGCGTCGTTTGGCTTCGTGAATTTGCTCAAGCAAATCTTGTTTTTGAACGATCATGGCAGAGAAAATTACTAAATCTGCCCATTCCCATTCTGCCTCAGTACAGGCGCGGATGTTGCGATCTACCAGCTTATATTCCCATTCTTGCGGTAAGATTGCCGCCACTGTCACTAAACCTAGAGGCGGAAGCAAGACTTTACGATTTACTAATTCGAGGATTTTTTCGTAGGACCAGAAGGTTTTGGGAAATACCGGATACACCATTAAAATACGCATAAACCTCTAGACCTCTTATTTAGCTTTGTTATTTCTGACTTATTAAAACAGGGATGATTGACTGATTGATGTTTATTTTGTTTCCTTTGCTCGGAAAGATCACTGATCAGTGTAATATATCTTTACCCTTACGCGTATTAACTAGTTTTTTAGTATAAGCAGCGACATCGCCTAATTTAGTGTGTGCCATTAAACTCATGTGCGCCAATGTCATATCCACCATTAATCGGACGTGGATTGCCAAAGTAATCTTTTGATTCAGGTAGGGAGACACCAGCATTGATGGCTGGCGAGGATTTCTGCAACTTGTAATCTGTAGCCGCAAAGCCACCTGGGTTGACAAATTGCGGATTACCAAAGTTTAGACTAGCATCGGCGCTAGTTCGATCGCCATACCAGAGGTTGTGCTGAAAATTCAGTCCAGTCAGATTTGGCGGTAAGGAGGATATCGGTTGACCGGGTGTTTGGTAAAAAATATTGTTGATGAAAGCTGTATTCTCATGGCTGGCGATCGCAATACTCAACAATCTACCAGTACTTTGGTAAAAGGTGTTGTTCAAAATCCGCGTATTCTTCAAACCGCCACCGCGACCATAATTTCCGTAAGCTAATCCCACTAAGCCGTTAATCACAATATTGTTACGAATGATATTGTTGTTGAGTGGATTGGCGGCTTCGTAAATTTCGTTTGCCATCTGTATCCCAGTCGCCGGAGAAGGGAGACCGTTAATCTGACGAAAATAATTTTGATTGCCTGTATTATAAATCAAATTACTGTCGAACACGGTATTAGTCGCATTATCCATGTACATTTCTACACTGTAGTTGTCGTAGAAAACATTGTTGGCTGCTACCACATTACGCGACAGGGTAGAAGTTATACCTTCACCGTAATTTTCATAAACTCGATTATTAGTAACAGTTGCTAACTCCGCCCGCGAGATGGCAATTCCTGCACCCCAACTGCCATCGGGACGGCGCGATTGATTACTTAAGTTTGTATGGTAAACCGTGTTGCCATTTACCCGAATATCTTTAGTGCCAAAAATCTTCGGAGCATAGATGCCAATTCCTGTAGCATTTAGATCGTGAATCGTATTATTCAAAACCTGTAAATGTGTAGCACCCCAGCCGACGATCCCATTTTTGGCATGGCGACACTCAAATCCTATAATCTCTACATACTGTCCACCAACAGAGATACAGCTATCGGCTTTGAAGTTACCGTCTAAAATCACCAATTCATTCTGATATGGTCGAATCACTAAATGTGAACTCGCACTACCACTGTGTTCTATTCCTATCCAAGTAGCATTATCGAATTGGTAAGTGCCACTGCGTAGATAAATGATGCCACCATTTTGAGGTATTTTATTTACTGCCTGTTGAAGTGTTTTTAACGGTTGATTGATAGTACCTGGGTAATTATCATTACCATTAGTAGCAACATAATATACTAACGGGGTCTTATTTAAGGCTTTAGCACTTATTCCTAATAAACACATTGCCAAAAGAGCCAGAGTCAGTATCACACTAAAACGATTGCCTTTCATCTGATTTTAAAGTAAGTGGTCAGAGAAAAACACTATTATATGTGAAGTTTGTAGTTGCGCGGTACTTGCAAAAGATTTTTGGCGATCGCGATGCTGAAGTCGAAAACTAGATTTAAAATTAAAAGATACTTCGTATATGGAGGTTAGACAATGCCGTCGCCATTTCCGGGCATGAATCCTTATTTAGAGAATCCTGAATTGTGGTCAGAAGTCCACAGTCGTCTGATTACAGCACTTGCGATTGCCATCGAATCTGGTCTTAGCCGAAAATATCGAGTAGCTATCGAAAAAAGAACTTATCTCAGTGATGGAGAGGAGTCAGTTTTAGTGGGGATTCCAGATGTATCTATATATCCTCAATCAACCATCACCAAAATCTCATCTACTACCACTTTAATTGCTCAAGATGAATCTGTAATGGTGACAATACCAATGCCAGAAGAAGTCCGGGAAAGTTATTTAGAAATTAGAGAGGTCACAACTAAAGATGTAGTCACAGTCATTGAAGTTATTTCACCTAAGAATAAAAGTGCCGGTGTTGGACGTAAGAAGTATGAAAGCAAGCGCTCTTCGGTACTCAGTAGTTCGACGAATCTGATCGAAATTGACTTACTCCGCAGTGGTAAACCTATGCAAATTTTGAGCGTAATACCTCAAACCGACTATCGAATATTAATTTACCGAGGAAATCTCCGTCCTCAAGCTCAGTTATACGCTTTCAATGTCCAAAAAAGGATTCCTAAGTTTCTCCTACCTCTGGAGATGGGGGATACAGAACCATTGGTAGATTTACAAAGTTTGCTAGCTCAAATTTACGACCAGGCAAGATTTGACATGGCAATAGATTATACTCAAGCACCTATCCCACCGTTAAAAAAACCAGATGAGATTTGGGCGGATATGATGTTACGAGAACTAGGACGGCGGTAAATCAATAGCGTTTCCGCAGAGACATTGTGTAACGTTCACGGAGGTGATCGCTACGCCGTATAATTTGCTGTGTATTTAAACGCAGCGATCGCTAACTTTAACCTATGAGTGCTCTGATTCAAAAAATCGAAACTAGTTTATTAGAGCTTGTTGGTAGTGGTATCAAGGCTTTACCAGGTATCTTAGTTGCCATTGTTGTTCTCTTGCTGACTCGTTATCTAGCTAATAAGCTTAAAAGAATAATTGCTAAAGTTTTAGGAAAGATGATTCGCAGTCATTCCCTGCGATCGCTCTTTACCAATGCAGCATATGTGATGGTTTGGGTTGTCGGCATTTTAGCTGCGGGGGTAATTGCCTTCCCTAGCCTGCGTCTGGGTGACATCCTCGGTTTATTGGGTTTGGCGTCAGTCGCGATTGGCTTGGTTTTTCAAGATCTCTGTAAAAACTTTATTGCCGGAGTAATACTGTTGTTACAGGATCAGTTTAAATTACATGACCAAGTGCTGATTGGCAATTTTGAAGGCACTATAGAAGAGATTGACTTTCTCAACACCCAAATTCTCACTTATCAAGGAGAACGAGTGTTGTTACCAAACTCAATGTTATTAACACAACCAGTAAAAATCTTAACAGCCTCTACCTACCGGCGGACTGATTTAACTATTGGTGTTGACTTTGACACGCCTCTCGCTATCACTATTCAAAAGATTCAGGCTGTATTAACCGACGTTGAAGGAGTTTTTATCGAGCCAGCACCAATTATAGATGTTGCCCTCTTTGGTAGTAGTTCCATTGAATTAGTCATGCGTTATTGGACATTACCACAACAAGCAAATCGACTTCGCACGCAAACGCGGGTTTTGATGGCGATTAAAGAACTTTGCGATCGCGAAGGTATTATTCTGCCTTATCCGATTAGAACTTCTTATCTTTACGACCAGCAAAAATTTAACGGTTCTATTCCCAGAGAAATCCCCTCATAAACCGTCCGTATCTGTCAAGCGACAACGATCACTCCTCAACGCCAATCGTGAAGAACGCTCTTGCACAATCTTATCTAAATTTGGTCGTCCAGTCAGAGTCAGACGCCAGTCAGCCCAAATTCCATACAGCGCATCCACAATAAAACCGATAATCGGCAATTTAGTAGCAGCATAAACCCATCCCATGCCGAGAGTTTCGTAAACACGCCGAAAAACTTCCACATTTTTAATCAAAGTACCATCCGGGAGTACAGCATGGATTCGTCCCATCGCTGTCTCAAAATCAACCCCGCCATGTGCGACAGGTAGATAGTCATCGTCAGCGATATCGACAAAAGCTACCAATCCTCTACCAGCATCACGACGTAACAAAAAGTTAACTTCGCGCACGCACAAAGGGCATTGACCGTCATATAGCAGTTTGATTTTCCACTCCGGCGTCGCCGCTTGGCTGTTACCTTGGTCAGAATTGGGCGATTGGGTCAACGATGAGGACATAAATAAATTTAAATTCAGCTTTTATACATATAGTAATCATTCTACTATCTATCCAGCGGAGGACGAGCATTATTGAGGTGTTTGATTTATTCCTTGAGGTTGATTTCAAATTCTCTTCAAAAGCAGACGCTGATAAATATAAAAGTCAGATAAATCTTGATTGTGATTTCGACGCTAGTTAGTAGTTTCAACGCTGGGGAGCTTAAAAGATGATTGGGTTGATTGTAACCTGGCTGGTGACGACTGTTAGTTTCTTAATTATTTCTAAATTGCCGATTGGAGTAGAAATCGACAGTTTTGCTAAGGCTGCTATTGCCGCTGCTGTCTTCGGTGTTTTGAATGCTTTATTTTTACCCGTCCTGAGCTTTTTTAGCTTACCGCTAGTTATCCTGACTTTATGATTATTTTTGCTAGTCTTAAATGCGATTCTCTTTGGCATAGCCGCTTATTTAGTAGATGGCTTTCGTTTACGCTGGGGATTTTGGAGCGCACTACTCGGCTCATTTATTTTAGCGATTGTCAACTCTGCTCTATTAAGAGTTGTAGCATCTATTACTTGATCAGCTCAAAGATTAATAAGTAGAGCACTGCTTTACAATCCATTGCCAATCAAAATGAAAGCAGCCCAGTAATAAGGATGATTCAAGCGGTTGTATATTGGCTGCGGGCGATCACTAGCTCTGTCGGTGATAATCTGTGTATTTTCTTTACCAGCAAAAGCCGAGTAATTGTTGGTAATTAGCGCAATTTGGGCTTGACGCAGGGCTTCAGCTTTAGGCATTTTGCCAGTTTTCAACTTAGAATAAAAAGCATCCATAAGTAGTTGGGTACTACCGTCGTTGACATCCCAGAGAGAAGCGATCGCTGCCTTTGCGCCTGTCAACTGAATTTGATAACCAAATCCCAAAATTTCCTCACCATTACCCAACTTCCCGCCAACACCTGTTTCGCAAGCACTCAAAACAACTAAATCCACATTTTTGAGCGACCATTTCTGAACATCTTTCAAAGTGACAAGTTTGCCATCTCCAAACAAAATGTAAGAATCTTCTGGTTCTCCTAAAAGAAAAGCCGCATGAGTTGCCAGATGGACAATAGAGTATTGATTCATCTGCGGAATGGTAGCCTCAGGGCTAAACTCCTTGTTAAGTAGCTGAGTAGTTTGAGGAATTGCGGCGGCTAGTCCAGCAATTTCATCCTCGGCGTAACTCAACCCCTTAAAAGTCATCTGACGATTGCCTAATCCAACTGTATAACGACCTTTAGTAAAAGCCCCGGCTAAGACACGAGGTTCAGTCTGAGGTTGAGCAGTGATATTAGTCAAAGAAGCGGCGGTAATATTATTAATGCGGAAGCGTTCAACCAGCCATTGCTTACCGTCATATAAAGCCGCCAACGGAATGTAACGCAATTGCCCATCAGGAGCATAGATAATCGTTTTCGCACCCGCTTGAGCCAGTTCGTTTTCGATCGGTTTAATTAAGCGATTGTAGAGCTTGCTGGCTGGGGCTTTACCATTATCACTGGGGGTTTTCAGCGCCGTGAGAAATTCGGAAATTTCCCGATTCAGGTCTGCACTGTTAATCGTAACCGGGCGATGGATCGGCGGAGAATTAGCTGTGACGAGCACTAGTTCCAAACGGTCTGGTAAAATCAGCGGATAAAGTAATACAGATCCTGGGAGTTGCTTGAGTTCAGAGCGTAGTTTATCGAGTTGTGTGAGATTGAGATTTTCTCTGGGGGTAGCTTTACTCAGTTGCTGCACTAAAGCCACTATTTCAGGACTTTGAGCAAACTGATTAAATTCCGCCAAAATCTTTTCTTGGTTTTGCTGGAGTACAGCAATCCGCTGTATTTGTATAGGTGTTCGTTGCGCCTCAGGAATATTCTGGAGGTCGGCGAGTTCTTTACCCAATTCAGTGGCTTGATTTTGAATCGCTGCGTATTTATCAAGAATTTGCTGTTCGGGAGGTAAATTCTCAATTCCCAAAACATTTAAATCAGCACCTCGGACATTGTGGAGATAGTCTTGAATTTCTTGAACTTTCAGTAAATCTAAAACTTGTTGGGCTTCGAGTACCCGATTTCTTCGCAGGAGTAAGTCAGCCAAAGAGCGATAATTGTCAGCAACAGTACCAGCGTAGGATTTTTGTTGGTCTGTAGAAAGTGCCCGCAGGTCTTGGCGAATTGCTTCGGTGACGTTAACCGACTTCTTATAAAAAATAATCGCTAATTCAGATTGGTGTTGTTGTGCAAGCAATTCGCCGATATGACCGAGAGTATCGCGTTCAATGTCCCGCGCCCCAACTTCTTGGAGAATGACTAATGCTTGCTGATAAGATTTGAGCGCTTGAGGATACTGACCTAAACTTTTGTAGACAGTCCCTAGACTATCAAGAGTATTGCCAACACTAGTGCGGTTACCTATTTGTTCAAAGATCACCCGCGCTTGATTCAGCGATGCTAATGCTTGGGAATGCTCTCCCAGGCGATCTGACATTAACCCAATATTATTGAGAGTGATTCCTTCTCCAAGTTGATCTTTGAGTTCTTGGCGAATTACCAAAGCTTGTTGATAAGACTCTTTCGCTTGAGAATATTCTTTCAGTTGGTTGTGGAGAAAGCCAATATTGTGTAGTGTGTTACCGACATTGAAGCGATCGCTATTCGCATTAGCGACCTTCAAAGCTTGTTGATAAGATTTTAACGCTTGCGGGTATTGACCTAGCTGTTGATACAGTGAGCCGAGGTTATTTAAGATACGTCCTTCATCACTAGAATCGCTTTTAATTCCCGTAGAAATAGAGAGTGCTTGCTGATAGGAGTTGAGCGCTTGAGCATATTCTCCGCGCTCTTGATACACTAACCCTATATTATTGAGAATAGCTACTTGGTTCAGTTTTTGATTTAGTTGTTTGTGAATTATTAAGGCTTGTTTATAGCTGGCGAGGGCGCGATCGCTGTGTCCCATTTCCCGATCAAGTAATCCCAAATTATTGAGAGTCACCCCTGCGCCAATCGCGTCACTGCTTTGCTGCTGAATTGCCAATAATGTTTGACAAGCTTGTAACCTAGTCTGGAGATTACCGCCACCAGAACAAGCAAGCGAGAAGGTGGATTTACCTTGAGAAGTTGCTTCTCGGGAATTTGGCAAAGCTGTGGGGTTGGAAACAGACGGTCGGGTTGGACTTGTAGACAGGTTTGGGTTTGTAGTTGAATTCAGAGAAATTGCTGATGGTGTTGTTGCCGGAATCGCATTACCTGAGGGCACACTGATAGGGGCAGAGGATACAATCGGTGTTGGTACTACAGCACTTCCAAATGGTGTCGTCGAGTTTGTGGCAACGCCTGGACTAGGAATCGGTGTTGCTGGCACTGGTGATGGCATTCCCGATGATGGCACTGTTGTGATTGGGGAAGTGCTTGGACTCGGTATTGGTGCTGGTGATCCTGTCGGGTTGGTAATTGCAATCGGAGAATGGGAATAGTTTTGTGATTCCAGAGATGGAAGCTGAGGTGAATCGCCCGGTATCTGTGAAGAGGGGATACCCGGTTTGATTCCACTATTATCGGGAACGGCTGACGGAATCGGATTGGGAGTGGGAGATTTAATTACTGGGTTCGACGGTGTATCAATCACAATTGGGGAAGGTGATACAACCGCGATACTCGGTTTTTGTATGGGTGACGGATTTGGACTGGAAGCGGGGGAATTTAGTATTGGTGGGTCAGTAGGTGTATCAATGACAATCGGAGAAGGTGAGGCGACAATTCGATTCGGATTTGGTTTATCGATATTTGTCGTGGGCGATGGAATTGGACTAGGAGAGGCTGAAGAAGAATTGAGTACTGGGTCAGGGGAGGTCTTAATCCCAATTGGCGTTGTTGAAGGGACAGCGATATTTGGCTTAACACCACCAATGTAAGTTGTCCCCGGCGTGGGTATCGGATTGGGAGAGGGGGTAATAGATGTAGGCGTTGAGGGATCAGTCGTAATTGGAGAATTTGCTACCCCAGGTGATGCGGATGGAACCAGTTTACTTCCATCAGTAACTGGTACGGCTGAATTAATCGGAGTGGTATTGGTTTTTGGTGGGTCAGTGGGGGTTTGAACTGTAATCGGGGTGGTATTGGTTTTTGGCGGGTCAGTAGGGGTTTGAACTGTAATCGGGGTGGTATTGGTTTTTGGTGGGTCAGTGGGGGTTTGAACTGTAATCGGGGTGGTATTGGTTTTTGGCGGGTCAGTAGGGGTTTGAACTGTAATCGGAGTGGTATTGGTTTTTGGTGGGTCAGTGGGGGTTTGAACTGTAATCGGAGTGGTATTGGTTTTTGGTGGGTCAGTGGGGGTTTGAACTGTAATCGGGGTGGTATTGGTTTTTGGTGGGTCCGTGGGGGTTTGAACTGTAATCGGAGTGGTGGTTTTCGGCGGGTCAGTAGGGGTTTGAACTGTAATCGGGGTGGTATTGGTTTTTGGCGGGTCCGTGGGGGTTTGAACTGTAATCGGAGTGGTGGTTTTTGGTGGGTCGGTGGGGGTTTGAACTGTAATCGGAGTGGTGGTTTTTGGTGGGTCGGTGGGTTGGACAGAATTAATTGGATTTTGTGAGGTGATGTTACCTAGAGTCAACAATTCCGGCAAAGAAGAAATGGGCAGCGTCCAGTTGTTGGGTTGATTGCTGTTGGCTGTTAGCGGCTGAATTTCTAGACTTAACACCTGACCTGGTTGGCTGAGGCGGACAAGATTTTGTCCAGGTATAGGTGTGACGATAACTTGTCCCGATGGGGCTGTCAGTTGTCCATTGTTAACAACTGTGCTGCCTAATAAAGCTAAATTTTGCCCTTTACTTACCGTCAGATTGCCATTATTGACGATCGCCCCAGGTTGGCTCATGGTAAAGGCAAAACTGTTCGGATTACCGATTAATGCTAGGTAGTCGTTGGTGCCGATCGCGTTAAACCAACTGTTGCCAAAACCAATACCATTAGCAGTGGTAGCAGTGAAAGCCCCTGGCACATTTAAACTGGCGTTGGCACCAAACACAAATCCTGATGGATTCATTAAAAACAGGTTAGCGTTACTACCTGTTACTTGAATTAAGCCATTGATCAGTGAGGCGTTACCTCCTGTTACCCGACCCAGAATATTTTGGATGGCGGGGGTGGCGAGGAAGTTAGCTGTTTGTCCTGATTGAACGCCAAATTCTGTGAAGCTGTGGAAAAGATTGCTACCGTCACGGGAAGTTGTGCCACCAGTAATGTCAATCTTGTTGCCGCTAGGAGTGACAACTGTGCCTGTATTGTCTTTAGCCGGAACAATCTGTTGCGCTTGGGCTAGCCCTGCAGTCAGGACTAGAGTCAGAGTAGTAGCTAGGCAGGTGTATCTCACAGCACTAAAGGAGTTTTTAGATGTTGTCACGTCTGTATTATCACTGAATATATTAGAGTTTTGCTAGTAGCTGAGTTACATAATTTTAGAAAAAGCCGAATTTAAGAGCGCTAAGAGGCGCGGAGGGAGAAACTAGCTTGCCACACAGTTGGCGGAAAAACTATTAGGCTGTTTATTAGTATTATTCTGCGCTAAGTCTTCTACATATTGAGCCAAAAACTGCAATTCTATGTTTGCCAGCTTGAAAATACACATACAGCCAGTTATTGTTAAGAGTGCAATTGTGACGGTTTTGTTGTTGGGGTTGCAGCGATTAGGAGTTTTTGAGCCGGTAGAATTAAATATTTTTGACTCTTTAACTACTATTCGTCCTGATCCCGGTACCGATCCGCGTATTGTGGTAGTTGCTGTGACGGAGGCTGATCTCCAAAAGTTGCAGCATTGGCCGCTAACTGGTGAGGTTTTAGATCGCTTGCTGTTGAAACTAGAGAGTTATCAACCGCGCGTGATGGGTCTCGATATCTTTCGAGATTTTCCTCAAGAGCCTGGTCATGCTCAATTATTACAGCATCTGCGCCGAAGTGAAAATATTATTAGTATTTGCCGCTATGCTGATGTTGATAATCCTGCTACACCGCCACCGTCAGGAGTTGCAACAGAACAAGTTGGTTTTAGCGATGTTGCCCTGGATGATGATGGTGTAATTCGGCGCAACCTCCTGTCAATTAATCCAGAATCTGCATCTGCTTGTGCAACTCCTTTTTCTTTAGCTTTGCAAGTTTCACTCCCCTACCTGGCAAAAAAAGGGATTGCCATGCAATCTACGCCAAACAAGGAGTTACAACTTGGAAATACCGTATTTAAACGCTTGCAAAGTGATTCTGGTGGTTATCAGCATGTGAATGCTAATGGCTACCAAATTTTACTACGCTACCGCTCTTCAGTTGCCAGAATTGTCACAGTTAGTCAAGTTCTTGAAGATCGGATTGATCCAGCTGTATTTAAAGATCATGTCATCCTCATTGGCTCGACTGCTACCACAATTAAAGATGTTTTTTATACGCCTTATAACAGCAACCCAAACAATCCCAAAATGCCTGGAGTTGTGGTGCAGGCGCAGATGGTAAGTCAGATTCTCAGTGCTGTACTCGATCATCAACCGTTGTTTTGGTTTTTACCACAATGGGGAGAGGTTGTGTGGATTGCGGTCTGGACTTCGGTAGGTGGGTTTTTGGCATGGCGAATCCAACGTTTTCGCTATTTAGGGTTAGCTAGTGCTGTTAGCTTGGGTGTTCTTTTTGGAACTAACTTCGTAATTTTTACGTATTCTGGATGGCTACCATTGGTGCCGCCTGTATTAGGATTAGTGTTATCAGGTTCTAGTATTATTGCTCATCGAGAAATTCAACTTAAACAAGAAAGTGCTAAATTTGCTTCGCTACTGCAGACACAAGAACAAACGATCGCCCGGTTACAAATGCTACAGGGCGAAGTTGCTACCGTTAATGCCGAAGAGCGTATCCAAATAGGCTCTGTGCTAAATCAACGTTATAAGGTAACAAAAACGTTAGGTGGTGGTGGATTTAGTCGAACTTATTTAGCGGAGGATACACAACGTCCTGGTAATCCTTTGTGCGTGGTGAAGCATTTACGACCAGCTTTTCAAGATTCGCAGTTTTTAGAGGTGGCGAGAAGACTTTTTCAAACTGAAGCCGAAATTTTAGAGGTTTTGGGCAAACATGACCAAATTCCGCAATTATTGGCTAATTTTGAAGTGGACAAGCAATTTTATCTCGTTCAAGAATTTATTGCTGGTCATTCGCTGCAAGATGAACTTACAGGATCGTGCCTTTCGGAAGCCCAAGTAATCGATTTGCTTAAAGATATTTTACATATATTAGTTTTTGTACACAGTCATCAAGCAATCCATCGAGATATCAAACCAAGTAATTTAATTCGCCGCAGTAACGACCAGCATCTAGTTTTAATTGACTTTGGGGCGGTGAAGCTGATGCAAAATATGCCAGAAGCAGAAAATCAGACAATTGCAATTGGGACTGCTGGTTATTCTCCTCCCGAACAAATGATGGGTCATCCCCATCTCAACAGCGACCTTTATGCTTTGGGAATGATCGCCATTCAGGCTTTGACTGGGATACAGGCGAAAAGATTTGTCAGAGATCCAAATACAGGTGGATTGGTGGTTCCGAATGTATCAGAGCAAGATACTCAGATTTGGCATTATCTTGACGAAACAACTATAAATTTAAATACCGGCGGATTGTTAATCCCTACCAAATTAGATCCGAATTCCCCCGCGCGAGATCATTTATCTCAAACTATCAAGGATTTGGATGCTGGTGGTGAGTCAGTCATGCCGAGTACTAACAATCATAATGTGCTAGTTTGGCGGCACTTGGCTCAAACTTCAGTACCATTAGCGACCATTCTCGACCGCATGGTAGCTTACAACTCCAATATGAGGTATCAGTCAGTACAAGAGGTACTACAGTCTCTGGAACTGTTATAAGCAGGTATTTTGCGGGAGTGGGGGAGTCTTGGCAAGGGTTATGAGCGACTATCTTCTAGAGTAAGGAGTAGTATTAGGCACTAATGGGACTGCGGCAATCTCTGTTAAATCGATTGATTTCAACAAATTTTCCCAATCCTTCTGAACTGCTAAATCCTCAGGGTGGTAGCGGCGTAATTCGGCGAGAGTAGCAATTGTATCTTGCCAAAATCCTGCTGTGGCGTAAAGACGGGCGCGATCGCGCAATGTTGCTTTGAATAACTCCATACTAAAATGAGGATTAGGTTGCAGGCGTTGAATTGAGCCTTCGATCAACAAATCTTGCTCGCGATGGTCAGCATCACAAATGATAGAGAGACTCCAACTATATATTTTGTTGGTGGCGAGTGCTGGCATGGCATGATGGGGAATACTAACGCTGACAATGCCTTCTGATTGTGTCACCGCCGGGAAATTTTTTTTGTAAAACGGCTCATCACTGCTGCTATCCTGCAAACTAAACTCGTAACCTTGGGCTGAGTTTGGCGGGACATAGAAATAAAATGTCGGATATCCAGATGTTGTGAGTTGAGTTCCTTTTTTCGGGATTAAGGCAATGGCATCTTGTTCGGTTTGTAAACAACTGTTATTTCGCGACCCAGCCGAAGATCGCCGATTTGGTCTCCCAAAAGGCGATGCAAACCAGCTACCACTATTTACATAGCTGCGAACGTTGTTTACGGCTATATTCGCATACCAATCTCCGGGACGTTCCCAAAGTGCTTGCTGAAAATATCTTAAAGCACGGGAATATTGTCTTTGTCTGGCTGCTGTATAGCCGAGATCCATGTACTGGTCGTAAGCTGAATCCGCTTGCGCCAGGATCAGAGGTACGGCTTTAACCTGAGTGCTCAAACTTAATACAGGAGTAAATACTAAAATTATCGACACATATCTCAGCCACCAAGTATTTTGCATAATTATTTCTGGCTACTGCTATATAGCTTCTTACAGTCAACATATATAAAATTCCGGCACGAGCATAGATGATAGATTTTCTCACTTAAAGTTCCGGTATCAGGAAATCTTAATTACAATCCGGCAAACCATTCATAACCCTGATCCTCCCAGTACCCCTGTTTTGGTCGCAGTTGATCGACAAAAGTAATCTTAGTCACCCATTTACTCAGTTTGTAGCCGAGTTTCACCGGCGAGGCGAGGCGAAGCGGCGCACCGTTGTCAATTGAGAGTGGTTTGCCGTTGTGTTGATAAGCCATCAGGGTTTGAGGATGCATCACTGAGGCGAGATCCCAACTTTCATAATATCCATCAGCCGATTCAAAATACACGTAGCGGACATTAGACTTGGGTTGCACTAGCGAAATTAAGTCCTGCATTCGTACTCCCCCCCATTGGACGATCGCTGCCCAACCTTCAACACAAACATGGCGAATTACCATTGAGGTTAAAGGTAATTTCTGGATATCTGTCAGGCTCAATTGTATTGGATTGTTGACATTACCATCGACAATCAGCCGGAATATGTTCGCATCAATTTCGGGGGTTCGGTCATAAGTATTAATAATTAGCTGTTTTGGTTCAATCGCACTGATAGGAAATTCGGCTACAGGTTTTTGAGTCAGGATTAATTCTTGCAGCTTCTGGTTTAGGGGTTCAAAGGTTTCACCGACTTGAGCCGATATCACATTACAACCGTTGAGGAGTAAGCCGATTCCCGATAAGGCTGACAACTGTATCAACTGGCGGCGGGAGATTTGATGGTTCTGAAAAGTCATTTTTTGAAGCTTTAGAGGAATTAGGTAATAACTTAAATAAAAACATGGATTTGATTAAGCGCAAACCATCGACTTTCAATGCCAGCATGGAGTGCATCACGTCTAAGAGTGAGCGTGTGAGGAGTGGAAGTTTAATGGGGCAGTGCTTCAATCAGCCTCAGCCCCGTTTAGATGTGTGATTATGGATTAGTCTTCTTCATCGCGTCGCCTTTAGTATCCTTCATCGCGCCGCCTTTGTTCATCGCGTCGCCTGGAGTTTCCTTCATCGCGCCGCCTTTGTTCATCGCGTCGCCTGGAGTTTCCTTCATCGCGCCGCCTTTGTTCATCGCGCCACCTGGAGTTTCCTTCATCGCGCCACCTGGAGTTTCCTTCATCGCGCCACCTGGAGTTTCCTTCATCGCGCCACCTGGAGTGGTGCTGGTTGCGGGAGTGCCACCAGGAGTGATGTCACTTGCGGGAGTCGCATTGGGAGCAACTTGATTGTTGCTTTCAGGAGTAGTATTAGAGCAGGCTGCTAGACCAGTGGTTAAAGCCACAGCAACTAGAGAAACCAGTTTCAAGTTGATCTTCATATTCATCTCTCCGAATAGTAGGTGTTGAGACATATTGTTTATTACAGAATGTCTCCCCTTGATTATGTATCTGTATGATTATTTTTAGCTTTAAGTATATGTAACTACATTTTGCGATAATAGGTAGCGATCGCCCGCGAAAATGGCATAAAAGATATAATTGCCATCTTCAACAACTGAAAACCCAGCTTATCTAGTTGAAGGGCAATTATGTGTAATATCGGAAACACAGTCACCGATGGGGCAACCAAGTTTAAGTTAGCCAGAAGACATGGTCACGCCCGCAACTACTTGACAAGAGTCCATTTTAAAGTTTTAATCGGCGCAGCTTGTAAAGCTTGAGTGAGTTCATCATTAGTCTGAAACTGCACTTGGTGGAGGTCACAGGCTTCAATGCTAACTGTGAACTTATCCTTTTTAAAAGGCCAAGGTGTAACGCTGAGAGTTCTGTCGCCGCGCAGCTTTACATTATAATGCTTACCGTCTGGTCCAGTGCCAATTTCTAGATCGCGTTCACCCTCGGGTAATTCTTGACAGCACAAAATCAGCGAAAAGCGATCGCACCATTCAAAAAACGCATAAGCGGAGGCGGCTTCATCTTTACTAATTTGCAATTCTTCGCGCCATTTCTCTTGATTCACCAGTTGTTCGTCCAAGTAGCTGTCCATCTGAGGTGACTGACCGCGCTTCGCTTCATTGAGAAAACTCATGTGCATCGAGATCAGCAATGCTACCCATCTGCCGCGATAGCGAGCATTTTTGGTAAATTCGATCAGCTTTTTCAGGTCAGTTGTTTTATCAAGAGTAAAATTTAAAGGTGTGCCAGCGGGAGTTAGGTGGTTTCCTTCCCATTCACTTTCTAAATCGTCATGATGGGAGATCGCCGCAACTGTTTCAATTAAGCGTTGAGGAAGATCTTCTTGGTGCCATTCTCCGCCAATGTCAGCAGCTAATAAGGCATGAGCGCGATGATAAATTATTTCCCAGCCGGTTTCACTTTGATTTACAATCATTAGTTTATCATCCTTATAACATGTCTATTTATCTCAGTTAACCTTATCCTCTAACTTCTATGAAACCCGCTGAGGGTAGAGATCATAGCCAAAGCGTGTTAGATTATATGCGTCCTAGTTTCAGATAATTTTCTTCGCTCCTCGGCAATGCCAAGATCGTTAATAGAAGCGTTGCAATCTCCATGCCAGAACTACGCCAATCAATTGCTTATCACTACCACGAACGCACCAAATATGACCCTGAGACGATCTCGTCCAAAAGTCAGGGGATAGATTGGGCTACTCAGCCAGTGCCATTTAAAGAGTATAAAATTGGCACCACCTACGATCTCAAACCCTACATTCAAGCCGAGCCTGAGGAAGCCAACAATCCCGATGCGATCTGGTGGCAACGCTTATCCAGGCTGCTATTTTGCAGTTATGGTATTACTGCGAGTATGCCTTCGATGGGGAGTGGTGTCTATCTCCGGGCAGCTCCAAGTGCAGGTGGCTTATATCCAGCCGAAGTCTATTTAATTTCGCGGGGGACACCTTTGTTACCACCCGGACTGTATAACTACCAGCCTTTAACTCACTCCTTGATACATTTTTGGGACAGTGACGTTTGGCAAACTTTACAAAAAGCTTGTTTTTGGCATCCGGTGTTAGAAAGTACCCAGCTAGCAATTGCCCTCACATCTGTATTCTATCGTTCCGCATGGCGATATCAAGACCGCGCTTACCGCCGCATTTGTTTGGATACTGGACACTTGCTTGGCAATATTGAGTTGGGGGGTGTTTTAACTGATTATCGCCCACATCTAATTGGGGGTTTTGTCGATGCTGGAGTCAACGAGTTATTGTATGTCGATCCGCAGCAAGAAGGAGCGATCGCTGTATTAGGGTTAGCGGATTTACTCGATATTAAACAAAATTTGCCTCTGGGAATCACGGCTTTACCCTCACAGACCCAAACCACCTATCCGCAAATTCCCGATGGGCAATTGTTAGGATACTTCCATCAAGCAACCCAAATCCAATCAGCTACGACAGGTAAGGATTTACCTGTAATCAAGCCAGAAAGATTCCAAGAGGATAAATATAATTTCCCCTTTTGTCTGAAAATTCCCACGCAGACAATCCCAATTGATTGGGGGGAAAACCACCAGCGTTTAGAAACTACCATTCTGAAGCGCCGGAGTACTCGCGCTTATAGTGGGGAAAATTTAAGCTTTGATGAATTGAAAGCTTTACTGGATTTTACTTACCAACCGCAAAATTACATTGAGCAAGATTTCGATCAAAAGCCTGATTACTTTAATTTGAAGTTAATCGAGACATTTATTGCTGTGTCTGGAGTGCAAGGTTTGGAAGCTGGTTGTTATTATTACGCACCCAAAGCCCAAGAACTGCGACAAATCAGGTTTAAAAAGTTTCGACAAGAATTACACTTTCTCTGCTTAGGACAGGAATTAGGACGAGATGCAAGCGCTGTGATATTTCATACAGCCGATTTAAATGCTGCGGTTTCTCAGTATGGCGATCGCGTTTATCGTTATTTGCATATGGATGCCGGACATTTAGGTCAAAAGCTTAACCTAGCAGCGATTGGACTAAATTTAGGCGTCAGCGGTATCGCCGGTTTCTTTGATGATCGCGTTAATGATGTTTTGGGCATTCCTACTGATGAAGCTGTGTTGTATATAACTACTTTGGGCAAGCCGAGGTAGGAACCTTCCTTGCAAAACCCATACCCTAAAGGGTAGGGCTATACGAACCAAGCCCACCTGCGTGGGCTAAATATACGAAGATGATTATTTCTAGACCAAGGCAGGCTTCGTTCGTGTAGCCCCACTTTTTAGGGTGTGGGCGATAGGATTTGTATGTACACCGGGCAAGATTATGCAACCTACTTTTACAGTTCCGCCTAAAGTATCATTTCCGGAAGCTATAGAGCTAACTCAGTCATTGCTATTAGAGATGGAAGCAAAACATCTTTTACCGGAAGTCATCGAGACAGCGATCGCTTCCTTAGTCAAAAGTGCCAACGGCGCACGCGGTTTTTTCGTTACTTACCTCACATCAGACCAGCCAGAAGCAGACAATCCTTCCCCGTCAGTTGTGCAAGGTTTGCAAGCCAACCCCGATCTAGTAGCCGACTTACTGGTAAAAAATCTGGCAATGTCTACAGGGATGGCGATTACCCATCGTCGAAATCAAGATTTAGTAATGGCTCAACAATCAGCAAGAGTGAGCGATCGCACAGTTAAATTAATCAAAGAGTTAAAACTTCCCCAAGTCCAGGAATTATCCTCCCAGCTATCGGAGAGTACCGTCACGGGAGAAGGCAAGTATCAAGAATTTCTCGACCGTTGGGGATATGATATCGAGCAACGGGAGGCTATCAGTGAGGCGTTGCAGCGGATAATACCTGAAACCTAAAGATAACTACCAAGGCAAATGAGAGCCGTCCCAGGAAAAGAACTGTCCGCTGTCACCTTCTTGAAGCTGGTCAATCACAGTTAGCAATTGCGTCACCGTGCGTTCCACAGAAAATAACTTTCCTGGAGGAACATTTTTTTGGAAAGGCTGAGAAAGTTCCGTGTCCGTTGTCCCTGGATGTAACACAACGACAAAAGTCTTCGGACTGCTTCTACCATATTCAATCGCCACTGTTCGCATAAACATATTTAGCGCCGCCTTAGAAGCCCGGTAGCCATACCAGCCACCAATTTGGTTATCAGTAATACTGCCGACCTTAGCAGAAATACTGGCGAAAACGCTTTTGTCGCTATGCTTAAATAATGGCAACAGGTGTTTAGCAAGTAGCACAGAACCAATACTATTAATTTGAAAGTAGCGCAGTAAATTCTCTGAGTTCAGGTGCTTTAAGCTTTTCTCTGGTTGAAAATCACCTTCATGCAGCAAACCCACACAATTCACAACCAAGTGCAGTTTACCAACTTCCGTCCGCATCTGTTGGCTGCATTCAGCAATTTGCGATTCCTCTGTGATATCCATCCTCAAACAAACCAAACGGTCAGGATATTTAGTTGACAGTATCAATAACTCAGCGGCTGACTCTGGCTGACGATAGGTAGCATAAATCTTGGCAATCCGGGAATCTATAAGCAATTGCTGCACAAAACCTAACCCAATACCTCGGCTAGCTCCCACAATCAAGGCATTGGCACCATCAATCAAAGACATATTTTTTCTCAAGCTACTTACCAATACAGAATCTAGCAAAAATTCGCTCCAAGACTGATTCTGTTACTTCTTCCCCAGTAATTTCATCTAGCGCTTGAATTGCTCCGCGCAAGTCGATTGTCCAGAAATCTAAGGGTAACTGTTGGGCGATTGTTGCTTGCGTCTGCTGTAGAGATATTTGTGCTTGGGTTAAGGCGGCGGCTTGGCGTTGGTTAATCGCTAAATCCATGTCACTTACTTGGATACCAGAACGCACTGTCTCTAAAATCGCTGTTTCTAAGGCGGTAATACCTTGATTTTGGGCGGCGGCTGTAGTGACAGTATGATTAATGGTGGGAGGATAAGTGACGTGATGTTCCGCCTCGACAAGATCGATTTTGTTGATGACGAGAATTAAGGGGCGGTGTTGGACTTGAGCGTAGATTTCTTGGTCGGCTGCTGTCCAACCAGATGAGGCGTCAATGGTGAGAAGAACTAAATCGGCGGAAGTTGCAACCTGACGCGATCGCTCAACGCCAATCTTTTCTACCCGATCTTCAGTTTCGCGAATTCCGGCTGTATCCAGCACTTGGACTGGAATCCCACCAACTACTAATTGTGATTCCACCACATCGCGGGTAGTACCAGGTAAATCAGTGACAATCGCGCGATCGCTTTGACTCCAAGCATTCAACAAACTGGATTTTCCCACATTGGGACGTCCGACAATTGCGACTTTTAAACCTGTGCGTAACAGTTCGCCTTTATCGGCTGTAGCTAATAAGCGAGTTAATTCTATGGAAATTTTCCCAATTCCTGATGTGATCTCATTCTCATCCAACGGCGGTAAATCTTCCTCAAAGTCAATTCTTGCCTCTATTTCTGCCAAGATATCTAAGCAACTAGCGCGTAATTGGCGAATCGGTTGGGCTAATTTACCTTGTAAACCAGCGAGGGCGAACTGGGCGGCTTGTGGCGATTTGGCTCCGACTAAATCAGCAATACTCTCAGCTTGGGTTAAATCTAGTCTGCCATTCAAAAATGCTCGGAGTGTAAATTCTCCCGGTTGCGCTAGTCTTGCACCTTGTTCTAAACATAATTGCAAGATTTGCTGTACTGGGATGATTCCGCCATGACAATGGAATTCGACGACATCTTCCCGAGTGTAAGAACGAGGAGAAAGCATTAGTAGCAACAATGTTTCATCAATCAGTTGTTGCGTTTGGGGATGGCGGACATAACCATAAAGCAAGCGGTGAGTTTCCCAAACTTGATTTCCCGGCGCGTGAAATAACCTTTGAGCGATTTTTATGGCTTGGGAACCAGACACCCGCACAATTCCCACGCTACCCTGTTGCGGGACAATCGCCGTAGCGATCGCCGCGATCGTTCCCGTTGTGGCAAATATTTGCGACATTAGCGCCCTTCTCACCCAGACATTCTTTCTCCAGCATATGCTGAGAACCGAAGCACAAATCATCACGAGCGCAAATTTATCTTTACAGAATCTTCCTATACTTAGTCTTCTGGCTAGGCTATATTGATAGTTAGTTGAGAATTATTCCGAGCAACACGTCAGATGGCTAAAATTCATCTCGCTTCTTTAGTACCCGGTCAAGCTGCGACCATCTCCGAGTTAGACACTGAGCCTGGACTACACCAAAGACTGCTAGCATTAGGTTTTCGGGCTGGTCGGCAAGTGATGATGATTCGCTGTGGATGGATGTCTGGCCCAGTACATGTTCGCATCGGCACCACCGAAGTCATGTTGCGCCGTCGAGAAGCACAGTCTATAGAAATTGTCAATGTGATGAGCCAGCAAGCAGCATGAAACAAGTTGCCGTGTTAGGGATGCCGAATACTGGCAAATCTACCTTTTTTAATCGGATTACTGGTGCTAATGCTCATATCGGCAATTGGCCGGGGATCACTGTCGATTTGATGCTGGCAAAAGTTAAACTCGGCAAAGAAGAAGCCGAAGTAATTGATTTGCCAGGGATTTACGACTTACGCGGCTTCTCAGAAGATGAAGCAGTTGTACGGCGATTTTTAGAAAAAACACCAATCCACTTGGTGCTGATAATTCTCAATGCAAGTCAAATTGACCGCCAAATTAGTCTTGCGTTGCAGGTGAAGCACTTGCATATTCCGGCAGTGTTGCTGTTGAATATGGCAGATGAAGCCCCAAAATTCGGGGTAGCGATCGAAGTTGAGAAAGTATCGCAGCACTTAGGTATGCCAGTATTGCCAATTAGTGCCAAGTACGGTCATGGGTATGAAGCAGCAAAGGACGCGATCGCTCACACTCTAAGTTTGCAAGCAGAACCTGTGATGGTGAGTTCTCTGGAAGACTTGCTGATGTCAGACTCTCAACTCACCGCCGAAATGAAGAGTTTACTGCATGATGCAGTCCACACCCCTGAACAAATCAAGGTAAACTGGACAACTCGTTTAGATCGAGTGTTGTTGCATCCAGTATTTGGGTTGCCGATATTTTTGGCAACGATGTTTTTGGTATTTCAAGCAGTATATGCCATTGGCGTTCCAGTCCAGAAGTGGTTGCAAGCAGTTTTAGATTGGTTTAAAGCTGACGCTTTAACACCATTACTATCGGGATTACCAGAGTTTTTCAGAGGCTTCCTTTTAGACGGAATTTATGATGGCTTCGGCACAGTCGCATCATTTGTGCCAATCATATTGTTATTCTTCTTTTTCATGGCGATAGTCGAAGACAGTGGCTATATGTCTCGCTCAGCATTCTTGATGGATGCTTTTATGGAAAAATTGGGGTTAGACGGTCGCTCATTTGTGATGTCGCTGATGGGATTTGGTTGTAATGTACCAGCAATTATGGGCACGCGGGTGATGCGATCGCCTGGTTTGCGGTTGCTATCAATGCTGGTAATTCCTTTTTCCTTATGTTCAGCGCGGCTAAATGTCTTTATCTTCATGACTACAGCCATGTTCACACCACGAACTGCGCCTGTAGTTTTATTTAGCTTATATATCCTTAGCTTTGCTGCTGCGATTTTAACAGCCGCACTTTTTAAAGGGAAGTTTCCCAATAAAGAACCATTTGTGCTGGAATTGCCACCTTACCGCTTTCCGACGCTCAAGCACATGGTCAAATATTCGTGGATGCAATCGCGCAAGTTCCTTTTGTGGTCACGGCGATTCATTATTTTTGGCGTCGTGATGATTTGGCTGCTGAACAATTTACCATACGGTGTCCCTCCCGCCAGTTCACAAAGTTTTTCTGGCATAATTGGACAAGCAACGCAACCAATTTTAGGTCCCATCGGGATTAATCCGCAACTAGCTGTAGCCTTAATTTTTGGCTTTGTTGCCAAAGAAATCGTTTTAGGTGGCTTAGCGGTCATTTACGGTAAAGCTGAAGGTGCAGATTTGATGAGTGCTGTTGCTCACCAAATTGACTGGGTACAAGCGTACAGTTTTATGATTTTCACCTTGCTTTATGTTCCTTGTCTCTCTACCGTCGCCGTCCTCAAAAGTGAATCCAAAAGTGCTAAATTTGCCGCCATGTCAGTCGCCTGGTCAGTTGGTTTAGCTTGGGTCGCAAGTTTCATTTTTTACCAAAGTGCCAGAGCTTTAGGATTTTAGGTTGCTGGTGACCTTACCCTTAACCCCTCACTGCTGTAGGGGGAATTTATTATAATTAAATTAATTATTTCGCTTTGTAGTAAACATGAACATTTCTTTAAAACAGGAACATGAGCGCTTTATTGAAGAACAACTCAACACTGGCAGGTATAACACGGTTGATCAGGTAATTTCTGAGGCATTCCGACTATTAGAAGAACGCGATCAGATTAACCAAAAACGTCTCGAAGAACTTCGCTGTAAAATCGCAAGTGGTACTGAGCAAATTGCTCAGGGACGAGTCACAGATGGTGAGGTAGTTTTTGCACGCATGCAAGATAAAATTCGCTCAATTACTGAATCTGTAGGATGAGTAGTTACTCTTTTTCGGATGATGCAGTTCAAGACTTAGATGAAATTTGTGAGTATATTGCTAGGAACAATCCCAAGGCAGCTAGTAAACTTTTTGATGCGATTCGAGAAAAATGTAAACTTGTAGCCGGTTTTCCTAACATGGGCAAAAGTTACAATCAACTTGCTTTAGATCTGCGGGGTTTTACAGTTGAGGCTTACATTATTTTTTACTTTAAGAGAGAAGATGGAATCGATGTAGTTCGTGTAGTAAGTGGATATCGTGACCTAGAATCTCTATTTTCTGATGTGGATGATTGTTGAGGAAGAGATAGTTACGGCAATTGAGGCTAAGCATTGGTAATAATGAGAGTTATTATTAATACGAAATTATCAAAAAGCTGAATTAATTCGTCAGTAAAATCAGGATAACCTTCTAGTACATAAATAAAGATATTAGTATCTAAATAAACTCTTTCCCCACGAATAGAATTTATAAGGACCAAGAATCCCGCTCCCTACTAATAAAATCGTCAGCTTCCTGCGGTTTAGCAAAACTACCCTTACCAGAGCCAATAATACTACGTAATGATTGTTCCTTTTTTGCTAACGTCTCCACAATTACGATCACATCTACCTCAGTACCAACAGGTAACTCAGATAACTGAATATTGATCATTCCACCTGGTTTAACAACTGCTTTTTGTCTGATAGCTTGGTTCATCTTTTTATCCCCTTTTTATATAGTGCTGCAAAAATAGTCTTTTTGATTTCCCTCAACACATCACCCAGCTCACCTATTCATTATGGAATGCCAGACTCAGAAAAAGCTTGGTTCAAAATATCAATCAATCCTAGATTAGCAGACCATTGCGTGAGGTAACTGTAATCAAGCTGGTTACTTTGTAATTTTAGTATCCCCAGCACATCGCGCCACTGTTTAGCAGATTGGCTACCACGACCCCAAAGTAGCTTTTGCAAGATGATATCTTCTGGCGAAGCAATCCAAAAACTTGGCATTCCTTCGATATCCAATAGCTGACGACGAGACATTTGCGAAACAGCAAAAGGAGAATTATCCATCACGTACAAATCAGCATTGGCGATCGTTTCTGTATGAGTAATGTTCAGCATTCTCTCTCGTCCGGATTTGATATCCTCTACAGAAAGTGCTGGACAATAAAACCTAGATGCTTCTAATACCGCAACTAACTGATCTATTTGACCATCTTCAATTTGAAGCACTAAATCTAGATCGCGAGTTGACCTAGCTTCTCCATGAACAGAACTAGCGACACCGCCACTCACGTAGTAAGGGATGGAGGCTTCTTCAAAAAGAATATGTAATTGTTGTGCTAAAGCAATAGAATCTTGAATCCACATGCTGCGATCGCTCCCAATTGGCTTAAAATGCAGAGGAAATTTATCGGCAAGAACTGCATGGGCAAACTGGAGGCGAATTTCCTCAATTGGCGCACCGAATCTACGTTTTTCGATTCCTGCGAGACACAGTTTTCGCACACAGCGATCATGTGAGATTGCAATTTCTACTCGTTGTTTGAGAGAAAGTTGGCGCAACTTGGCGAACAAATAAATATCAGCTTCAATACTGGTATCTTCAGCCTGTGGTTGGTATCCTAGTTTAACTATGGGAAATTCATGTACGGGTATGTCCTGTGAGAATTCTTGAATGGTACTCAATTAGTTTTCCTCCAGCAAGTACTCAGTCAAATATGTGCTCATTAATTCTCTGTCTCATTCTAGCTGAAATGGAATTAAGGCTATGTTGTGCTAATGTCGAGATGAGAGCATTAGTACAATAACTGTAGTAAGCTAAATTCAGATTTGAACTGCTAGGAGTGGCAAGATGTTGTTGGATGTAAAACGCATCAACGTTCCCCCAGGGCAAAGAGTGTTGCTTCGCGATGTAACTTGGCAAGAATTTGAAAGAATTTTGGCGGAATTGGGGGAACACAGATCTGCCCGAATTGCCTACGATAGAGGAATACTGGAGATTATGGCACCACTGCCAGAGCATGAATACGATAAAGAAATTATTAGTGACTTGCTAAAGGCGCTTTTGGAACTTGATAATGAGTTTATCAGTCTTGGTTCTACTACCTTCAAAAACAAAAATATGCTTCAGGGTATAGAACCTGATCAGTGCTTCTATATTAAAAACGAAATGTTAATTCGTGGGAAGAAGCGGCTTGATTTAATTGTAGACCCTCCGCCAGATTTAGCGTTGAAAATCGATGTAACTTCACGCACTAATCCAAGTATCTATCAGGCACTTAAGGTTCCTGAACTTTGGCGATTTGAGAAAGGTAAGCTACAAATCAACCTCTTACGAGATGGGTGTTATGTAGAGTCTCAAGAAAGCGCGAATTTTCCTGGATTGCCACTGATTGAGGCTATTCCTAGGTATCTTCAACAAAGTGCAACTTACGGCAGAAATGCCACACTTAAAGCTTTTCGCCGTTGGGTGCGAGAGCAAATACAATCGAAAAATTATGATTGAGCCAGAAATTTAAGTAAAATCCGCTGTGGCGGTGGTGCTAAAAGGCGCATATCCCCAGACTTTGCCGAATAACACCTACCAGCGCGAATATCTTCGGGAGTTAATAACTGCATATCCCAACCTTCATGGAGAACTAACTGACTCAATTCCACTGTAAGTGGGGCGTGAAAGACGTGGCGTATCGTCTTTTCATCTTGATCTAAACCAAAAAAGGTAAACTCGCGGCAATTATAAGTAATTTCTTCTAAAACTTCTCGCGCCACCGCTACTTCTGGGGTTTCACCAGGTTCTATATGTCCGCCAAATAACGCCCAGTAACCAGGATAAGCAATACCGGGGATATCGTCGCGCAATTGCATGAGAAACTTGTCTTCGCGCGTGAGGATAGCGATCGCGACATGAACCGGACTCATCTAATTTTCTTCCTCAACATAAACTTCTCCCACATCCTTACCACCGATAGAAATACTCTGATAACGAGTTTTCCCCTCGACCGATACTTGGTCTTCAACTCGCAAATTAGACCTATGAGTCAAAACCCAGATTGTCTCAGTTGAGTCTTGTACTTGATATACCTGTTGCTGTATTAGTGGGACAACATTAATCACTTTACCTTGGAGAGATACTGTCGCTGGCTCGTGTTTAGCTTTAATTTCCCTGATTGAGGTCAGATTCGGCAAGAGTCTCAAATTACTGATTTGCAATTTGCCACAACCAGACAGACCAAGCAATATCAAAAAGGTTGCTCGAATAGATAACGGTGCAAATCGGTAAGCATATTTTGCAGATCGCATGGCATTATGAGTGTTGACCGAATTAAGTCTCCCACAATCTCCGCAGAATCTACGGTAATTAATCGCCGAAGATCGATAGTATTGTCAAGGATAGCCGTGAGATCACTCTTTCAATGAACGCACTTCTTAAAAGTAGCGCCCGACTGAAGAAAATCGTAAATGGATACAAAAACTGCTCAGTTACTCGATGGTAAAGCAATAGCTGCCAAGATTCAGGCCGAATTGAAGCTGCAAATCGAAGCATTACAGCCGCGAATTGGTCGTCCACCCGGTTTAGCAGTGCTGATGGTTGGTGATAACCCAGCTTCCGCCGCTTATGTGCGAGGTAAAGAACGAGCCTGTGAGAAAGTTGGTATTGCCTCTTTTGGCAAACATTTTCCCACAAATACCACCCAAGCGGAACTAGAAGAGGAGATTCAAACACTAAATCATGAAGAACGAGTAGATGGAATTCTCGTGCAGCTACCCTTACCTGACCACTTGGATTCTGTCGCCCTACTACAGCAAATCGATCCTGATAAAGATGCTGATGGGTTGCATCCAGTGAACTTGGGGCGGCTGATGCGTGGTGAAGCCGGATTACGCAGTTGCACCCCTGCTGGAGTCATGCGACTTTTAGCAGAATATCAAATTTCGTTGCGCTCGAAACAAGCTGTTGTGATAGGACGTAGTATTTTGGTCGGTAAGCCACTAGCCTTGATGTTACTTGAAGCTGATGCTACTGTCACCATAGCCCACTCGCGATCGCATGATTTGCCAGCGATTGCTAAAAGTGCGGATATTCTGATTGCTGCGGTTGGTCGCCCTGGGTTAATTACTGCTGAAATGGTAAAACCGGGCGCTGTTGTGGTAGATGTGGGGATCAATCGCATCACTAATGCTAGTGGCGACAGTCGCTTAGTCGGTGATGTTGATTTTGAAGGAGTGCGCGATGTTGCCTCATTCATTACACCAGTTCCTGGCGGTGTGGGTGTGATGACGGTGGCGATGTTGTTACAAAACACCGTTGACAGCTACAGCCAGCAGGCAAAAAGTTAGTTGTGTAGAGATGCGATCAAAGAGCGTTTTTTGAGTCAATAGTTTCGACTAATGACAAATGATAAATGACTATGGACTCTTTCCCTTAAAATTGTTACGGATATGACAATAAATCAAGGACTTCAGGGATGGTAGCAGCGGATAAAATACAAACGCCTTTAGTTCCCGGCTCATTTGACCTCTTAATATATCTTAAAGAGCGACAACAGCTTTGCGAAGCGGCGTTGGACAAGGCGATTCCAGTCACCTATCCAGAAAAGATTTATGAAGCAATGCGCTACTCCGTCTTAGCTGGAGGTAAGCGCTTACGCCCAATTCTGTGTCTCGCTACCTGCGAAATGGCTGGGGGGACAATCGAAATGGCGATACCTACGGCTTGTGCATTAGAAATGATCCATACGATGTCGTTGATTCATGACGATCTCCCAGCGATGGATAACGACGATTACCGTCGCGGGAAGTTGACAAATCACAAAATCTATGGAGAAAACATTGCCATTTTGGCGGGTGATGGCTTGTTGGCATATGCCTTTGAATATGTCGCCACTCACACCCAAAATGTCCCAGCCGAGCGAGTATTACAAGTAGTTGCGCGTTTAAGTCGGGCGACAGGGGCGAGTGGATTAGTTGGC
>Ga0209512_1001038_pt1 | contig 37570 bp, 32 predicted proteins | sample frozenSSSSmetaG_FD_184142 | JGI IMG/M metagenome (GOLD analysis project Ga0209512, IMG submission 184142) | Glacier valley bacterial and archeal communities from Borup Fiord, Nunavut, Canada, to study Microbial Dark Matter (Phase II) -... | ecosystem: Environmental > Aquatic > Freshwater > Ice >...
GCTCGAAGACATCTGGAACGATCGCGTGAGCGAGGTCATCGGTCGGCAGAAGAGCACGTACGTCACGGGCGGCAAGGAGATGACTCCGGGCCAGCTGCTTGAGCGAGTCGGCTTCCAGAGCGCGCAACTGAGCACGCCCGTCAAAGACTTGAGCGGTGGCCAAAAGCGCCGCCTGCAGCTGCTGCTGATCCTGCTGAGCGAGCCGAACGTGTTGATCCTGGACGAACCGACGAACGACCTCGACACCGACATGCTCGCCGCGATCGAGGACCTGCTCGACTCCTTCCCCGGCACGCTGCTCGTGGTCAGCCACGACCGGTACCTCGTCGAGCGCGTGACCGATCAGCAATACGCCGTCATGGACGGGCACTTGCGGCACCTGCCGCGCGGGGTCGATCAGTACCTCGAGCTGCGGGCCAAGCAGCAGAACGGCGCACCCGCGACGAAACAGACGGGACTGGCCGCGCCACCCAAGCTCGGCGGCGCGGAACTGCGCACCGCCCAGAAAGAGCAAGGCGCCGCATCCCGCAAGCTCGACAAGACCGCCGGCCAAATTGTCGAACTGCACGAGCGGATGGCGAGCCACGACCAGTCCGACTATGCCGGGCTCGGCGCGCTGTCTACGGAGCTGACAGCCCTGCAGGACACGGTGGACTCGCTCGAGTTCCGCCTGCTCGAGCTCGACGAGCTGCTCGGTAGCTAGGCTCGAAGCGTGTCTTCCGGTCATGCGCACGCACCGTCGAGCCGCGGTCGACTGACCGTTGCGCTCGCGATCACCGCGACGATTCTCGTCGCCGAGGTGATCGGCGCGTACCTGACCGGGAGTCTGGCCTTGCTCGTCGACGCCGGCCACATGCTCACCGACACAGCGGGGTTGGCTATTGCAGTGACCGCCGCGACGCTCGTGGGTCGCCCCGCGAGCAGCCGCCGCACGTATGGCTTCGCGCGCGCGGAGGTGCTCGGCGCGGTCGCCCAGGCCGCGATCCTCCTTGTTGTCGGAGTGATCGTGATCGTCGAGGCGATCCAGCGGTTCTCCGCGCCGCCGGAGTTGCCCGGCGGAGCTCTCGTGGTCTTCGGTGTAATCGGGCTGCTCGGCAACCTGGCATCCCTCGCGGTGCTCGCCTCGGGCAGGGCATCGAGCATGAACGTGCGGGCGGCGTTCCTTGAGGTCGCGACCGACGCGCTCGGCTCGATCGCCGTCATCGCGGCCGCAATCGTGATCATCACGACGGGCTTCCAGCTCGCCGACGTCATCGCGGCGCTCGCGATTGGCGTGCTGATCGTGCCGCGCGCGATTTTCCTGCTGCGGGATGCCGCGGCCGTGCTGCTCGAGTCGACCCCGAGCAATCTCAACCTCGACTCAGTGCGCGAGCACCTGCTCGAAGTGGACCATGTGCAAGCCGTGCATGACCTTCACGTGAGCCAGATCGCGACGGGCCTTCCCGTGCTCACGGCGCACGTCGTGGTGGACGACGAGTGCTTCTACGACGGACACGCGCCGCGCATCCTTGACGAGTTACAGAAGTGTGTGGCCGAGCATTTCCCCGTGCAGATCGAGCACTCCACGTTCCAGCTCGAGCTAGCGGCGCATGGCGAGCACGAGCATCCGACGCACGACTAGCGGTCGCCTGGCTGATCCCCCCGGCAGCCTTAGTCGAAGTCGAGGCTGAGCTTGCGCAGGAGTGAGCTCAGCCGATCCTGATCCGCCTTCGGGAGTGTGTCGAGCAACTCGGACTCCGCGGTGAGCAGCGTGCTGATCGCCGCATCCACTCGCTCACGACCCGCGGGCGCCATGACGACGAGGATGCCTCGGCCATCGTTGGGGTCGGTCTGCCGCTCGACGAGCCCCCGCGCCACGAGCCGATCGATGCGGTTGGTCATGGTCCCGCTCGAGACGAGGGTCTGCTGCAGCAGCGCCTTGGGGCTCAACTGGTACGGCGCTCCGGCCCGGCGCAGCGCCGAGAGCACGTCGAACTCCCAGAGCTCGAGATCGGATGCCGCGAAGGCAGTCCGCCGCGCGCGCTCGAGATGCCGCGCGAGCCGCCCGACCCGCGACAGTACTTGCAGCGGTGAGAAGTCGAGGTCGGGGCGCTCGCGCGACCACGCATCGACAATGCGGTCGACTTCGTCGCTCGTGGGCATCCATCAAGTATCGCGCGGAACCGGGCGCGGCCCGCGCCGATCGTCAGTACTCTTGGGCCTCCGGCGAGGTTCCGGTGACGCAGGTTGTGGCGTTCGAGGTGGGAGCCCACGATGCCGATACGCCCCCGTACTGCGAACCGAGTGCAGTGACCTCAAACGTGCAGTCGCTCAACTTCACGCCCGCAGGTGCGACGAAGCCCCACGCGTGGTTTGCCCACTTCGTAAAAGTGCCCGCGTCCCCGGGCGTGCCGAGCGCAAGTCCGCCGGTGCCGTAGCCCACGAAGCTCTTGTCCTGCTTGCACGGGGTGGCCGAGCCCGCACTATCGGCGAGCGCACCACGTCCCGCAATGACCGCGGTGGTCGCGGACGGCCTGACCGTCAGACGTGCGCCCGTCGGCCAGTCGCCCTTGCTGGCCGCCGTCGGGATCGCAGTGACGTTCGCGCGCGTGAAGCTCCACAATTCCCGCTTGAACAGCTCCTGGGTGAACAGCGTCGGACAATCCTCGACCATCGCTTTGGGGAGCGTCTGGCTCGCAACATCGTCATACGCGATCGACTGGTGCACGCGCATCGTCAGCGTGAGCTGTGAGCCGTTGGCAGCTGTCGCAGTCGCTGTCACCGCGAGCGTGGTGTCCGCGTCGGCCGGACCGAGCGTGGGAATTCCACCCGGGTTCGCCGCTGGGTCGGTTGCGGGCGCATAGGTTTCGACAGGCGCGGGGGCAGCGGTGGGCGCGCATGCGGCGAGCAGAAGGAGCGTCGGTGCAACCGCGGCGACAAGAAGAGATCGGGTCCTCATAATGGCGAAATCATAGAGGGTCGAATTGACGAAAGAGTGCGTGTCGGGTGAACACGCGGTCGGCGCGCAGGTATCAAGCGCAATGAATCGTGCACTGTCTGGCGGGTCTGGCAGAATGGGTGAGCACTCGTGTGCGGTCCGCCTTGGTGTAATGGCAGCACGGCAGCCTTTGGAGCTGTTAGGTCTAGGTTCGAGTCCTGGAGGCGGAGCCGGTTTTGACACCCATTGTTCACCTGAACGATCGTCGCTGTATGCGTTGATGATGTGACTTGTTCAGAGCTTCTGCATTGACTGCTCGTACCCCGACACCCGAAGTAGGGGCCTCACGAACAAGAAGGTGCCCGAACCATGTCGGTTGGTCCTCGCATTGTGTTCGTGCGCTTTATCAACGGAGACTCCCCCAAATTGTCCCCCTGGATCGCGCACGTTGCCCGCGTCCTCGGGCCCGTTTTTCGCCGCCAGCCCGCGAGGAGCGACGATGGTCTGCTTGTCTGGCAGCTCGTATCCGGCAATAACCGCCAGCTCGCCCGCAGCGTAGCCGTGCATGGCTCATTTGAGGCGGCCTCCGATAGCGCAAACAGCATTGTTCATGCTGCATCCGGCCTCATCGTCGAGCTGGTCAGCGAAGCCGGCCGTGGCGTATACGGCTGGTACGCACTCCTCGACGGAACCCCGGTGATGACGTGCGCGCGCTGGTACGTGACCGATCGCGACCGGCGGCATTCAATCGATCTCGCGCTGCGCTCGGTCGCGGTCGCGACTCTGCACACCGGCTCTCGCCTCACCGATCCGGCTCTCATGGGCGGTGATCGTGGACCACGAGGCTGACTCGACCGCCACGGACCTTCTGTTGCTAGAGAGCCCGGCCGAAGTTGCGCACGACAGTCCGCGTTCGCTTGCATCGGCCATCGATCGGCCAGATGCCGCTTTCCGAGTCACTGCCTATGGTGGCGGCAGCATCGTCGTCACGATCATGCTCCTCGTCGGCATCTTCCTACTCGTGCAGGGAAGCGCCGCCTTACAAGTGGCAGGCCCGGGCTTCCTCGCTGAGCAGAACTGGGATCCGACCGGCAAGTTTGGAATCGCGGCCGTGCTCGCTGGCACGATCTTCATCGCACTGACGGCAATTTTCTTTGCTCTACCGCTTGCTCTCGCTACCGCGCTTTACATCAGCGAATACGCGCCCGCCAAGATCAAGAGCGGACTCGTGACCATAGTGGACTTGATGGCGGCGGTGCCGAGCATCGTCTACGGCTTGTGGGGCTTCTTCTTCCTGACCCCTTTGGTGCAGCCGGTATCTCAGTGGCTCACAACGTATTTGGGGTGGATTCCAATATTCACCGTCAACGGCTTCGACCCCAATGACCCGCTCGCCAGCCCGACGGTTTTTGCGGCGTCAACATTCATCGCGGGAATGGTCGTGGCCCTGATGGTCGCTCCGATCACGAGTTCGATCATGCGTGAGGTGTTCACCCAAGCACCTATTGGCGAGCGCGAAGGTGCACTCGCCCTGGGCGCGACGAAGTGGGGCATGATCCGCAGCGTCGTTTTGCCGTTCGGGAGCGGCGGCATCATCGGTGGGACGATGCTCGGCTTGGGCCGGGCGCTAGGCGAGACAATCGCTGTCTTCTTGATCATCTCGCCAGTCTTCGTGATTCAGCCGCACATTCTTGAAAAGGGTGCCAACTCGATCTCCGCGCTTATTGCGCTGCGCTACAACGAAGCATCAAAGTTCGAGATCTCGGCCCTCATGGCTGCGGGACTTGCGCTCTTCCTCATCACCCTCGTCGTCAACTTCGCCGCATCAACGATTATCGCGCGCAGCCGTTCCGGAAGTCAGAGCGATTGATGACGATCGTTGCCGGTGTTGCCGTTGAGCGCGGACTCGACGAGGAGCCGATCGTCCCCGTGACCTTCACCGAGCCTGAAGCTGCCGCGCGCACGTGGACGCGACCCGACGACGCAGACATTCCGCCGTCAGTCCCTGAGTCCCGGCGCTCGACAGCGACTGTGCGTGCGGTAGACATCATCCGTTTGCTCGGGTCAGCAGCGGCATCCATCGGATTCACGTCGTGGCTATTCTTCTTCGCTCTTCCACTTCAAGGAGTTCTCGGCTTCGTCCTCGTGAGTTATGCCATCTTCGTCATGCTCTTCGCGCTCCTAACGTCGTTCGATGAGAATCGTCCGACCGTGCGTGACCGAATCGTGAGTGTGATCGTGCACTCGATCGCGTTCATATTGATACTCGCCTTGTTTTCCGTGGTCATCTACACGTTCGGACGGGGCATCGAACCGCTCACCCACATCAACTTCTTCACTCAGGACATGAGCAAGGCGGGGCCGCAGGAACCGTTGAGCATCGGGGGTGTTCTGCACGCCGTCGTCGGCACGCTCATCATGATCACGATGGCGCTCGCCATTACGATCCCGCTTGGTATTCTCACAGCGGTGTTTCTGACCGAGTTCCCGGGTCGCTTCGCGCGCTTCGTACGCACCATCGTCGAGGCTATGACCGCCCTGCCATCAATCGTCGCGGGTTTGTTTATCTACGCGACCGTCATCGTCACGCTCGGGTTCAACCGCTCAGGGTTTGCTGCCTCGCTCGCGATCACAGTAATGATGCTCCCCATCGTCATCCGGTCGGCCGACGTCGTGCTTCGACTCGTCCCGGGAAACCTGAAGGAAGCTGCGCGCGCGCTCGGGGCCTCCACATGGCGCACGGTCTGGACCGTGACGCTGCCGACCGCGCGGTCGGGACTCACGACGGCCATCATCCTTGGGACGGCTCGTGGCATTGGCGAGACCTCGCCGGTGTTGCTTACCGCCGGCGCGACAACCTTCTTCAACTTCAACCCCTTCGCCGGCCCGATGACCTCACTGCCGCTCACGACGTTCACATTTGTGAAGTCTCCCGCCGAGACCATGATTGCCCGAGGTTTCGGAACGGCGGCAGTGCTTATGGTTCTGGTCGTGATTCTGTTCGCGATAGCGCGAGCCATCGGTGGGCGGGGACCGGGTCAACTCACTACTCGCCAACAACGAAGCAAGACTCGTCAGTCGAAAGACGATGACTACCGATTCCGAGCACGCGAACTCGGGGTCGCCACTGGAGCTCGCAAGTCCAAGCCGAAGCCCCGGTCCCGGCCCAAGACCACTCCCCTTTCCGATCCCGAAGGAGCCACCCCGTGAAGGTAACGACTGCCCGCCGTATGGTTCGCGGGAGTATCGCTTTGGCACTCATTTCCGTAGCGGGAGTCCTCCCGTCGGTCGCGGTCGGCCAAGCCGCAGAGGCCGGCCAGCTGGCGCACCAGACCGGCACTACGTACTACCCAGTCGCGGGCGCGGGATCGACTTGGTCGGCGAACGCACTTCAGCAGTGGATTCGTAACGTCTTTGACAACTACCAGTGGAAGATCACCTACGATGACTCCGGTTCTTCGGCGGGTCGCTCGCTATTCGCGCAGGGAACGGTCGATTTCGGGGTGTCTGAGATCCCCTACGCACTCAGCGGGAGCGACAGCCCAGACGCCAGACCCACCCGCCCGTTTGCCTATGTTCCGATCGTCGCGGGCGGAACGTCGTTCATGTACAACCTCGTCATCGGCGGCCAGCGGGTCACGAACTTGCGACTTTCCGGCGAAAACGTTGCCAAGATTTTCACGGGAGTCATCACCAAGTGGAATGACCCGGCAATCGCGGCCGACAATCCGAAACTCGCTCTTCCCGCAACCACGATCGTTCCCGTTGTCCGGTCGGATGGCTCCGGCACAACTGCACAACTGACGTCGTGGATGCGCTCCCAGTATCCGTCGTTGTGGTCCGCGTATTGCGTTAAGGCCAACAAGGCCAATTGCGGCATCACGTCAAACTTCCCGATCGTGGCATCGTCGGCGTTCATTGGCCAGCAGGGCTCGAACGGTGTCGCGGGTCTCGTCGCGCAATCCAAGTCGGTCGGCGCCATCACCTACGTGGAGGCCTCCTACGCACTCAATGCGCGATTCCCGGTCGCGAAGGTGCTCAACTCGGCCGGCTATTACACCGAGCCCACCGCATCCAACGTCGCCGTGTCGCTGCTCGCCGCGGTAATCAATAGCGACGCGAATTCCCCTGACTATCTCACCGCGAACCTCAAGGGCGTCTACAGCAACAATGATCCGCGCACGTATCCGCTCTCGTCGTACTCGTACATGATTATCCCAACGTCGATCGAGGGCAGTTTCACCGAAAACAAGGGACTTACCCTCGCCGACTTCGCTTCGTACTTTCTGTGCGAGGGCCAGCAACAGGCAGAGGTCCTTGGGTACTCGCCACTCCCGGTCAACCTCGCGACCGCCGGGCTGGAACAGGTTCAGAAGATCCCGGGTGGTAACCCGAAGAACAAGGACGTCTCTACCTGTAACAACCCGACGTTCTCGGCCGACGGCTCGAACAAGCTCGCCGCAACTGCACCCCAGCCTCAAGCCTGTGACAAGAAGGGCTCTGACCAGTGCTTGACCGGTACCGGCGGTGCAGCCGACACGACGACGGCCGGAAGCAGCGGCGCGAGCACCACCAAGAGCGGTTCCGGTAGCAAAACTGGCGCCGGGGCGGGTAGCACCGGCAGTTCGACCAATCGGCCGGGCGGTACGGATGGCGGTGGGGCTGTCGGGCTGACGAGCGGCGGGAATCCCGTGGTGGCCGGCGCCCCCGTCGACCTTCCTGGCCGCGACCTGTCGTTCACGACCATCATGTTCATGGCGCTCGCGGTTGCGGTAGCGCTGGTCGCAGTGCTGTTGCCGCCCGTCATCGCGCGGCGGCGGGCGCTCGCCGTAGCCGGTAGCCCGCGCGGCCCGACTTCGCGACCGAAGCCGAGACAGGCCAAGCGTCCGAAATCGGCACCCGCGTTAGAGGAATTCGACCCTGAAAAGTCGTCAACCCCAAGAGTTAATCTGCTGTCCCGTTTTAGGAAACGCGGTAGTGCTGTGCCTCCGATGGGGGACTCATAACGTGCTAGATGTGTCGAACCCGAACGACAAAAGCCCCCGGATCCAGCGCCGCGCCACAGCGGTACGCCGCGTCTCCGCGAGCCTCGTCGCCCTCTCGCTCGGGGGACTCTTGGCTGCCGGCGTGGTAGGAACTCCCACACCAGCTCACGCCGATGTCGAGAGTAACTTGACAGTCAAGTGGGCAGGTGACACCTCCACCGCGAAGGCCTTTCAGCCTTCCCGACTGACGGTGCCGAGCGGTCATTACAACGAAATGCAAAATATCGCGATCACGGTATCGCAGACCACGGGGCTTATCGACCAAGCCATTCGCGTGAGCGTCACGGGCTTCGCGGGAACCCAGTCAGCCAAGACGGCTGAGGGTGGCATCATCGTGAACGCCAAGAACTACCTTCAGGCCATGCAGTGCTGGGGAACAGACCCTACTGATCCCAAATTCCGCGAGACCTGCCAGTGGGGCGGTCGCTATGGCGTAGCACCCAACGGCCTCGGCGAGACCGTGATTCGTGACAACGCATCCCGTGTTGGCCCCCAGGACATCGTGCAGAGCCTGCCGACCACACACGACGTGTCCTTCCGCACCGTCGATGGCCAGACCTTCAGCGGAAAGCCGCGCTACAAACCCAAATCCTCTGACACTTACCCCATTCAGGACATCATTTCTCCGTCGACGACCAACGAGGTCGTCAGCGCGCGGGTAGGTTCCAAGGGCGCGGGGTTCTTCGATTTCGAGACCCAGTCCTCGGTGCAGGCGCCTCAGATGGGGTGCGGTACCTCCGCACATTTGCGGTGCTGGCTCGTGGTCGTGCCCCGCGGGACAGTCTTCGGTGGAGACCAGAAGTGCAGCGATATTCCGAATCCGAAAGATCCGGAGCTGGGTTACTACTTCAAGGGCCAGACGGGTGCGATTCAGGGCGGCAGCCCGATCAACGACCAGTGCGACTATTGGGACAACCGCATCGTAATTCCCCTCGACTTTACGCCGACCGGTAACACTTGCCCGGTTGGAGGCACTGAGGTGCGGGTGATCGGTTCGCAGCTCATGGTCGGCGCAATGAGCTCGTGGCAGCCCTCGTTGTGTCAGACCGTGAAGTCCACCTTCAGCTTTTCTACCAATCCGGATTCGGTTGCGCGCGCTCAGCTGATTGACACGTCGAAGTCGAGTCCGGCGATTGCATACTCTGGCTATCCGGTCAGTTCGGGAGAGCTACTCACAGACTCTGAACGAACTACCCTTGGCAAAACAAAGCTCGCCTATGTGCCCGTGGCGGTATCGAGTGTTGTGATCGGATTCATCGCCGAGTTCGCCGATGGCCGTCAAGAGAAGCTCAATATTTCACCGCGCATCATGGCGAAGATTCTCACGCAGTCGTACCCGTTCCTTGTCCCGTCAAGCAGTTCAGAGCCGGCAAAGCAAGTGGCTCACTTGGCTGCCGCGAATCGGTCGTACACGGCGTTGAATCTGGACCCCGATTTCCAAGCGATCAACCCATCCAACTATCAGCAGTTCCCATTGCCTCCGGCGATCGTTCTCCCTGGCCCGTCCGGGGCAGACGCGATCCGTCAGGTCTGGCGGTGGATTACTGCTGATCCCGACGCGACCGCCTTCCTCAACGGAGCCGAGGACCCGTGGAAAATGAAAATCAACCCGTATTACTTGCCGAAGGGCAACGTAAGCGCTCAGGTTCCGTGGTACTTCGATTCGAACAAGGACTACATCGACACCCCCACGAATCGGGCGGTCGGCCTGTCGAACATCGACGGAACCCCTCAGAAGATTGCTGAGTCGAACCTCGACAACTTTCCGCGCGATGACGAAACGCTGGCTCCGCTCAAACTTTCGGCTGAGCGCAGTCGGTTTGATTCGATTCAGTTCGCCCCGTATACCGACAACTTGCTCACGGCAGCCCGACAGGGATTCCGAGCCGATCCCAACTCGAGGTCGATCTGGGATCCGAACAGGATCAATACGAACGGAACGACCGGGGACTGGATCAGCACGGGAACCCAGGTACCTGGCGCGAAGTTCATAATCGTGATTACCGATAGCCCCTCGGCGTCGCGTTACGGGCTAAGCGTCGCGTCCGTTCAAGTGCCCGGCAACAAGCTCGCATTCGTTCAGCCGACTGCGACGGGCATGACGACGGCACTTTCGGCGATGGCACCGACAAGTCTCGACAACGTTAAGCAAGTTGACCCGAAACTCGTCACCGCTGCAGGGTATCCAATGACAATCGTGACCTACGCCGGAGTCAACCTCACGAAGACAACTGCGGCGGCCCGCACGACGATCGCCTCGATGCTCAAGCAGGTCACGACGACCGGGCAGGTCTCAGGGACCGAGCTGGGCGAGCTCCCGTTTGGCTACGTTCCCCTCACGGCCGATCTGTTGACCCTTGCCGACACCGGCACCAAGGCGATCCAGTCATTCGTGCCCCCGACGGCGACGACTACGACGACGACTGCGACCACCAACATTGCTCAGGATTCGTTCGACAGTGGTTCGTCGACGACCGACATCGCCACGCTGGCCGCGGCGAACGATCCCCAAGTCACGACCGGGGGAACGACGGCACAGACCGGTCGCACCGAAACCATCGCCGCCGACCAAGTCGTCGCGCGCACCGGAATTGCACTTTCACTCGGGGTCGGTCTTGCCGGCCTCCTCGTTGCACCGATCCTTTTCCGAGGGAGAGGGCATAGATAACACCACACGCTTCTCGTGGGCAACCCGCTCCGGCTCACGAAAGAACCCCCCACTGTATCCGCAAGAGCCAGTGAGGGGCTGGTCCACCAGGACCGAACTACAGGGGCACCTTACCAAACAGAGGTTGGAAAACATGCTCAACAAGACCAAGCTGCGCCTCGGCGTAGTTGCCGCTTGCGCGGTCGTCGCGGTCGGCCTCGGCGCAGCCGCTCCGGCTATCGCTGACCCGACTCCCGCTGGAACCATCAAGCCGCTCGTCGGCGTTGGTTCTGACACCACTGAGAATGTCGTCAACGGTCTCGGAACCGTCGTCACGAACATCGGTTCGTACGACGCGACCGGTTCCGCGACGATCCAGACCCGCACGGGTGGCCCGCTCTTCAACCGTCCCAACGGTTCAGGCAACGGCCAGAAGGCGCTCTCCGCGTCGATCAACCTGAGCGGAACCCGCGTATGGCCCGCCACGACCGGCGTGGACATCACCGGCCAGATCGACTTCGCTCGCAGCTCGTCCGCCCCCAGCGGAACGCTCGTCGGCACCGACCTGACCTTCATCCCGTTCGCACGTGACGCCGTCTCGTTCGCGGTCAACGCGTCGAGCGACTTCCCGCGCGACATCGCGCTCGGCGCTGCGGCGCAGGACACAATCTCTCCTGCACCGTTCACGCTGCGCAACATCTACCGTGGCACGGTTACCAACTACGCCGACGCCAACTTCAACACGGTGACGATTCGTCCGCTGCTGCCGCAGACCGGTTCGGGCACGCGCAACTTCTGGGTTGCTCAACTCGGACTCACCGACGCGCTCATCACCGCGGGTGGCGTCGCGACCGACCTCGGTGGCACGGTGCAGGAGCACAACGGTACCTTCGTGACCGGCGCGGGCGACATCGTTCCGTTCTCGGTGGCGCAGTACATCCAGCAGGGTAACTACGCATCGCTCCCGACCACGGTCGTCGAGCGTCGCGGAAACATCCAGCTCGGAAACATCGGAAGCAACAAGCCGTACCAGCCCAGCACCACGGCTCAGGGTGGCTTGGAGATCAACCCGTCGTTCCCGGTCAACCGTCTCGTGTTCAACGTTGTCTCGACCGCCCGCCTCACGGGTACCTCTGCCGCTGACGTTCAGCTGCAGCAGGCATTCGTTGGCAGCACCTCGCAGGTGTGCTCGGCATCCGCAACCATCAAGCAGTACGGATTCGGAACCATCGGCACCCTGTGCGGCAACACCACCACCTACAAGCAAGCCTTCCAGTTCTAAGTCCAGAAGACCCAACAAAGGAATCTGAAAAGCAATGAACATCTCCAAGAAGATCGCTGCACTGGCTGTCGCCGGTGCGATCGTCGCCAGCGGTGCGCTCGTCGCCTCGTCGGCGCAGGCTGCTCCGCTCGCCGGCGCAACGCTGTCGATCACGCCGTTGAGCGGAAACGTCAACACTGACGTCAACTTCCTCAACTCGCTCGACATCAACGTGACGGCACCGGCTGGCTTCCAAGCCTCCGGTGGAACCTTCGTCTACCAGGGCGGTGTCGAGATGGGAAACATTTCCATCGCGCGCAACGCTGGCATGGCGTCGACGAATGGTACCTCGGGCCTCGACGGATCGCTCACGCACCTTGACCGCGTGATCAACCCCACGAACAACTTCCTCTCCAGCAAGTTGCTCAGCCAGCTCACCACGCCCCTCGCAACCGGTACGTTCGAGCTCCGCTCGTACTACTTCGCGTCGGCCACCGCGCCCAACCGCGCAACGGACCCGTATGCAGCACTCACGATGACCTTCGACGCCACCACCGGCGCCTGGGCTGTCTTCGTGCCGGCCACCGCGACCTCGGTCTCGCTGACCGCGGGCACGACGGCCAACGCTGGTGAGGTTGCCCTCGCCGCGACGGTCAAGAACGCAGCGGGCACGTCCACCCTCACGGGTGTCACGGGCTCGATCACGTTCAACGAGGGTGCGACCCCGGTTGGAACTGTTGTTGTTGCGAACGGACTCGCTTCCACCACCCTCACGGGTGTTGCGAACGGCATCCACACGTACACCGCGACGTTCGCGCCGACCGGTTCGGTTTACGCCGGCTCCACCTCGGGCTCGGCTTCGGTTACGCTCGGCGCCATCACGGCTCCTGGCTCGACCGGAACCACCGTCACCACCGCCATCCCGGACACCACGGCCGCGAACATCCTCACGCTTTCCGGCGTGACGAGCTCGGTCCCGCTCGGAACGGCAACCCTGCAGAGTGGCGTTCTCTTCGCCTCGGGTAACACGTTCGCAGTCGTCACCGACACTCGCCAGCTCGACAAGGCTGGCTGGACCCTCACGGGCCAGATCAGTGACTTCGCGCGCACGGGTGGCGGCCAGGCACTGAGCGGTTCCTACCTCGGTTGGGTCCCCTCGGTCAGTGGCACGGCAACGAACTCGGTTGCTGGCGCAACGGTTGCTCCGGCTCCCGTCTCGGCCAACGGCCTCAAGACGGTGTCGACCTGGGCGACTGGTGCTCCGTACATCGGTGGAAATGTGACCAACGCGGCTGCGAACCTGCAGCTCAAGGCGCCGACCAACACGCCTAACGGTGCGTACACGGCGACCCTCACGGTAACGCTCAGCTAGTTAGCTCCACAGCAGGCGGGGTGGTGCCGATCTCAAGTCGGCGCCACCCCGCTTCACCGTGTACCCCACCTCGGCCGAATCTCTCGTTAACTTTCTGTTCACATCCCGCTCGCTTGAAGCTGATTGGCTCTCCTCGATGTCCCGAATCATCTCCCCCATGTCTCTTGCCCTCGCGGTTGCTCTCGCGCTTGCCCCCGCGATCCTTTCAGCGGTGCCGGCAACTGCGGCCCAATCTGCCGTTGCGGATGACACGGTTACCTGGAGCGTCACGCCGTCGCAAGGCAGCGGCAAGGCCCGCCAGAGCTTCGACTACAAGGTCGACCCGGGAACCCAGATTCAAGACAGCGTTATCGTCGCCAACCGAGGAGCCTCTCCCGCAGACTTTCTCATCTACGCCACGGACGCGCGCAACGACTTTGACACGGGAGATTTCGGCCTTCTGACTCGTGACGAGAAGCCCGGGGACGTCGGCGGTTGGATCAAGACCGCGAGCGACAAGATCACGTTGCAGCCCGGGGAGCAAGCCAACATCCCGTTCACACTCCTGATCCCCTCGGATGCCACGCCCGGAGACCACGTCGGTGGCATCGTCGCGGCCGTACTGACCACCACGACGAAGGATGGCTCGACGATCACGCTCGAGCAGCGCGTCGGCGCTCGTGTCTATCTCACGGTGTCTGGTACGCCTAAGGTCGGCGTTGACGCGACGGGTCTCGTTGCGGGGTTCACTCCCGAGTGGAACCCATTCGCACCCGGTACGATGTCGGTGAGCTACGACGTGCGCAACACCGGCAACATCCGCATGGACATCAACCAGAAGGTCGATATCGCGGGACCGTTCGGCATTCCGCTCGGTACGTACACCCCGGATCCGCTGTCCAATCTCCTGCCCCGACAGGCCGTGCGCGTCAAGGTCACGGTTCCGGCCATCGCCGCGGCTGCCCTCGTGTGGTCGACGATCACGTTGAACCCCGGAGCGATCGGAACTGCGGGGAAGGTCCCCAGCGCGAATTCCACGAGCTCGCCGACCGAACCGGCCACGGCGACCCCCACCCCGACGAAGACGTCTGACACGATCTCCGTGACCGATAAAGACACGATCTCCTATGTCGCGTTCACGGCATCTGTCGTCTCCCTCGCCCTGTCGTGGACTCTCCTCCTGGTTATCGTCATCGTTATCGCCGCGGGCTACCTCATCTGGCGCTATGTCACGGGCACGCGCGAGCGGATGTACGCGGCCATCGACGAGGCAGCAGCTGCCGCGCGTGCCGAAAACGGTCCTCGATCTGGTGGGACCGCGAGCTAGTGGAGAAACGACTCATCGTTGCCTCGGCCGGGGCGCTGTTGGCGGCCGCACTCGTAGCCGCGGGATTCGTGGGCCCGAGCGGTGCGATTGGTGCAACGCCGAGTCCGACCTCAACGGGCACATCGGTGACCGTCGTCATCCCAGCCACATCTACGGGTGGTGGGTCGGGCGGTAGTTCCGGTGGTTCATCGGGTGGCTCGGGAACCGGAACCGCCGGTGGCGGGCTTCCGACGGAGCCGTTTGGCAAGCCCACTCCTCCCTCGTCGCCGACCTCGGGCGCAGGAAAGCTCACGCTCGATCACGAGACCATCACCGCGAAAGAGTGGATGACCGCCACCGGTAGCGGATTCACCCCCGGCGAGAACGTTCAGTTCGTCTACTACCCCGGAGCGGTCGTCATTGGGAGTTTCGTCGCCGACGGCAAGGGCAAGGTCGTCGCGCGGTTCCAGATCCCCGACGACATGCGCTCGGGAGTGCATACGGTCGAAGCGACGGGCTGGACGTCCAAGCACATCCTGAACAGTGAGTTCACGGTCACCACACCAGCCGCGGGTGCGTTCCCCTACCTCTGGTGGGTCTGGGTCGTGCTCGGCGTGCTGGTCCTTGGCCTCCTGTCTATCGCGATCTACTTCCGCCGCTCGATTGCCGAGTGGTTCGGCGGCGCACAAGCCACGGGGGCCGCGTCATGACGATGACCGAAGAGGCGCCAGCGGAATCCGTGCAGGTGTCGATGTCCCCGGCTCCGGTAAAGCGCGCGAAGCCCGCGCAGCAGCTTCCGTTCTGGCTACGCAACCCACCCAAGCGGCCGGTCGACCGTCGCCCACCACCGTCACCGCGAGACATTCGTTGGTGGGTCGGAGTCGTGTGGCTTCTGCTCTCGGCCCTCTTGCTCGGGTTCGTTGCTCACGTCACTCTCGTCGGCTCGCTTCAGCACAGCCGGTCGCAGTACTTGCTCTACAACCAGTTGCGCACGAGTCTCGCGCTCGCGACGACTCCCAACGGTCAACTCGACGTCGACAGCAAACTCGTTCCTAACGGCACTCCCGTGGCCCTTATCACGATTCCCCGCATCAATGTCAATGAGGTTGTCGTGCAGGGGACTCGTTCCGCCGACCTCGCGCAAGGGCCGGGTCATCGTCGGGACACCGTCATGCCGGGACAAGAGGGAACGAGCATCATCATGGGTCGACAGTCGACCTACGGTGGCCCGTTCGGCTACCTCAACGCGCTCGTGCCCGGCGACGAGATCACAGTCGTGACGGGGCAAGGCACGAGCAAGTTCACCGTGTTCGGGGTTCGCCGCGACGGAGACTTGCTCCCCGAGACGCTCGCGAAGGGCGCGGGGCGCCTCGAGCTCATCACGGCCGACGGCATCCCGCTTGCTCCGTCGGGCGCGTTGCATGTCGATGCCGCGCTCACGGGCGACGTCAAGTCTACGCCCTCGGCCGTCTTCACGAAGGAAGTGCTCGACCGCGCCGAGCTCACGATGGCGATCGACCCATCCGGCTGGTTTGCCGCGCTCTTCTGGTTCCAATGGCTTGCCGTGGCCGTCATCGCGCTGCGCTGGGTTCGGTCGCGCTGGGGGCGCTGGCAAACCTGGATGATCGCAGTTCCCGCCCTACTCGCCCTCGGTGCGGTCACAGCAAACGCTGCAATCGCGATGCTTCCCAACCTCCTGTGATCACCAACGCCCGACGACCCAGCCCTGTCCCGGATGGAGAACCCCATGTCTAACGAAACCGCATTCGAAGTCGAACAGACTGAAGTGATCGATCACGTGACCGACGCAGCATCGGAATCCGTCGAGACGGTCGTGTTGAACACAACGCCCGCGGCCGAGGAAAGGCGTCGCGCGTTCCGTGCTTGGCGACGTGCGTCGGCTCCCCAAGCGGCGCCCGCGGTCGCGCAAAAGTCTGACCAAGCGGCACCTGCGGCCGCGGAACAGTCGGACGAAGCGGCAACCACCGACGAGGTTGAGCCGGCCCCGACCGACGACGCGCCCACGGGGGATGCGCCGAAACCAGAGTCCTCCGACGCGGCGATCGCCGAATCCGACGAGCAGGCTGCGCCAGCCGTCGAGGCCCCCGCCGCTCACTCTGAAGGCGCCACGCCAACCAAGGTCGCGGTCCACATGGGCGTTGAGACGCTCTTGGTCGATAAGGGCGCCGCACCCGCACCAATCGAGACGGCGCCAACGGCGCCGCTCGCGGTGCTCGATGCCGTTGCAATCTCCGCGTGGTTCGGCGAGCGCAAGGTGCTCGACCGCGTGTCACTCACGATGGAAGCCGGCAAGATCACGGCACTCATCGGCCCGTCGGGTTGCGGCAAGTCCACCTTCTTGCGCATCCTCAACCGCATGCACGAAATGATCCCGTCGGCGTCGCTCGCGGGCGAAGTTCTCCTCGACGGTGAGGACGTCTACGGGCCGAGCCGCCGCCTCACGGATGCCCGGCGCAACATCGGCATGGTCTTCCAGAAGCCCAACCCGTTCCCTGCGATGTCGATCTACGACAACGTCATCGCGGGGCTCAAGCTCACGGGAGTCAACGCGAGCCGCGACACGAAAGACCAGCTCGTCGAGTCGAGCCTCATGAAGGCAGGCCTCTGGAAGGAGGTGCGCGACCGCCTTCGTCAGCCCGGTGGCGGCCTCTCGGGTGGTCAGCAGCAGCGCTTGTGCATCGCCCGCTCGCTCGCGATCAAGCCGCGGGTGCTGCTTATGGACGAGCCGTGTTCTGCACTCGACCCGACCTCGACTCGCGTGATCGAAGAGACGATGCTTGAGCTCGCGAAGGAGGTCACGATCGTCATCGTGACCCACAACATGCAGCAGGCACAGCGCGTTTCTGACAACTGCGCGTTCTTCCTCGCGGCGCAAAACACCCCCGGCGCGATCGTTGAGCAAGGCGACACGGGCGTCATGTTCGAGAGCCCGACCGACTCGCGCACCTTCGACTACGTCAACGGTCGCTTCGGGTAGTCCCGGCCGATGCCGTCGCCAGCGACCGATCCGTTCCGCGAATACCATCGCGGTCGATTCTGGATGTCGTTGCTCAAGGTGACCGCCGGCGCGGTCGCCGCCGTCGCCCTCGTCGCGGGCGTGCTGCAACTCGCAGCGGGCGCGCCCCCGTACGCGGCCCAACCGGCTGCCGCGCGCGGATTGCCCGCGCCAGCACCGAGCGACGCTACAGCGCTCGCTCCTCAACCCGTGCTTGCGTCCCCGACGCCGGCCGCCTCGACTCCCGCCGCCAGTTCGACCAAAGCACCCGTACTCGGCACCGCGGCGAGCGCGCCCGATCAGCCCGCGGTGGTTACGGGTCCCGCGAATTGGGCGATCGCCATCAACACGACGGGTTACCAGGCCGAACTCGATAAGTGCTTATGGGTGCGCATGGATCTGGGAGCAACGGCCCCGATCGTGGGCGCACACAACAATTGCGGTGGATCGGTCGTGCTCGACATGAGGCTCGGCGACATCGTCACGCTTAGCGGCACCGCGCTCGACGGCAAGTACACCGTGGTCGACTCACGTAACGCGCGCGCCGGTGATTCCGCCGCGAGCGCGACATCCGGCTGGACCGGCGACGTGATCCTGCAGACCTGTTACTTCAACGCGGGCGGCGCCGAGCGGTTGCTCGAACTTCAGCGCGCGTAGCGCGACCGCGCTCGCTACTGTGAGTGCATGATCGCGACGGATTTCTTTGAGACAGTCACGCAAGTGTTCGAGATCATCGGGGTGTCGGCGATGGCAGTCGGATTCGTGGTTGCCGTCCGGCTTGCGATCATCGTGCTGATCCGCACCGTCTTGAGTTTCTCGCTGCAGATCGAGATCGAGGGGATCGCCCCATGGCGGCGCGCGCTGCTCACAAGCCCGCAGCTCATGGTGAGAGCGTCCGCGGCCGCCAAGCACGACGCGGCAGAATAGGTTCATGACCGACCAACAGCTCGCCGTGATCATCCTCGCCGCAGGGCAGGGCACGCGCATGAAGTCGTCGACCGCGAAGGTGCTGCACAGCATTGCCGGCCGCTCATTAGTCGGCCACGTGATCGCGAGCGCTCGCTCACTTGAGCCCGCGCACGTGATCGCGGTTGTGCGTCACGAGCGGGACAGCGTTGTCGCCGCAATCGAGTCCGACGCGCCGGATGTGTTGTTCGTCGATCAAGACGAGATTCCCGGCACGGGCCGGGCGGTCGAGCTCGCACTCGGCGCCCTTCCCGCGGAGTTCGCGGGAGACGTCGTCGTCGTGAGCGGTGATGTTCCGCTCTTGGATGCCGCGACCCTCGCATCGCTCGTCGCCGCTCACCGCGCCGCCGCCGCCGCCGCGACCCTCCTCTCCGCGATCCTGCCGGATGCGACCGGCTACGGCAGAGTGATTCGCACCGCGGATGGCACCCTCTCCGCAATCGTCGAGCAGAGCGACGCGACCGAGGCCGAACGCGCGGTCACCGAGATCAACTCGGGCACATACGTCTTTCGCGCCGGCCCGCTTCGCGAGCAGCTCGCGCTCGTGACAACCGCTAACGCTCAGGGCGAGAAGTACCTCACCGACGTGATCGCTCTGCTGAGCGCGGCCGGATCCGGCGTATCCGCGATGCCCGTCGTGGACGGCTGGATGGTCGCGGGCGTGAACGATCGCGTGCAGCTGGCCGAGGCATCCCGTCGCATGAATGAGCTCATCGTGCAGCGTTGGCAGCGCGATGGTGTGACCGTGCAGGACCCAGCGACGACCTGGATCGACGCCGATGTGACGCTTGCCGAGGATGTCGAGCTTCTGCCGGGCACCCAGCTCAAGGGCGCGACGACGGTTGCCGTTGGCGCGACAATCGGCCCGGACACGACTCTCGTCGATTGCGAGATCGGCGCGTGGGCGACGATCAAGCGCACGGACGCCACGCTTGCGGTGATCGGCGCCGGTGCGACGGTCGGCCCGTTCGCCTACCTGCGGCCGGGCACATATCTGGGCATCGGGGGGAAGATCGGCACCTTCGTCGAGACGAAAAACTCCACGATCGGCGCGGGAAGCAAGGTGCCGCACTTGAGCTACATCGGCGACACAACGGTGGGGGAGCAATCGAACATCGGCGCTGGCACGATCACGGCCAACTATGACGGCGTGATCAAGAGTGCGACGGTTGTCGGTTCGCACGCGCGCACCGGATCGCACAACGTGTTCGTTGCACCCGTCGCGATCGGCGACGGCGCGTACACGGCCGCCGGCACCGTCGTGCGCAAGGATGTTCCCGCCGGGGCCCTCGCGCTCAACGTCGCCCCCCAGCGCAATTTAGAGGGCTGGGTCGCCGAGAACCGCGCGGGTACTGCGGCGGCGGATGCGGCGGGAGCGGATTCCCCAGAATTGATGTAGCTCATGTTCTACAAGAATGCTAGTGTGGTCTCATGGAGTCCGTGGGTATCCGAGAACTGAAACAGAACGCCAGTGAAGTCGTGGCGCGTGCAGAGCGTGGTGAGACCATCGACATTACGGTGCAGGGGCGGCGGGTAGCGCAGATCGTTCCCATCGCTCCACGTCAGCTCCGACGCTGGGTGCCTGCTGCCGAACTCTCCGCTGCCTTGGCGGACGTTCCCCCGGATGACACGGGGTGGCTCGAAGAGTGGTACGAGTCCAGGAACAACGATCCGCTGGTGGATCCGTGGGAGAAGCGAACCGAGTGATCCTTGTCGACACGAGCGTGCTGATCGAGCCGCCAACCGACTGGCCGGACGACACAGTGGGCGCGAGCCTGATTGCGTTGGCAGAACTCAACTTCGGCGTGCAGGCGGCCCGTGATGCCCCGACGCGATCGCGGAGGCTCAGGAATCTGGCTACCTTTCGGTCGTTCTTGGACTGGATCCCCTTTGACGAAAGTGCCGCCGACGCCTACGGGGTGCTAGCCGCAGAAGTAAACCGAACGCGCCCGGCGCACGCCCGGAGCAAAGACATCTTGATGGTCTCTCAAGCGTTCGCGCTTGGTGTGCCGTTCCTCACTCGCAACCCCCGGGACTTCGCGCTCATCAGCCACCTCGTCGAGATCCGTGAAGCGCCATAGCGGCAGCCCGATAGAATCCCCTTATCGCGTCGTTTGATAGAGAGCGGGAACAGTGTCCGAGATTAAGATCACCGGACAGAAACGCCTCGTCATCGTGACCGGGCGGGCGCATCCCCAACTCGCCGTTGACATCGCGGAGGAACTCGGCGCCGATCTCGTACACACCGATGCCCGCACGTTCGCCAACGGCGAGATCTACGCGCGCTACGACGAGAGCGTGCGCGGGTGCGATGCCTTCGTGATTCAGTCGCACACCAACCCGATCAACGAGTGGCTCATGGAGCAACTCATCATGGTGGACGCCCTCAAGCGAGCGTCCGCGAAACGCATCACGGTGGTGTCGCCCTTCTACCCGTATGCCCGGCAGGACAAGAAGGGCCGCGGCCGGGAGCCGATCAGCGCGCGACTCGTCGCGGATCTGTACAAGGCGGCGGGCGCCGACCGCATCATGAGCGTTGACCTGCACGCGGCCCAGATTCAGGGTTTCTTCGACGGCCCGGTCGACCACCTATTTGCGATGCCGGTGCTGCTTGAGCACTTCCAGAAGATGCTCGACCCCGCGACCCTCACAGTCGTCTCGCCCGATATGGGCCGGGTGCGCGTCGCGGATATTTGGAGCGACAAGCTCGGCGCCCCGCTCGCGATTATCCACAAGCGCCGCGATCCGCTCGTGCCCAACCAGGTCTCGGTGCACGAGATCGTCGGTCAGGTCGAGGGTCGGGTGTGTCTCATTGTCGATGACCTCATCGACACCGGCCGCACGATCGTCAAAGCCGCGGACGCTCTCATCAAGGCGGGAGCCACAGGCGTGGTTGTCGCCGCGACCCACGCGGTGTTCTCCGACCCAGCGGTTGAACTGCTGCAAAGCGCATCGATTTCGTCAGTCGTCGTGACCGATACCCTTCCCATCCCTGAGGAGAAGCGCTTCCCGACCCTCACGGTGCTTCCCATCGCCCCGCTCATTGCACGCGCGATCCACGAGGTCTTTGACGACGGTTCGGTGACGAGCATGTTCGACGGCGCCGCGTAACGATGGCGATCACGACCCCGCGCCCGTGGCTGAAGAGCTACGCCGAGGGCGTGCCGGACGAGATCGAGCTACCGATCGGGTCGCTGTACGACCTGTTCGCTGCATCTGTCGGGCAGTTCGGGGACGATGTCGCCCTCGAGTTCTTCGGGCGAAGCACGAGCTATCGTGAGCTCGGCGCGCAGATCGATCGGGCGGCCGAAGGGTTGCGATTGCTCGGCGTGCAGAAGGGCGATCCCGTCGCTCTCGTACTGCCGAACTGTCCGCAGCACATCGTCGCCTTCTACGCGGTGCTCCGACTCGGTGGGATCGTCGTCGAGCACAATCCGCTCTACACGCCGCGCGAGCTGCGGCACCAGTTCGAGGATCACGGCGCGCGCGTCGCCATCGCGTGGAACAAGGTGGTCGAGACGATTCAGGGTTTCCCTCAGGATGTCGCGGTCGACACGATCGTCTCGGTGGATGTCACGCGGTCGATGCCGGCCCTCACGCGGGCCCTCCTGCGGCTCCCGATCGCTCGCGCGCGCGAGTCGCGCGCTGCGCTCACGACGCGTGTGCGCGGCACGGTCGTGTGGGAAAAGCTCGTCACCGCGGCTCCGATTGATGCGCACATCGTGCGACCGGACTCCGGCGATGTCGCGCTGATCCAGTACACGAGCGGCACAACCGGCTTTCCGAAGGGCGCGACCCTCACGCATCTCAACCTCCTGTCGAACACTGCGCAAGCGCGCGCGTGGGTGCCCACGGTAGCGCCCGGCAAGGGCTGCGTCGTCTACGCCGTGCTCCCGATGTTCCACGCGTACGGGCTCACGCTGTGCGTCGGATTCGCGATGAGCATGGGAGCCCGGCTCGTGCTGTTCCCCCGGTTTGATGCCGACCTTGTGCTCGCGGTCGTCAAGAAGCATCCCGCGACCTTCCTGCCAGCCGTGCCGCCCATCTACGAGCGCCTCACGAAGGCAGCTGCCGAGAAGGGCGTCTCGCTCAAGGGAATCCAGATCGCCATCTCCGGGGCGATGCCCCTCTCGGCCGGCATCATCGAGCCGTGGGAGGCCCAGACCGGCGGATACCTCGTCGAGGGCTATGGGCTCAGCGAGACCAGCCCCGTGCTCATCGCCAACCCGGTCGGCCCCACTCGCAGGCCCGGAACTGTCGGGCTACCGCTGCCCAACACGGAGGTGCGCGTTGTCGACCCCGAGAATCCCAGTGTCGACCGCGGTCCCGGTGCCGAGGGCGAGTTGATCGTGCGCGGTCCGCAGGTTTTCGGCGGCTACTGGAAGAAGCCTGACGAGACGGCAGCCGTTTTCGTGCCGAGCACCGACGACGGGGCCGACTGGTTCCGCACAGGCGACATCGTCACGATCGATGCCGATGGGTTCGTGAAGATCGTCGACCGCATCAAGGAGCTCATCATCACGGGCGGTTTCAATGTCGCGCCGAGCGAGGTCGAAGACGTTCTGCGCCTTCATCCCTCGATCGCGGATGTGGCCGTCGTCGGCCTTCCCAGCGAGCACAGCGGAGAGGACGTCGTCGCCGCGGTCGTGCTCGACCCGGGCGCGAGCCTCGATGAGGCCGGTATCCGCGAGTTCGCCCGCACGACCCTCGCCGCCTACAAGGTTCCACGGCGAATCGTCGCGGTCGACGAGTTGCCCAAGTCGCTCATTGGCAAGGTGTTGCGACGAGAGGTTCGCGCGAACCTGCTGGCTGAATGACCCGCGTCAGCTGGCAATCGTTCCGGGCGGAAAATGGGCGACGCTCGGGATGATGCCGAGAACTGCCACGAGCACTTCGTCGCCGCCGAATTGGATCGCGTAGCAATTCCACCCAACCCCAGAAGAGCTCACGAGCTCAAATCGCGCTGAGAAATTCACGGCCTCTGGCGCATAGTAAGCCGTGTAGACGGCGCAGGCATTGGTTGCTGTACTAGCCGCTGTGCCCGCGGTGATGATGATGCCGGGAAGGATGAGTCCAACGACTCCGAGCACGACAACGACGCGCATCACGGTCACCAACCGTGGGCTCCGCAAGGGTCGGTCGCCGTGGGGCTGGTAGCCGGCCAGTTCGGGTTCGTCGAAGTACTCGTCCATTGACGCACCATTCTCGCACCGCACGCTGTGAGCGGTACGCTCGATAATGCCGCAGAGCGCAGTGCAGCGCGGCTCATCGAAGTCCACCGACCTTCTCACAGACTCAGGCGGCCCGCACCCATGAACGACCTAGCAGACCCACGCCCCGGGCGCGGTTCACTCACCCCCGTCGCTCAACTCGACACCGACGCCCCCGTGCTCGACCTGTCAGGAACCTGGGCCTTCCGTTGGTCGCCAACCGTGGCCTCCGCTCCCGACGACCTGCCCGCGGCAGACGTCACAGGGTGGGGCCGGATGCCCGTGCCCGCGAGTTGGGTCATGCCCTCGCACGACGCCGTCCACCCCGGGCCGCACGGCGCACCCGGCTACAACAACGTGCGTTTCCCGTTCCCGATCGACCCGCCGTTCCCGCCCGACGCGAACCCGGTTGGCGATTACGCGCGCACCTTCACCCTCGACGAGGTCCCATCTCGCGCGGTACTGCACTTCGACGGACTCGAGGGCGCCGGCGCCGTGTGGCTCAACGGCACCGAACTCGGCACGACGCGCGGGAGCAGACTCTCGACGGCATTCGACGCGACCCCGGCACTCGTCGCCGGAGAAAACCGGCTCGTCGTTCGAATCGCCCAGTTCTCCGCTGCGAGCTACCTCGAGGACCAAGACGAGTGGTGGCTGCCCGGCATCATCCGTGCCGTGACCTTGCGCACGCGGCCCGACCTCGGCGTGGACGACGTGTTCGCGCGCGCCGGGTACGACGCGGCATCCGGTGTCGGCACGCTCACGGTCGAGGTGACGTCGGACGGCTTGGCAACCATCGAGCTGCCCGAACTCGGGGTAACGGCGAAAGCCGGCGAACCGCTCAATATCCCGGGCGTCGAGCCGTGGTCGGCGGAGAACCCGCGACTGTACGAACTCGTCGTGGCTACCGAATCCGAACGTGTGACGCTGTCGATCGGGTTTCGGTCCGTGAGCGTGGCGGACGGCGTGCTCACGCTCAACGGTTCACCGATCATCCTGCGCGGCGTCAATCGTCACGAACACCACCCCGACCTCGGCCGCACGATCCCGCGGGAGCTACTCGAAGCCGAACTCGTGCTCATGAAGCGGCACAATATCAACGCGATTCGCACGTCGCACTACCCGCCGGCACCCGAGTTCTTCGAGCTCGCCGATCGTCTCGGCTTCTATGTGATCAACGAGTGCGATCTCGAGACTCACGGTTTCGTCGAGGTCGACTGGCGCCGCAATCCCTCGGATGAGCCCGAGTGGCGGGAGGCGTTCCTCGACCGCGCCCAGCGGATGCTCGAGCGCGACAAGAATCACGCCTCGATCATCATCTGGTCGCTTGGCAACGAAGCAGGGACCGGAAGCAACCTCGCGGCGATGTCGCAGTGGTTGCGCGAGCGCGACCCCAGCCGCCCCATCCACTATGAGGGTGACCAAGATTGTGCATACGTGGACCTGTGGTCACAGATGTACCCGACGCACGCTGAGGTCGAGGCGATCGGCAAGGGGATCGAGCCTGCCCTTCAGGATGCCGCGCTTGACGCCCAGCGCCGCGGCATGGCCTTCGTGATGTGCGAGTACGCGCACGCGATGGGCAACGGACCGGGAGGCCTCACCGAGTACGACGAGCTCATCGATGCCTACCCACGGCTTTCGGGCGGGTTCATTTGGGAGTGGCTCGAGCACGGCATTCGCAAGACCGACGGCACGATCGCCTACGGCGGCGACTTCGGCGAAGTCGTGCACGACGGCAACTTCGTAATCGACGGCCTCGTGTCGACCGATCGCGAACCCCGCCCTCAACTGACTGACCTTGCGGCCGTGTATGCCCCGGTGCGCATACGCTTCGCAGCGGACGGCAGCACGGCCACCCTCGCGAGCAGGTACGACGTGACCGACACGTCGCACCTCGCCTTCGACTGGGTGATCGCCTCGGCCGCGGGAGAGCTTTCGACCGGTGTCCTCGATGTGCCGGTGATCGACGCGCGCGAGAGCGCGACCGTCGCCATTCCGGCGGTGCCCGCGGATGCCGTGCTCACCGTGAGCGCGCGCCTCGCCGCCCACAGCGCGTGGGCCTCCGCCGGGCACGAGGTGGCGTTTGGGCAGCTCGCGGGAGCGATCTCAACGCACCCGATGACGACTCCTGGCGCAGGAGTCGCCACGCTCCACCCGCACACGGGCGCACTCACCGGGCTGGGCGAGCTCGACGTGCGCGACTTCCGCCTCGAACTGTGGCGCGCCCCCACCGACAACGACAACGGCGTTGAGCGCGGCGAGAACCCGAAGCCGACGATGACAAGCGTGTGGAAGACGCTCGGACTCGACCACGTCATCACCCGGGTCGTTTCGGTCGAACACTCCGAGGGGCGCTCGGTCGTCACCACTCGGGTTGGTGGAGCCGGTCGCGACCAGCTCGTCGAACTGCGGCTCGAATGGGTCGCGCTCGACGGCGCGACCGAACTGACCGCAACCGTGACGCCGCTCGTCGACACACCCCAACCGTGGGCGCGCCTCGGGCTGTCGTTCACCCTCCCGGGTGAGTTCACCGAGGTGGACTGGTTCGGGATGGGGCCCGGCCAGGGTTATCCGGATTCGGGACAGGGCAATCGCCTCGGCCAGTATCGCTCGACGGTGGCCGGGCTGCAGGTGCCGCACGTACGTCCGCAGGAGTCGGGCGCGCGCCGCGGCATCCGTTCGCTGTCAGTCAGTGATGGGTCGCGCACGGTCACGGTCGACGGGGACGGCTTCGCCGCGACGATTCGGCCGTGGTCGACCGAAACGGTCGCGGCTGCGACGCACTTGCAGGAGCTTGCAACCGACGGTCGCACGCACATCGTGCTCGATCACGCCCAGACGGGAGTCGGCTCGGCCGCGTGCGGTCCGGGTGTACTCGAGCAGTACCGCTTGTACTCCGCGCCGATGCAGTTCCGCTTGCGGTTCAGCGTCAGCTAGGCGGGTAGGCCGGGGTGGCTCAGTGCGAGGTGCCGGCCGACTCGATCTCGCTGCGGTCGCCCGACCACAGGGTGTGGAACGTGCCCGGCAGATCGACGCGCTGGTAGGTGTGTGCGCCGAAGAAGTCGCGCTGCCCCTGCACGAGCGCGGCCGGGAGACGCTTGGCGCGCAGCCCGTCGTAGTAGGCGAGCGAGCTCGAGAAGGCGGGGGACGGGATGCCCGCGTGCGCGGCATCCGAGACCACGGCGCGCCACGCGGTTTGCGCCTTCGCCATCACGTCGGAGAAGAACGGCGCCGTGACGAGCGCGACGAGCTCGGGGTTCGCGGCGTACGCCTCGGTGATGCGGTTGAGGAAGCGAGCGCGGATGATGCAGCCGCCGCGCCAGATCTTCGCGATCTCGCCCTTCTTGATGTCCCAGCCGTATTGCGTCGCGCCCGCGACGATTGCGTCGAACCCTTGGCTGTACGCGATGACCTTGGAGGCGTAGAGGGCGAGCCGCACCGATTCGATGAATCCGTCCGGGTCGGTGGGCTCCCACGAGTCCTCGTCTGGCCCGGGGAGCGATGCCGCGGCGGCGCGCTGGGCGGGCTTCGACGAGAGCGCCCGAGCGAACACGGCCTCCGCGATCCCGCTCACGGGAACGCCGAGGTCGAGGGCGGTCTGCACGGTCCACACTCCGGTGCCCTTTGAGCCGGCTTGATCGAGGATCACGTCGACGAGGGGAGTGCCGGTCTTGGCATCCACCTGCCGCAGCACTTCGGCGGTGATCTCGATGAGGTAGCTCTCGAGCTCGCCCGTGTTCCACTGCGCAAAGATGTCGGCGATCTCGGCGGGGGACTTGCCCGTGCCGCGGCGGATCAGGTCGTACGCCTCGGCGATGAGCTGCATGTCGGCGTACTCGATGCCGTTATGGATCATCTTGACGAAGTGGCCAGCGCCGTCGTGTCCGACGTGCGTGACACAGGGCTCGCCCTCGGCGATGGCGGCGATGGACCCCAGGATCGGGCCGATCGTGGTCCACGCTTCATCCGACCCGCCCGGCATGATCGATGGACCGTGTAGCGCGCCCTCCTCGCCGCCGGAGATTCCCGCGCCGACGAAGTTGATTCCGGTCTCGCGCACGGCCTTCTCTCGGCGGATTGTGTCGGTGAAGAGCGCGTTACCTCCGTCGATGATGATGTCGCCCGGCTCGAAGACCGCAACGAGTTCGTTGATGACAGCATCAGTGCCCTTGCCTGCCTGCACCATGATGAGCGCGGTGCGTGGTGTCGAGAGGGATGCCGCGAACTCGGCGATCGTCGTCGATCCCACGAAGTTGGCCTCGGGGTGTTCGGCGAGGAGGGTTTCGGTGCGCGCATAGGTACGGTTGTAGATCGCGACGGTGTTGCCTTCGCGGCTCGCGAGGTTGCGCGCGAGGTTCGACCCCATGACCGCGAGTCCGACTACACCGATGTTTGCCTGTGCCACGCGTTTCTCCTTAGCAATTCCGCCGCTCGAATGGCCCGACGCGCCAGATCGAGACCCCTACAGGCTAGTAGCAGCAGAGGATGCCTCGCCCCGAGGGATTGGCGTGCAAATCGCTGGTAGGATCGGGCACTGAACTTCGGCGAGGGAACCAATCCGGTTCCGTTATCGACGCGGTGGGTGATTCCCCCGTGCATTGCGCCATCACGAAGAATATTTGCACCCACTGGAGAAGTAATCATGGCTGACAACAACAGCAACCACCTCGTCACTGAGGTCCGCGACACCTTCGGCAAGGGCGTCGCCCGCAAGATCCGTGCGAAGGGCAAGATCCCCGCCGTCATCTATGGACACGGCACCGAGCCGCAGCACGTGACCCTGCCGGGTCACGAGACCGCGCTCATCTTGCGCAAGTCCAACCAGGTGCTCGAACTCGACATTCAGGGCAAGGTTCAGCTCGCACTGGTGAAAGACGTGCAGAAGGACCCGGTGCGTCAGATCATCGAGCACATCGACCTCATCGTTGTGCGCAAGGGTGAGAAGGTCACTGTTGACGTGCCCGTCCACCTCGAGGGCGAGTCCGCCTCCGGCACGAGCGTCAATCAGGATGCCAACACGATCTCGCTCGAAGTCGAGGCCACCCACATCCCCGAGAGCATTACGGTCTCGATCGAGGGTCTTGCCGAAGGCGCGCGCATCTACGCGGGTGACCTCACGCTTCCGACCGGCGCTTCGCTCGTCACCGACCCGGAGACTCTCATCGTCGGCATCACCGGCGAGGCCGGTCAGGACCTCGGTGAGGACGAGCCTGCGGATGCCGATGTCGCGCCTGAAGCTGCGGCTGAGGACGCCGAATAGTCTGGCCGTTCCGCGCCAAGCGGAGTAGTGGCATGGATGATCTCTGGTTGGTAGTCGGGCTCGGAAACCCCGGGCCCGGCTACGCCGGTAATCGTCACAACGTCGGTCAGATGGCTGCCACGATACTCGCTGACCGCTTGTCGGCGCCGTTCGCCAAACACAAAGCCAACGCAGTGGTCGCGACCGGGCGTTCCGGCGGACTTCCGCTCGTGCTCGCGAAACCGAACTCGTTCATGAACCTCTCGGGCGGCCCCGTCGCGTCCCTTCTGAACTACTACGAGCTCGAGCCGGATCGGCTCATTGTGCTGCACGACGAACTCGATATCAGCTTCGACACCCTCCGGCTCAAGTTTGGCGGCGGACACGGCGGCCACAACGGCATCCGCGACATCATCTCCGCCGTCGGCACGGGCGACTTCACGCGCGTGCGTATTGGCATCGGCCGACCGCCGGGTCGTCAACCCGCGGCCGACTTCGTGCTCAAGGATTTCCTGACGGCCGAGCGCCACGTGCTCCCGAACCTACTGTCGGATGCCGCCGACGCGGTCGAGCTCATCGCCGCACAAGGCCTCACGGCGGCCCAGCTCAAGTTCCACACCGCGCCGCCTAGCCCGTAACTACGGTTCTCGGTTCAGCGGCCGCTGAGCGTCGGACACGAAGCGGTGAACGCTGTGGGCGCGCTACGTTCGGCAGATGACGATCGATCCGGTTCAGAGCAACCCCGACCTGTACTCCGTGATATTCGAGAACGACAGAGTGCGAGTTCTCGAATATCGCGACGAGCCGGGCGCTGAGTCGGTCGCGCACGATCATCCGGACAGTGTGATGGTGACCCAGAGCTCGTTCCAGCGTCGGCTGTCGTCTGGCGACAAGAGCGTCGACGTCGATATGCCGGCGAACACCGCCCGCTGGCTCGGCGCGCAGAACCACAGCGGTCGCAACACGGGCACCACCGAGACGCACTGCATCTTCGTCGAGCTCAAGGAGCCACCGCTGAATCCGCGGGTCGGGGAATCCGCGCTTGGCCCCGTAGCGTCCTAAAACCCACGCCCGGCTCGGATGCCGTGGCGTCGACGTAGACTCGGCTGGTGACTCTCGACGGATTAATCCCGGCGCTTTCGCGCGCCCGCACGTTCGAGGTCGCACTCGGCCAGGCCTCGCACAGTGCCGATTTCTCCCTCGTCGACGGACTCCGAGCACCCCTGCTCGCCGGGCTTTTGTCGCGTCCACACGGCCCTCGCGCGGCGCTCGCGATCACGGCGACGAGTCGCGAATCCGAGGCGCTGCGCCGCACCCTCGCGAGCTATCTGCCGGATGCCGCGATCGTTGAGTTCCCCGCGTGGGAGACGCTCCCGCACGAGCGCTTGAGCCCGAGCGCCGAGACCGTGGGCAAGCGTATCGCCGCGCTGCGGGCGATCAGCTCATGGGATGGCGCGCATCCGTTCGTGCTCGTCGCCTCGGTGCGCGCGGCGCTGCAGCCGCTCGCTGACAACCTGACTTCGATCGAACCGATCGAGCTCGTCAAGGGTGGTCGCGGCTACGACCTTGCCGAGCTCTCGCGCCGGCTTGTCGACCTCGCCTATGTGCGCGTCGACATGGTCACGCGTCGGGGCGAGTTCGCCGTGCGCGGGGGAATCGTCGACGTGTTCGCGCCGACCGACGAGCATCCGCTGCGCGTCGAGTTCTTCGGCGACGAGCTCGAGCAGTTGCGCGAATTCTCGGTCGCCGACCAGCGCTCCCTCACGACCGAGATCACGACTGCTGAGTTGCCGCCGAGCCGCGAGCTGCTCTTGAGCGATGCCGTGCGTCAGCGCGCGCGAGAGATGCAGCACGAGTTTCCGAGCCTGTCGACGATGCTCGCCAAGATCGGTGAGGGCATACCCGTCGACGGCATGGAGTCGCTCGCACCCGCCCTCGTCGACCGCCTCGTGCCGCTTACCCATTACTTGCCGGCGGGCGCCGCGATCGCCGTGCTCTCACCCGAGCGGGTCGCCGCGCGCGCCGTGAGCCTCGGCGAGACGAATCGCGAGTTCTTGAGCGCGGCGTGGAACGCCGCCACCGCGGGCGCCGAGGCACCGATCGATCTCGATTCGGGCGATTTCGTGACGCTCTCGATGCTGCGCGAATCGGCGGCCGGCCGCCCGTGGTGGACGTTGAGCGGGTTCGATTCGGGCGACGACGAGGCTGTGCGCATCGATGCCCGAGCGGTCCCCAGTTTCGCGGGCCAGCCCGACGGGGCCGTCGGGCACGTGGGCGATCTGCTGCGCGACGGCTGGACACTCGCGGTCGTCGCGGAGGGGCCGGGGCTTGTCGACCGTGCGCGCGACGTGCTCGCCGACCACGAGCTCTCCGGCCGCGAGGTTGAGAGCTTTCCCGCGGATGCCGAACCGGGCGTCGCATACTTGCTGCGGTCATCCGTCGATTCGGGCTTCGAATTCGCGGGGATCAAACTCGCACTGCTCGGCGAGGCGGAGTTCTTCGGTCGGGCCGTCGGTTATGACTCGCGGCAGGTCAAGAAGCTCGCGAGCCGCCGCAAGAATGTCGTCGACCCGCTGCAGTTGAAATCGGGCGACTTCGTCGTGCACAACACCCACGGCATCGGTAAGTTCGTCGAGCTCGTCACGCGCGAGGTCTCGACGGGCGGTCGTAACGCGATCAAGACGCAGCGCGAGTTCCTCGTGATCGAGTACGCGCCGAACAAGCGCGGCTACCCGGGCGACAAGCTATTCGTGCCCACCGACCAGCTCGATCTGCTGACCCGCTATGTCGGCGGCGAGGCCCCCGCCCTCAGCAAGATGGGCGGCAGCGACTGGGCCGCGGCGAAGGGCAAGGCGCGCAAGGCCGTGCGCGACATCGCGGTCGAGCTCGTCAAGCTCTACTCGGCTCGCATGGCGTCGAAGGGGCACGCCTTCGGCCCGGATACCCCGTGGCAGCGCGAACTCGAGGAGGCGTTCGCGTTCGTGGAGACGCCCGACCAGCTCACGACCATCGATGAGGTTAAAGCCGACATGGAGCGACCGATCCCCATGGACCGCCTCCTGAGCGGCGACGTTGGGTATGGCAAGACCGAGGTCGCGGTGCGGGCCGCGTTTAAGGCCGTGCAAGACGGCAAGCAAGTCGCGATGATCGTGCCGACGACGCTGCTCGTGCGGCAACACATGGAGACCTTCGCCGAGCGATTCGCGGGCTTCCCCGTGCACTTGCGTGCGCTGTCCCGATTCCAATCAGACAAGGAATCGAAGGAGACCCTCGCGGGAATGGCGGATGGCACGGTCGACGTCGTCATCGGAACCCATCGGCTCCTCAGCCAAAACGTCGCGTTCAAAGATCTGGGTCTCGTGATCATCGACGAGGAGCAGCGCTTCGGCGTGGAGCACAAGGATGCCCTGAAGAAGCTCAAGACCAACGTCGACATTCTTGCGATGACGGCGACCCCGATCCCGCGCACGCTCGAGATGGCGGTCACGGGCATCCGCGAGATGTCGACGCTCGCGACGCCGCCCGAGGATCGCCACCCGATCCTGTCGTTTGTGGGTCCGTACTCCGACCGCCAAGTCGGCGCTGCCATTCGCCGCGAGCTCTTGCGCGAAGGCCAAGTGTTCTTCGTGCACAACCGGGTGTCGTCGATTTCTCGCGTGGCAGCGCAACTCTCCGAACTCGTTCCCGAAGCTCGAATCGCGGTCGCACACGGTCAACTCCCCGAGCACGTGCTCGAGCAAGTGATGGTCGACTTCTGGGAGCGCAAGTTCGACGTGCTCGTTTCGACCACGATCATCGAGACTGGGCTCGACATCGCGAACGCGAACACCCTCATCATCGATCGCGCGGACAAGTATGGCCTATCCCAACTGCACCAGTTGCGCGGGCGAGTGGGGCGCGGTCGCGAGCGTGCATATGCGTACTTCCTCTACGACGAACTCAAGCCCCTCAACGAGACGGCGCACGAGCGACTCTCGACGATCGCGGCCAACAACGAACTCGGCGCGGGCATGCAGATCGCGCTCAAAGATCTCGAGATTCGCGGCGCGGGCAACCTGCTCGGCGGCGAGCAGTCCGGGCACATCGCCGGGGTCGGCTTCGACCTCTATCTTCGGATGATCGGCGAGGCCGTCTCGACCTTCCGTGGGGATGTCGCCGAGGGCCAGACGGAACTGCGGCTCGAGCTTCCGGTCGATGCACACATCCCCGAGGACTACGTCGAGTCGGAGCGCCTGAGGCTCGAGGCCTACCAAAAGCTCTCGACCGCTGCCGCCCCCGGGTCGCACGTCGAGAACATCGATCAAGTACTCGACGAGCTCACCGACCGCTACGGCGAACCGCCCGAGCAAGTGCTCAATCTCATCGCGGTCTCACGCTTGCGCCGCATGGCGCAGAAGGCCGGACTCAGCGAGGTGGTCGTCATGGGCGACAAGCTGCGCATCGCCCCGGCGGACCTCACGGACTCGATCCAAGTGAGGCTTCAGCGGATGTACCCGGGCCCGCTATCTCTCGCGGCCGGCGCGGCCGTCGTGGTTCCGATGCCTCCCGAACCCACCGACGCACAGCTCATCGAATGGACCAGCAACTTGCTCGTGGCGGTCTTCGGCGCCGAGGCCAGTGTCCCCGCTGCCGAAGCCGAGCCCGACGCAAAAACACTCTGACACCTCCGGACACGGGGGCAGCCCGATCGGGAATAGCGGGCACGGGGAGCAGACTTGGGTTCACTGTGACTTCAGACGTCGGCTTTCGCTCAGCGCGCGGCCCCATCCTCATCTCCCTCATGGTCACGACGGCACTCGTCGCGATCGACGCGACAGTTCTTGCGACCGCGGTCCCGACCATCACGAAAGACCTCGGTGACTTTGCTCTGTTCCCGTGGTTGTTCTCGGTCTATCTGCTTGCGCAAGCGGTGACGGTGCCGGTCTATGCAAAACTCTCGGACACCTTCGGTCGCAAGCCGATCATCCTGGTCGGTATCGCGTTGTTCCTTCTCGGGTCGATCCTGTGCGGATTCGCGTGGAGCATGCCAGCACTCATCGCGTTCCGCGCGGTGCAAGGGCTCGGTGCGGGGGCCGTGCAGCCGATGTCCATCACAATCGTCGGCGACATCTACTCAGTAGCTGAGCGTGCGCGAGTGCAGGGCTACATCGCGAGCGTGTGGGCCGTCTCCTCGGTGATCGGCCCAACACTCGGCGGGCTGTTCTCGCAGCTCGGGATCTGGCGTGCGGTGTTCTTTGTCAACATTCCGTTATGCCTCATCGCTGGCTGGATGCTCATCCGCGCGTTCCACGAGTCCGTCGAGAAACGGGCGCACCGCTCCGACTATCTCGGCTCTGTGCTGCTGACGGTCTCGCTCACCTTGTTGATCCTCGCGGTACTCGAGGGCGGGCAAGCGTGGGCATGGAACTCGTGGCAGTCGATCGGTGCGTTCACGGTGGGTGGGCTCGTGCTCGTGGCTTTCGCGCTCGTGGAGCGACGGGCACCCGAACCGGTCCTGCCACCGTGGGTGTTCTCGCGAAGGTTGCTGTTGACCACGACTCTTGTCGGTCTCGGGGTGGGGGCCGTCCTCATCGGTCTCACCTCGTACGTCCCGACCTATCTCGAGGGTTCGCTCGGTGTGCAGCCACTGGTAGCGGGCCTCGCCCTCGCCGCGCTCACTTTGGGATGGCCGCTCACCGCCTCGATCGCTGGCAGGTTTTACTTGCGCATCGGGTTCAAGCGCACGACGCTCATCGGGATCGGAATCGTACTCGTGGGAGCCGCTGTGCTCGCAGTCACGGCATCCACGCCGTCAGTGGTCGTGGTTGCACTGAGTTGCTTTGTCATCGGTGCGGGCATGGGGCTTTCGGCCGTGCCGAGTCTGATCGCCGCGCAGTCGAGCGTGGAATGGAACGAGCGCGGGGTCGTCACGGGCACCAACTTGTTCGCGCGATCGATCGGTAGCGCTGTCGGTGTGGCAATCTTCGGCGCGATAGCGAACTCGATCTTTGGTAAGGGGGATGCCGCGTCCCTCTCGCCCGAGGTCATCATTGCCGGATCGACGGCAGTGTTCGTCGCCGTGCTCGTTGTCGTGGTCGGGACTGTTCTCGCCGCGTTGTCGATGCCGCCGACACCGATCGCGGCGCACGAGCGCCCCGTGGCCGGCCCGGAGGCTGCCGCCGCCTAGCGTCTCGGGCGCAGAATTGCAGACATGACCGCATTCATCGCTCCGCCGCCGCGCATGCCGTTCTACTTGCGGTGGGGCTTACGGATTGCCCAGAGGCGCAGTGGCACCGAGCTTCTCCCCGCGCAATTGCTCGCGTGGTACCCGCGGGCCGCCGTGGGGTCGGCTGTGCTCGAATCTCTCATTGCGCACGACGACGGGCGGTTCACCGAGCGCACCCTCAAGCTCGTGCGGATGGCTGTGTCGTTCGCGGTGAGTTGTCCGTTTTGCGTCGGAATGAACTCGGAAGGCTGGGAGAAGCTCATGTCAGACGACGAGCGGATCGCGATCCAGGGGCTTGCGCCACTCGACGGGTTCGAGCCGCTCGAACGGTTGGCGATCGAGTTCGCGCGCCGGGCATCCGAAACGCCACTCGCCTTTACTCCGGAATTCGGCGCCGAGTTGACTGCGACCTTCAGTGAGCGCGAGCTCGTCGTGCTCGCCACCACCGCGGCCCAAGTGAACTACTGGGCACGAGTGATCCAGTCGCTGGGATGTCCGCCCGAGTGAGCCCGCGACGGGCCCACAATGGACTCACCCGCACCCTGCGTCGATTGGAATCTCGTGACCACCACTGCCCCCACTGTTCTCATCACTGGCACATCGACCGGAATCGGATTTCACACCGCGATCGCCGCGGCGAAAGCCGGGTTCATGGTCATCGCGACGATGCGGGACGTGTCCCGCGCCGACGCGCTGCGTCGCTCGGCACCGTCGAATTGCTCTCGATCGACCAGTTTCGGGCATCGATGGAGGTCAACTTCTTCGGCGTAGTCAACGTCACGAAGGCGGCCATGCCGCACTTGCGAGCCAGCGGGGGCAGGGTCGTGACGGTCACGAGCGTCGGGGGAGTGATCGGCCAACCGTTCAACGAGTCGTACTGCGCAGCGAAGTTCGCGGCGGAGGGTTTCCTCGAGAGCCTTCAGCCGGTCGCGGCAAGCGTGGGCGTCGGCATCCACATCGTCGAGCCGGGCGCGGTGGCGAGCGAGTTCGTCGCGAACGCCAAGATCGACCCGCAGCAGGCGCTTGCGAACGCGGGCGCATACGGGCCCGCGTTGGCCAAGTACCTCGAGCGCACCACGGCCTCATTCAGCGCGGCGCAGTCGGCGGAGGCCGTGGCCGACGTGATCGTTCAGTCGCTTCAAGGCGATGATGTCCCGTTCCGCGTGCAGACCTCGGAGGGTGCGGCTGCATTCGTCGGGGTGAAGCTCGCTGACGTGGACGGCACGAAGGTGACCGGGATGACGGCCGCTTGGGTCGGCGCGGTCTGAGTAGCCGTCGCGCTCGCGGGTCCCCACGGACATTCCGTGCGCTGGGTCGCGAGCGGCGCCGCCGCGAATTTCGTATGTCAGTTCGCGCGAATGTTTGGGTGAACTGACATACGAAATAGCAGCCAGCCGGCCCGAGACGCGAAGCCGGTTCCACGCCGGTGCGAGACTTGAGCGCATGAGCGACGCCAGCCCCGAAACATCTGCCGAGCCGAATCCCAAACTCGACGAGCTCGTCGCGATTCTGCACAGGCTCCGCGCGCCGGGCGGATGCGCGTGGGATCGCGAGCAGACTCATGAATCGCTCGTCCAGTACCTGATCGAAGAGACCTACGAGCTCGTCGATGCCATCGAGTCTGGCGATGCGGCAGAGCTCATCGAAGAGCTGGGCGACGTGCTGTACCAGGTGATCTTCCATTCCGACATTGCCGCCGAGGCCGGATTGTTCACGCTCGAGGATGTTGCGGCGCACATGACCGCGAAGATGGTCGGCCGGCATCCGCACGTGTTCGGCGACGCGGTTGCAGACACCGCCGACGAGGTTATGGAGAGCTGGGACCGGCTCAAGAGCGTCGAAAAGCCGCACCGCACGAGCGTGCTCGACGGGATACCGCAGGGGATGCCGGCGCTCGCGCTCGCGGACAAGCTCCTCGGGCGCGCACACAAAGTGGGACTCATCGACGCGACGCTGCCCGGGGCAGTCAACGTCACCGACGAAGCAGAGCTCGGTCCGCTATTGCTCGCGATTGTCGCGTCAGCGAAGGCCAACGGCTTGGACTCGGAACGTGCGTTGCGCACTGCGCTGCGCGAACTGCAGACCGAGATTCGCGACCACGAGCTCGATGAGGCCAGCGACGCGGGCATCATCGGAGCGGGCTGACGCGGCGGCACTGCACTGCACTGTGGCGCCGGCCGTGCGTAAGCGGTGCCCTCCCCGACCCGAACGGAGAGGGCACCTGTAGGCACGGCGCGGCCCAACTCGCGAAAGCGAGTTCAACTGACCTCGACAGCGTGCCCGCAGAACCGACGGTTCTACCCGATCCGACGGTTCAGTGAGGGGGATGACCGTATTGGTCGTCCGGGCTTTCGGGCCGCCACCCCGGATCGCCTCAACGACGGTGGCTGCTCACCGAGTGTAC
>Ga0209512_1001042_pt1 | contig 37513 bp, 30 predicted proteins | sample frozenSSSSmetaG_FD_184142 | JGI IMG/M metagenome (GOLD analysis project Ga0209512, IMG submission 184142) | Glacier valley bacterial and archeal communities from Borup Fiord, Nunavut, Canada, to study Microbial Dark Matter (Phase II) -... | ecosystem: Environmental > Aquatic > Freshwater > Ice >...
GCTAACCTAGTTGAGGCTGACCTCAAAAATATTGATTTGAGTGGAGCGGATTTAAGTGGAGCCAAGCTAGATCGTGCTGACCTAACAAATACAAAATTAGTTGAGGCAAATCTGACCAATGCCAGCTTTGAAGGTACTATTTTCAATACAACAAACTTAACCAGTGCTAACTTGAGCGGTGTTGTCCTCAATAAAGCTAAGCAGTTAGCTAATCTCAATTTAACTAAAGCCAACTTAAAAGATGTGAAACTAAATGAAGTTAAGGTCTGGGGTAACTTCGATGAAGCTGATTTAAGTAATGGGGATTTTAGTGACGCTAACTTACGTTATGAAACTGGGGGTAGAAGCAGTCTAAGCAAAGCCAATTTAAGTGGTGCAAATCTAAGTGGTGCAAATCTAACAGATGTAGACTTTGCCGGCACTAATCTAAGCAAAGCTAACTTAAAAAGTAGCAAATTGAGTGACGGATCTTTTAGTACATCTCCTGAACCAATCCTAAAAGGAACAATAATGCCTGATGGAAAAGTTCATGAGTAAGTGCTGATTTGCTTTCTATCAAATATCAAGCAGAAGTTCTTAAAAAATTTGGCAGGAGAGATACAATGACTTTATCTAAACCGCAGGCAAACTTGAATCTTGCTTTATGGCAAGCAGAGGCAGATTCAATCAGCAGTAGTGACTTGTATGCATGGTTAGTCGATAGTGATTTACCTCACCAAGTTGCTATCAGATTACATGAGCTGATTACCGTTACAAAAAAGGTTGGCAATAAAGTCTTCGCCATCGGAAAAATTGTCGTTATCAAAATTATTGATTTTGTCAAGGCACATCCTTTTTTGATCATGGGTGCTAGCATAGGCGCTGCTGTAGGGTCTGCGGTAGCTACTTTAATAACTTCGGTTCCCTTTATCGGACAATTATTAGCACCAGTAGCGATAGCTCTGGGAATAACGATTACCGCTGTGGGTGCAGTGGCTGGACATAGACTAGACAAATGTTTACAAGGGGTCGGTGAAGACATTTTTGAAATTGCCAAAGAGTTTTTTAAGCTGGTGACCGATGTCTTCAATACGATTTTCCGCAACGTTGTAACTGCCTAACTTTTAAATTTATTCACGCCTGGAGTCTGAGATGTTTGGAGATAAGACCCTAACGAAAGAGCAACTTCTTAAAGCCATAGAACAATTAGAAAAAAATCCTACTGATAAAGTAGGAATCTTGGCTGATGTTGGAATAGCTGGTGTTGGAGCCGTATTAGGTGCTGCTGGGGCTGGTACCCTAGCGACGGCAGCAGGAGCAACATCGATACCTGTGCTTACAACTGTTGGTTCATGGGTTGGACTAACTTTGGTAGGAGCAACACCAGTAGGATGGGTTGTTGGAACAGCAGCAGTAGGTGCAGCTGTTGCTTACAGTGTATCTAGGCTGGTAAAAGGTAGTGGTTACGATGAAGGGAAAACAAAGCAACTGCTAGCTCAGTCGAAGGAAAGATTGAAAGAGGTTGAAGCAAAAGAAAGAGTATCTAGCGTTGGAGACGGTGACAAGACCCAATTTCACGTTTTCTTGAAAGAACCAGTAAGACTCGATCTAATTAGCCCGAAGCAAGCCCAAGATTTAATAACGGCTGTAGAAAATGGTCAACTTTCTTTAAAGGAAGCATACGAATTAGTGCAAGATGTGATCGAGTCTGCAAAATTAAAATAATATGGCTCTTCAGTACTTCTTATGCCTAAATAATAGCTAAAATGCCAATTTAGTAAACACCTTACACGGAAATTTTTAAAACTTTTGAATCCATAGCCGGAACGTTTTATTAACTTTATTTTGTTATTAACACCTTCAACAACACCACTAGTTGTTCTATTGTCGAAGTAAGCAATTATCTCATCAAACCAACGGATAATTGTATTATTGCTTTTGGGAAAATACTTTTTAGCTTTTGATAACCACATACCCATTTTAAATACTGCTGTGTACCAATCAGTTTTTTTATTATAGTTTTTTCTAAACTTTTCTTTTAATTCATGCATAATTTTTAACGTAGGTGAGACACTTTTTACTTGAATAAGTTTATCTTTTTGTAAGTAATTTAAATTTTCTTCATTTTTCAGTAAGACATATTTACTCTTGATTATTCCGTCTAATACTTTCTGTTTTTCGGCTTTTTTTGAGGCTGATTTTGCTGCTTTTAAGGCAATTATTGTTTGACGCTTTTCTTTTTTTCTCTGTCTATCTAGTTCCTGATTAATAATAGCCATAACATGAAATCTATCAGCAACTACTTGAGCATTAGGTATTAGCTCTTTAACGATTGTTTTATAACCTTTCCATAAATCTATGCTAACTTCTTTGATTTTTTCCAAGACCTCTAATCCCCATTCTAAAAGGGTTTCCTTGATTACTTCTTTTGTGCGTCCTTTGAGAATTGCAATTAGTTTAGATGTGTCTAAATCTACTAATACCGCACAATAATTGCCCTTGCCTTTAACTAAAGCTATTTCATCAATTCCAAGCCGAGTTAACCCAACAGGCTTTGAATTTAATAATTCTTCAGATGCGTCTTTTAACATTCTTTCTATTTCTTCTGTTGTCACTATTCCCTTTGATGCAACGCTGTGTATATCATTTTCCAGAACTTCTCGTATTGTTTTTTTAGCAAGTCGTGAGGTATAAGTCCTTTTCTTTCTAGCAAAGCTTAATTCTTCACTAAATGGTTTTTTACATTTTTCGCACTTAAATTGTCTTCTATTTATTTCTAAAAATACTGGTTTATCCCCAAACGGCAAGTCTTTAATAATATGTCGATGATTTTGATGTAATCTATGGCTTGAAGTGCCACAAATGGGACAATTACTTTCCTTTAATCTCGATTCTGTCTGTAAAATTATCCCTATTCCAGCATGAATTCGATGTGATATAACTAAAACATCCTTTAAATCAAGAAGATCTGATAAGATTTTAATATCTTTTTTACTGTTCATAATTTCAAGTTTTCTCAAGAATCAGATAAACTGTACTTATAGTTAACAACAAGTATTCCTTAGATGTCAACTATAGTAACGACTCTAGCGCCTTTTTGAGATAAATTTTAACATTGTTTTACTCTTAAGGCTATTAGTTAAGCATAAGAAGTACTAAAGAGCCAATAATATTCAATTTACTGCAATGCTATCAATTTTATAGGTCTAGGACTTACGCATTGATAGAAATCTAGTGTCTTTTAGACTTTTTAGGTACGATTAGCTCATACCATAAATCACCCAAAACCGAGGCTTCGCAGAAGCTCTAGCATTTAGGCGAATGATATATCCCCCGTGAACGGTTACGTATAAAGAACATCCAACCGCTGTACAGCCTTGCGTTTAGTTTCCTCCCCACGTCTGTCATATTAAGTAGGAGGTTGATTATTTTCATTGTTGTAGTCAGATCTATTCTCAATCTCCTCTAATGTTTTTCCCCAGAGACTTTGGTCGTGAGCCTCCGAAAAACCTGGAACACCACTCCCGTAATCTTCCAAGAAATCATTGGGATCTGAATATCGTTTGAGTAAAGATGGTTCAATCCATATGATGACTTCAATATATGTTTGACCAGCCGTAATAAGTTGTCCATCTTCACCAAAAATAAATAACCAGCCGTCGTCTCCGTCAGTTTTTATTCGACAGGTAATTGTCTTAAGGTCTTGGATTGGCACCTCGTAAATACCGATGTAAAATCCATCATAGGTTATATAAATATCCAGAAATCTTTTTAAATACTTCAACTCGCTATTGAGTTCTGACCACTCAATAGATTTGAACTCATCAAATTCATCCTCGAAAAAGTTTTCATCCAGACAGTAAGCTTTATAGCTGGTCAAATAGAGATTTTTAAACCGCTTTGTGTAAAAATCTTGGATAATTTTTATTGATGTAGCTAATTCTTCATTATTCATAAATAGATTTGTCAGGTTTTAACCAATTAGCTACAATGAATTACCCAATAGTCAGAAAGGCAGGTGTAAATCAAGGGCAAGATTTGCTAAGATATCCTGCTGTCCTACTTAAAGGAGGGCAGTTTATACGGCGATTTCTGTGAAGTGCATGAAGTTGAAGGTAGTGTAAGCAATAGCGCAAAACGCAAAGAGTGCTCCGCACGATCGCAATATCCTTAGACCTTCGCTAAAGTAACAACCTCACCTTGGTCTTGATACTTACCCTGACGAGCTTCGTAACTAATCGCACAGGGTTCTCCCTCTAAAAATAGTAATTGCACCACACCTTCAAGAGCGTATATCCGGCAATCAGCACTGGAAGAATTAGAAAACTCTAATGTCAGATGACCTCGCCATGCGGCTTCAGCCGGGGTGAGATTGGCAACAATGCCACAACGCGCGTAAGTAGATTTACCGATACAAATTACTGTAATATTATTTGGAACATGTATCTTTTCTAAGGCAACACCCAGACCGTAAGAGTGAGCAGGTAAGATAAAGTAACTGCCGTTAGCATCCGTATGCAGCTGGGTTGGTTCGAGATTTTGAGGATTAAAATTTTTGGGATCGATTACGGTTCCGGGAATGTGGCGAAATATGCGGAACTCTGATGGCGAAAGACGGATATCGTAGCCATAGGAAGAAAGACCATAGCTGATTACAGGTTGCTCGGCTACGGATGCATCTTTCTGAATTTTGCGGATTAGACTGGGTTCAAAGGGCGAAATCATGCCTTTTTGCGCCATTGCCGTAATCCAGGTATCGTTCTTAATCACAATTTTTCCGCTAATCACCAACTTACTAGCATACAGTGTCTTGATGACTGCGGCGAATTTCGGTGATTTGATCTGCCATATCGAGAATAGATTTTGGCATCTCAGTACCTGACATGATTACATCCAGACTTGCTGGACGGTGTTCTAGCAACTCTAAAACCTCTGATTCGGGAATTAAGCCAAATTGAATTGCTAGGCTCAATTCATCTAACACGACTAGGGAATAATTACCAGCTAATATAACTTTTTGTGTATGCTGCCACAATTGCTGCAAAGACTCCTTCTCTGTCTCGTCTATATCGGGGGTGTCGATACAACGAGGCACATCACAGCGAATCCAATCTAAATTTTGTCCTAGACGGATGGGATTTAGGTGTCCTTGATTAATCCCGCCTTTGAGGAATTGTACGACTAAAACTGGCGTACCTTGTCCGGCAATCACCAGCGCTTGTGCCATGACGTTGGTAAAAAAAGTCCGGTGAGAGCAGGTGAAAACTTGTACTAGTCCAGTAACTCGGTATAGTGCGGATGTGTCCGTCAGGACTGAATCTAACTGAGCAACCATGAAATTATGTATAGCTATTTTTGGTATTGCTTTAAAAGCAGTACTCAATCATAAGCGATCGCGCGACCAATCGTCTGCACCAAAAATTTTAGATAAACTTAACCCGCCATCATCAGCGAGCGCGCGACCAATCGCCTGCACCAAAAACTTTAGATAAACTTAACCCGCCAGATGGTTCCCAAGTACCCGCCAACCTATATGCTTACAGGAGAATTTTGAGGCAAAGATCATGTCTTGGCAGCGTCCAGACGGTCGGTTAGCAGATCAACTGCGTCCTGTGAGCTTTTTACAAGGCTTTACGCGCTTCGCAGCTGGGTCAGTTTTGACAAAATGCGGAGATACTCAGGTATTGTGTACTGTCTCTATCCAGGAAGGAGTACCGAGATTCTTAGCAGGAAGTGGCAAAGGTTGGTTGACGGCTGAGTATCGGATGTTACCAGGTGCCACTCAGCCGCGTCAGGAAAGAGAATTATTAAAATTGTCAGGACGGACTCAAGAAATTCAGCGGTTGATTGGGCGCAGCTTACGGGCGGCGTTGGATTTTGAAGAGCTAGGAGAACGCACGGTGACGATAGATGCTGATGTGTTGCAAGCAGATGCTGGTACGAGGACAACGGCGATTACAGGGGGGTTTGTGGCGCTTTGCGATGCAGTAGATCTCTTATTAAAGCAGGGAGTGTTAACGCGATCGCCGATTGTAAACCAAGTTGCGGCAATTTCTATAGGTTTGTTGGAAGCAGAAGCTTTTTTAGATCTGAACTATCTTGAGGATGTAGCAGCTTCAGTCGATTTGAATGTGGTGATGAACCAAGATTTGGGCATAATTGAAGTGCAGGGAACAGCGGAGTCCGGTGTTTATAGTCGCCAGCAACTCAATCAAATGATCGATTTAGCCGAAATTGGTATCCAAGAATTATTGATCGCCCAGCGTCAAGTCATCTCGTTAACTATGCCGTAAAGAGGCGCTATTCGGCGTATCTTTACCAAAATCTGAGAATATGAGTTAAAACTTAACAATTTGCATGTTGAATAAACATCGTAAAAAACACAAGATCGTACAGGAAGAATTTCGGGATCAGACCTCTGGAAATCGGGAAGAGAATTAGCGATGAACAGAACAATAGAAGTTTTACCGGATCGTCCGGCTCTGATTGCGCGATCGCTTGAGTTAGTGTTATCCAAACTGGAAACAGCAATTCTTGAGCGCGGACAATTTACCATTGCCTTATCTGGTGGCAGTACACCCAAGCCATTATATGAAGCTTTAGCGACTCAACAACTGCCTTGGGATAAAATCCATGTATTTTGGGGTGATGAACGCTACGTCTCACCAGATCATCCAGACAGCAATCAATTGATGGCGCGTCATGCTTGGTTAGACAAAGTCGATATTCCCCCGAGTAATATTCACTCAATGCCGACCAGCCATACAGATCCAACTGTCGCCGCAGCTGCGTATGAAAAGCATCTGCAAGAATTTTTTCACACTCAGTCAGGAGAATTTCCGGCAATAGATGTAACTTTGCTCGGTATGGGAGATGATGCCCACACAGCATCCTTATTTCCGTATACAGAAGCCTTAAACGTCTGCGACCATCTCATAACTGTCGGTAACAAAGACGGTCAACCTCGACTGACATTTACCCTGCCTCTGATCGACGCTAGCCGCTGTGTCATGTTTATCGTTAGCGGTAAAAGTAAACGACCAGCCTTGGCTCAAGTCTTTGCACCAGAAGCCGACAACTTCGCTTACCCCTCACGATTCGTTCAACCGTTAGGAGAACTTTTGTGGCTTCTAGATGCCGATGCAGGTGGCGACATCAGCACAACAACCGAAAAATGAGTAATCATTACAAAAGTAGTCGGTAAGCGTAAAGCTCAGTCACGAAGAGCGCTGAGTCTAAGCGCTGCGCGTGCGAATGAGCGTCGCCTTCATCAAGCAAGCGCTTTATGCTTAGTGTGCCAGTATAAGACAAGGGGAGGAAAAATCATGCTCGTTTTAGAATTTAAGGCTTACGGGAAAACAAACCAATTCGCAGCAGTAGATGAAGCTATTCGTACAGCCAAATTTATTCGTAACAGTTGTATTCGACTGTGGATGGATAATAAAGGCACAGGAAAAAACGACTTGCAGAAATACTGTGCGGTATTGGCAAAAGAATTCCCGTTTGCCGATGAACTAAACAGCATGGCAAGACAAGCCAGTGCAGAACGCGCCTGGTCTTCGATTTCTCGGTTTTACGACAACTGTAAAAAAGGAGTAGCAGGTAAAAAAGGATTCCCACAGTTTCAGAAAGATTGTAAATCCGTTGAATACAAAACATCCGGCTGGAAGCTTGATAACTCCAGGAAGTCTATAACTTTCACGGACAAAAAAGGCATTGGACGACTAAAACTGAAAGGAACTCGTGACCTACATTTTTATCAGATGACTCAAATAAAAAGAGTCAGGTTAGTCAAACGTGCAGGTGGTGTTTATGTTCAGTTTTGTGTCGATGCTACTCGAAGAGAAAACATAGAACCCACTGGCACGACGGTAGGCTTAGATGTAGGACTGACTGACTTCTATACGGATTCTAATGGTGAAACAGTATCCAATCCTCGATTTTTGAGGAAAGCTGAGAAGTTTCTAAAGCGCTCACAGCGTCGAGTTTCTAGAAAAGTCAAAGCTTCAAAAAACAGAGGTAAGGCAAGTTCGATTTTAGGTAAACGCCACCTAAAGATAAGTAGGCAACGTAAAGACCATGCAGTAAAGCTTGCACGGTGCGTAATTCAGTCTAACGACTTGATCGCCTATGAAGACTTAAGGATTAAGAATATGGTGAAAAATCATTGCCTAGCCAAGTCTATAAATGACGCATCTTGGTATCAGTTCCGTGTCCATTTAGAATACTTTGGTAAAGTATTTAAGCGAGTCACGGTTGCGGTTAATCCACAATATACGAGCCAAGAGTGTTCGGACTGCGGGCAAGTTGTTAAGAAAACGCTTTCTACGCGCACTCACTCATGTAAGTGTGGCTGCGTTTTAGGAAGAGACGAGAACGCAGCACGGAATATCCTTAGTCGAGGATTGGGTACGGTAGGGCATACCGGAACCTTTGCACTTGATGCAAGCAACGCTTTAGGAGACGAGTCCTCTACTCCGACTGGTGCAAACCTGTCTGAGCAAGACCTGTCTATGATTAAAGAATCTCAGTGTCTTTAGACCTGAGAGTGTCAAAATTTAGAATCTAATTGCTATGATCAGAAAGGCTCAACTCCATGATCGTCTGTCCTAACTGCAATCACCCCAATCCCGAAGGCGCTGTTCAGTGCGAGGCTTGTTATACACCCTTGCCAGCCACTACTAGCTGCCCAAACTGTGGCGCGGCGATCCAAGCTGATGCTGCTTTCTGCGGTCAGTGTGGTCACAATATGCAATCTGCACAGGTATCAGCAACTGTTGCGCCGGAAATGCCCCCAGTAATCCCGGACTTACACCACGAACCCGTGCCTAGCTCGGCATCACAAGAGCAAGTACCCCCAACAGTTGCAATACCCCATCAAGGCGAAGATGAAAGCCTACCCCAAAAAACCGTAGCAGTACCTCATCAAGGCGAAGATGAAACTGCTGTTCCTGCGACCACCTTTGCGGCTCCGCCCATTGTCCCAGTAGTTAGCCCGACGCCAGCTCCCACTCCGCCCATTATCCCATCCGTTAGCTCGACACCACCGAGCGCACCAACGCCGTCAACTGCTTCCAAAACCCAACTACAGCAACAGTCAGCTAAATTGTTGCATGTCCAAACTGACAGGTTGATTGAATTGTCACCCAGCCTCTCAGTGGTGCATATAGGTAAACCCAATGACCGGATTCCGCCGGATGTCGATGTTTCAGGATTTCCTAATTCAGAGGTTGTCTCCCGGATGCATGCAGATATCCGCATCGAAGGTGATGCTTACTATATCGAAGATGTCGGTAGTTCTAACGGGACTTACATTAACAATTCGCCGCTTTTACCAGGGAATAGACATCGTCTACGAACAGGCGATCGCATTGCTCTTGGCAAAGGCGACATGATGACATTTCTATTCCAAATCTCTTAGCTGATTTTAGATCGGACTTGATAGTGCCCAGGTGATCACATTAATCCTCCTCCATCCACTCCAACCAACTCCGGCTCAAATTTGGACCTTTGAAGATGAGCCAATCATCTCTATTGGGCGATCGACGGATAATCTCGTTCTTTTGTACAGTGTTGTGGTTTCCCGTCGTCATATTGAACTGCGAAAAAGCGATGATGGTTGGCAAATTGTTAACGTCGGTGCGAATGGGACTTATTTAGATGGGACACGCATTTCTAGTCATCCTGTTGTTGATGGTGTAATTGTTCGTCTGGCTCGTTCTGGACCACAACTCCAAATCCGCCTAGGAATAGTCACACCAGATATCATCCCTGAACCACCATCACTACTACCCCAAGAAGTGGTAAATCCCTTACCTTTAATTGCAGAAGAACCAGAGGATACAACCAGTCCAGACCTGAGGATTATCCGCACGCCAAACCTTGAGCACTAACTTATCCAGGGCAAATTGAGATTTGACAGACGCGACACCCGGAGCGTCTTTTTTATCCAGGTAAAATGGGAATCATAGTTATAAATATAAAATCCGATGAGTCGCTACCCTGACGATTTAGATACTTTATTAAAAACCGAAGCCCCGGTCGCTGTTGACAAAATGGGCTTGACTTGGTTAGTTGGTGCGGCAATTGCTACCGTAGTCCTGTGGCAAATACCGGGAGGAGATTACATTCTCTATCCCTTCACAATTCTGGCAACTTGGTTTCATGAAATGGGACATGGGTTAGCTGCACAGTTGTTAGGAGGGAATTTTCTCAAATTGCTGATCTTTGAAAATGGTTCCGGGGTGGCGTTTCATAATGGGGCATTATTTTTCGGCTCACTTGGTCAAGCAATAGTCGCCGCCGCTGGGCCAATGGGTCCGCCAATAGCTGGTTCCGCACTAATATTAGCTTCCCGCCGCTTTCAAACATCTCACTGGAGTTTAATTGTTCTTGGTAGCTTATTATTGCTTTCGACTTTGATTTGGGTGCGATCGCTCTTTGGCTGGTTCGCCATCCCGTTACTGGGGATATTAATTTTGGGAATCGGGTTGAGGACACCTCATTGGGTGCAGGGATTTACCGTGCAATTTCTGGGTGTTCAAGCTTGTGTAAGTACCTACCATCAACTTGATTATTTATTTATGAGTCAAGCTGTTGTCGGCGGTCAGTTAAACTATTCTGACTCTAGCCAAATCGCCCAAAATTTATTTTTACCTTACTGGTTCTGGGGTGCTTTGATGGCTTTAGCCTCTTTGCTGCTCTTGGTACAAAGCCTCCGCATCGCCTATCGTTCTGAGTAATTGCCATAAAAAAAGCCTCTCAGGTGAGAGGCTGATGAAGAAAAGAGTAGATTTAGCGAATCAGACCTGGTACAGCTAAAGCACCAGCAATGGCGGAAGCTACTAAAGAGACAAAAGCAGTATTAAACAACCACCAAGCAGCACCAGCGACTGTTTTCTTGGTTTCTTCAGCTTGTTTTTGCGCTTGCTCTTTGATAGCTTGTAGGCGTCTTTGGGTTTCATGCTGAATCCGTTCGGCGCGGTGTAGGACGCTATCTCGCGCGGCTTCAACTTGACCGACAATCCGGTTAGCTTGCTCCTCGGAAACATCTTCGCGGGAACTGAGAACAGCAATTAAGGTATCACGGTCAAAGTGACCGAGGCGACCACGCAAAGCGTCAAATCCAGCTTGTGGGTCGTCAAACAATTGGCGGAAGTCGTGTTGAAGACCTTCGTAATTGAGTTCTGGACGTTCCAGAGAGTTGAGATAGTTGCGAATTGAGCCAAAAGCGCCATCAAGTACTGACTGTACTTTTTGTTGAATTTGATGGAATTGCTCAACTACCGAGTTGCGAGCCGATTCGATTTGATCGACAATCCGGTTAGCTTCCTCTTCTGAGATGTCTTCACGTTGTGACAATAGCGACACAATCGTTGAACGGTCGAAATGGGAAACGCGCTCAGTTAAAGAAGATACACCAGCCCGAGGAGAAGACAGTAGCAACTGTAAATCGCGCTTAATCCCATCTGGGTTCAGTTCTTCTTTGTTAGTGTTGCGGAGGTAATTTTCCAAACTGGCTTCAAACTCGTTAGCACTCTTTGTTACACGGTTTGCTAAGCGACGTGGCGTTTTGGCAATATTATTAGCAGCAGATTGGAAGCGGTCGATCGCTTGATTTACTTGTTCTTCGCTCAATCCTTGTTGGGATAGGAGTTTAACCAAGGTTTCGCGATCTACTTGCGACAAGCGATCGCGTAGTGCTGATGCTCCTTCTTTAGGATCTGCCAATAATTTGGTCAAATCTTGCCCAATCCCTTCTGGGTTAAGTTCTTCTAAGTTGGTCTTGCGGAGATATTCCGCGATCGCGCTGGTTGTTTGCTCATACTGCTCTTTCGCCTTATCCGCAACTTTTTGTGGGGCGTGCAGAATATTATCGCGGACAGATTCGAGTTGGTCTAGTACTTGGTTGACCTTTTCCTCACTCAAATCTTGACGTTGACCTAGTAATTTCACTAGGGTTTCACGGTCAAATTGAGACAATCTTTCGCGCAGGGCGCTGAATCCAGCTTGAGGATCTTCAAGTAAAACGCTAAAATCGCGCTTAATCCCGTCGGGGTTGAGTTCTTCGAGATTTGTATTTCGTAGATACTCTTCGACTTTTTGACGTAACTCGTCAGCTTTTGCTTTGGTTTGTTCTTGCAGTTCACGTGTACTATTCAAGATTTTATCGCGGGTGCTTTCTAGTTGACCAACGATATTGTTAGCCTCATCAGCACTGATATCTTGACGTTGTTGCAACAACTTCACCAAAGTATCGCGGTCAAATTCACTGAAGCGATCGCGCAAAGCTTCAAAACCAGCTTTTGGATCTGATAATAGTTGTGAGAAGTCCCGTTGAATTCCTTCTGGGTTCAATTCATCCTTACCAGTAGACCGCAAGTAATTCTCAATCCGTGAGCGTAAATCTTGAGATTGTTCCCGTGATTCCGCTTGCTTGACGATTTCCAAAACTGCAAGGCGATCTTCTTCAAGATGCTGGGAAATTTCTTTTACCCTAGCTTCGCTGGTATCGCCACGTTGTTTCAGTAATTTGGCAAAATAATCCGCGTTGAGTTCTTCTAATTCCCGGCGCACAGTCGTCGGATTCGCATTTTGGTCGTAGATAACTTCTCTAAACTCATCTTTAGCAATGGTGCGATTAAAATGCCAAGGAAAAGAATTCAGGATGTAATCTTCGACATCTACCTTAATCGTATTGCTAGCTAATGCAGGAACTTTATCTGCTACTTTACCCGCTTGTTCCTTAGCATTAAGAGTGATTTCTTTCAGTTGCGATGTGATTTTTTCTACATCCACATCCTTAACTTTGTCTTTCAATTGATGGGAAATTTTGTCAAGGTCAAGATCGGCGAGATTTACCCTTTCTAGCACAGCAGGTAAAGCTGCACTCATACCATACTGAATGGCTGAGCGCAGCACCCCGTTACCATTCTTCTTACCACCACCAATGGCAACTAATTGTTGCAGACGTTCGCCTAATTTATCAGAGTTTAACTCTTCTGGGGTTGAAGACTTGATTAAATTCAGAACTGTCTCTGTCGGGTTTTCCTGATTGACAGCTTGTTGCCAAGCGCCTTCAAGTTGATCCGCAATGTTATTTATGTCTGCTTTCGCTAAGCCGGAGCGACTGCTGATTAAATCAACAAAAGTTTGCCGGTTGACATTTTTGAGCAAATCATTATCAGCGAGCGATTGCAAATCCACATCACCCAACAACTTGTCAAATGAAGACCGAATTTCTTTAAAATCCAGCTTTGGCAATTCCAAAGAAGACAAAGAACTTTGTAATGTATTCTTAATGCTATCAGGATCAAAGCCAGAAGTGAATTCATGGCGAACAGCGGCTGCAATTTCTTCAGCAGTAGAAACCATCTGGTTTTTCGCAACATTCGCACCCATTGCGGCGGTTGCTGTACCCAATAGCCCTTGTAAACCACTGGTAGCAGTGCTGACAATCGAACCAAATAAGGAACCGACTGCATTAGAACCCAGCCACACAATTAGTGTGAAGTATGCCGACCAAATAACTACTCCAATCACTGCACCCAGCAGCGCACTCTCAATTAGACTCAGCTTTACCGCCAAAAAAGAAGCGCAGAATAAAGCAATAGTTGAAGTAATCAGCGCCCACAGACCAACAGTACCCTCAACCTTGCGAATACTACTACCGAGACCTTGTGAGTCGTGATGATCAGAGTGACCACTACCACTACCAATTGCCGAAATTCCCACTGCTACTGAAAAATTGGTCAGTAGTAGTTGGAAAGCAAATGCCATCAATATCCCTGCTAACAATGCTACAAAAAATTTAGGTCCAGAAAATATCAATGATGTCTCTTCTGGGGTTAATTCTTGAGCGATTGTAAATTGTGCCACAACAGATGTGGAGTAAACCGAAACGATATCCATTGGAAACATGACATTTCCCTCCTGAAAGCTTAGTGGACTACAAAAATCTAATTCTGCCTAGTTAACCTAGATCTCAGGAAACGTAAGCATTTTAAAAAGGGAGGATTAACCTCCCTTTGCAACTTTGGTATCGTGGGATGAAGCTTCATGTGAACCGTTTACATCTCAAAGTCATTCACACAGCTATCATGATTCTGCTCCCACTTCTTTTAACTAAATCTTGTCAGTTATATTCCGACCAGCATCATCAACAATGGTGCGTCCACCAGCATCAACATCTAACTCTTCACGACGCAGAGTTTCTTGAGCTTCAACAGTTTCATGATCAACAACTTTCGAGACTTTGACTTCTTCACGCACAAAAGCTTCTTTGTGAATGTCCGCAGTTTCTTCGTAAACGTCCATGCGTGCAACTTCACCTTCACGGAAAGCAGTTGTATTAGCCGCAACAGCTTTACCAGCATCAGCCGGAGTCACTCGCTCGATCACTACACGTTCCTTGTCAACGGGGACAGAAACCCGTGCAGTTTCAGTTTCTACATGCTTACCAATCGAAACTTCTCCAGCTTTGGAACGCAATTTGTTAGCGACCAACCGTTCTTCATAGAGTTTAAAGGTCTGATCTTCATGATGATTCACATCATACAAATCTGGTTCGTGTCCGTAATCGTAAGTGCTGCGATCGTAAACAGGAGCCACTTTTGGAGTAATGTTAGGGAGTGTCGGAGAAGTGCTAGGCTTAACGGCTTGAGGTTTAGTCACAGCTGTAGCTACATCTAAGGCTGCTGATGTTTCCAAAGGTGCAGATGCATCCAAGGATTGGTTACGATATACTCCACGCACCTTTTCTTCGTAATCGAAATCTAGCGCCATACCTTCTTTATATTCAGGTAAAGCCTCTGCTTGTGGTCTTGTCATGCCAGTTAAATATACACGATCGGCTTTGGAATCAACTTTGCCGCGACCGATAGGTAATAATACTTTTTTACCAAAAATCCAAAAACCCAAATCAACGATCAAATAACGGAAGGCACCTTGATCGTCTACTAATACATCATTGACCGAACCAACCTTTTCGTCAGAGCCTTGGATGTATACACCCATACCTTTTACATCATTGCCTTGAATCGTATCGTGGTAGTGCGGGTCAAAATCACTGATTTTATGTAGGGGCATGATACTGTTCCTTGTTGTTGACGTTCTACTACAAAGTAAGAAATTAATGCTGACTCATCATCAATCTCTAGAATGAATTTAGTTATTTTTTGTCTCAGACTAAAGAGATAATAGAATATTTTTTAATTTTATAAATTCGGTTTGTAATTAAGTTAAAATGTGTTAACAAATGGCTTATAAAGTTATTTGAGTCTTGGAGATGAAACGCGGAGGAGCGCGGAGGAGGCGCGGAGGAGGCGCGGAGGGACGCGGAGGATTCATCCCTCAAAAGATGGAACTTGCAACTACCTCTGCGAAACTCTGCGTTTCCTCCGCGTTCCTCCGCGTTTCAAATTCAGTAAGATTTCGGTGGGAGATCAGGTGTACATAGGGCTAAGGTGGGTTGAAGGTGATTATGTCTTAAATGTTATCTCTCTAAACCCGTTGTCCAACTTTAATATGCAATCTCAAGAGGCGGTAGATCTGGATTTTCCAAGGTTGTGGTATGTCTGTAAGCGGCGTTGGTTAAGTGCGACTTTGGTTTTTGGTAGTGCTGTAGTTATTGCTTTGGGATTTACTACTTTGCTGAAGCCGGCTTATGAGGCTCAAGGTAAGCTTTTGATTAAGAAGAGTAGCCAAACGACTGCGCTGACAGGGTTGGGTGGGGAGAAGTTGGGGCAGTTGGAGGGCTTGGATATGAAAAGCAGTCCGATTAGTACGGAGATGGAGGTGATTCATTCTGTACCGCTACTGCAAAAGACGATCGCTAGTCTCAATCTGAAAGATCCTCGGGGTGTACTGCTGGCGCCGGAGATTTTTGCTAAAAGGCTGAAGTTTAAAAATACACCGACTACTGATGTGCTGCAACTTTCTTATGAGAGTAAGAATCCGGAAGAGGCGGCGGCTGTGGTTAATAAGCTGATGGATTTATATTTAGAAAATAATGTTTTTACTAATCGAGCCGAGACAATTGCTGCTGGTGACTTTATTGCTAAGCAACTCCCACAGACGGAAGCCACCGTCCGTCAAGCAGAACAGGCTTTACGTGGCTTTCAAGAACAAAATCACCTGGTTTCTCTCAGTGAGGAATCTAAGTCGGCTGTTGCCATTGTTAAGGAGTTAGATAGTAAAATCACTGAGGTCGGTGCTGCTCTGGCTGATGTGAATGCTCAGTATGTGAGTTTGCAGAGTAAGGTGGGCATGAGTTCTGCTTCGGCGATCGCTGCAAATACTCTGAATCAATCTCCTGGTGTGCAAAAGGTTCTTGAGAGTCTCCAACAAGCTGAAAGTGATTTGGTTCTCAAGCGGTCTCTTTTCCAAGAAGCACATCCTTTAATTCAAGATCTTAAACATCAGACGGGGATTTTGCAGGTTCTACTGCGAGAACGTATCGCCCAGTCGCTTAATGGTCAGCAATTAGTCTCAGATGCAAGTTTGCAGATGGGGGCGAGTAAACAAAAATTGATCGATGATTTTGTCAAGGTGGAGGTGGAACGTTTAGGGCTGGCTAATCGTTTGGCTTTGTTATCTCAATCTGCGGCTACCTATAAACGGCGGATTCAGATTCTACCTAAGTTGGAAGGGGAACAACGGGAGTTGGAACGGCAACTGGAGGCTGCTCAGTCTACCTATCAAACTCTATTGAAAAAGCTGCAGGAAGTCAAAGTCCAGGAAAATCAAAATATTGGTAACGCCCGGATTATTGAGCCGGCTTTGGTGACGGTTAAGTCCACAATTACGCAAAAAATCCTGATTGTGTTTGTTGGGGGAATGTTGGGGTTGATGTTGGCGACAGGTATGGTTGTGGTTTTGGAAGTCCGCGATCGCTCGATTAAAACGCTCAAAGAAGTGAGAGAATTGTATGGGTATACTTTACTTGGGGCAATTCCGTCTTTTGGCAAGAAACCTAGCTACCGCCACCAAGATCTAGAACCGGCGATTCCCGAACTTCCTGTCAGAGATACTCCTCGATCTCCTATCGCTGAAGGATATCGCATGCTTCAGGCTAATCTGAAGTTCCTCAGTTCTGATAAACCATTGCAAGTAATTGTTGTTACCAGTGCTGTTCCTAAAGAAGGTAAATCTACTGTATCGGCTAATCTAGCTACAGCTATTGCCCAACTTGGACGCCGTGTTCTGCTTGTAGACGCAGACATGCGCCATCCCTTACAACACCACATCTGGAATCTGACTAATGCTGCGGGACTGAGTGATGTCATTGTCAATCAAGCGGAATTTACATCTGTCGTCAACTCCGTCATCACTAATCTGGATATCCTCACCGCTGGAGTTATTCCGCCTAACCCCCTAGCTTTACTAGATTCTAAGCGGATGGCAGCATTGATTGAGTCCTTCTCAACAACTTATGATTTTGTGATCATTGATGCCCCACCAATAGTAATCGGCGCTGATGCTCTTACTTTAGGTAAAATGACGGACGGTGTGTTGTTAGTAGCTAGACCAGGGGTGGTCAGTTCTACAGGGGTGACAGCAGCAAAAGAGGCACTCTTGGCGACTGGACAGAATGTTTTGGGTTTAGTGGTGAATGGGGTGATCTTGGAGAATGAATCAGATAGTTATTTCTACTACGCTAAGGAATATGCGGCTGTTGAGTATTTTGAGAAAAAGGTGACAACTTGAAAATAATCAGTAAAAATACAGTGTTAACAAAAATATTTTTTACTTGAATAAATTGTCATAAATGTAATATTTATTTTTGGTACTAATACTGAAGCTGTTTTGGTAGTTAATAGAGGACACTCGGTATATATCAGATTTTGCACTCTCCACTCTTCTCGATAGGAAATTACAATTTTTGGCTCAGGTGAAGCGATAGACTGTCTGGGAAGCAAATAGTATCGCTTTTCTAGTGCCTAATATTACTCAAATTTTAAAATGATCTTCACATACAAACTGCTATGAAAATTTCCCAGTCATCTTCAGTGCTGTCAAGTCCAAAACATGTACATCTTCTTCAAGTACAGTTGTCGCAATTAGCTTACTGGAAACAACAACTCGACGGTGCAACGACTGTATTGTCGCTACCTACTGACCGACCGCGACCGGCGATGCAAACATTCCACAGCGCCAGTAAGTCTTTTGCGCTTTCTGTTGAACTTACGGAGGCACTTTCTGCGCTTGGCCAGCAAGAGGGTGCTACTTTGTTCATGACTTTGTTAGCGGCTTTTAATGTTTTGCTTTATCGATATACAGGTACTGTTGATTTGCTTGTAGGTTCTCCGGTGCGGAGTGGCGCGGAGAGTAATAATTTGGTGTTACGGACTCAAGTATCTGGTGACTCTACTTTATGTAAGCTTATAGGACAAGTTCGGGAGGTGTGTTTGGGTGCTTATGCTCACCAAATGCCTTTTGAGATACTGTTAGAAGCATTACCACCGGAAGCAGATTTAAGCCGCCATCCTCTGTTTCAGGTGATGTTTGGACTCCAGGATGATGATTTGTCGGAAGTGAATCCTGGTTTTTTGAACTCAAAGTTAGATTTGACTTTATTTTTAAAGCATAGTCAGCAAGGATTAACGGGGTTGTGGCAATACAATCCTGACCTATTTGATGTTAGTACTATTGAGCGTCTGAATGGGCATTTTCAGACTTTGCTGGCAGGGATTGTGGCTGATCCCCATCAGTTGATTTCGCAATTGCCAATACTTTCAACAGCAGAAGAACAGCTGTTCTGGGAGTGGAATGATACTCAGAAAGACTATCATCAGGATAAATGTATTCATCAACTGTTTGAGGAGCAGGTAGAGCGCACACCTGATGCGGTGGCGGTGGTATTTGCAGAACAACATCTGACTTTCCGAGAGTTAAATCGCCGCGCCAACCAATTGGCACACTATTTGAGAACTTTGGGTGTTGGACCTGATGTGTTAGTTGGCATCTGTATCCAACGCTCTTTAGAAATGCTAGTCGGATTGTTGGGGATTCTCAAGGCTGGTGGAGCTTATGTGCCTTTAGACCCAGCATATCCTCAAGAACGACTGAGTTTTATGATCGAGGATACTCAGGTGCCCGTGTTGTTGACTCAAGAGACATTGCTGCCTTTGTTGCCGCATACTGGACATGTCGTCTGCCTTGATTCATGGGGGGTGAAGAGTAATGAAAGTACGGAGAATGTGCAGAGTGGTGTAAGTGGGAAGAATTTGGCTTACGTCATTTATACTTCGGGTTCTACTGGTAAGCCTAAAGGAGTTTTAATTGAACATCACTCTGTTTTAAATCTTTCGTTGGGTCTTGAGCAAGCTATCTACGCCAATCTTCACTCTTCACAATTGCGAGTCAGTTTGAATGGGTCTTTGAGTTTTGATACTTCTGTGAAACAGTGGATTCAACTGCTTCATGGTCACACTATTGATATTGTGCCGGAAATGGTGCGATATCAGGGAAGTGCTTTGTTATCTTACCTCCAAGACCACCAGATAGATGTATTTGACTGCACGCCATCACAGTTGGAACTGTTAGTTGAGGTGGGGTTGCTGATGGGTGATGCACCTAAATGTATTCTGGTGGGAGGTGAAGCTCTTACTTTATCGACTTGGCAAACATTAGCCGCAGCGCCAAATATTAATTTTTATAATGTTTATGGGCCAACAGAATGCACTGTTGATGCTACCCTTTGTCATTTGCGGTCTGATATTAAGCCAAGTATCGGTCGCGCGATCGCTAACACGAAAATCTATATCCTCGACTCTCATCTTCAACCAGTTCCTATCGGTGTACCGGGAGAACTGTATATTGGCGGTGTGGGATTAGCACGAGGCTATTTCCGTCGCCCAGATATAACTGATGAGAAATTCATCTCTAATCCCTTTCAGGAAGCTTCTCGTTTATATAAAACTGGTGATTTAGTCCGGTACTTGAGTGATGGGAATATCGAATATCTCGGTCGGATTGACAACCAAGTCAAGATTCGCGGCTTCCGCATTGAGTTAGGAGAAATTGAATCTCTGCTGAATCAACATCCGGCTGTACTCCAGACTATAGTAATTGCTGATGAAGATCGTGGTAATAAGCGCTTAATAGCCTATCTTGTTTGCCATCAAGAAACACCAAAAGTTAGTGACTTGCGTGATTTTCTCAAAGACAAGCTGCCTGAATATATGGTTCCTGCTGTTTTTGTCTTTCTTCCTAGCTTTCCGTTGACCCCCAATGGCAAAGTAGACCGCCGTAATTTGCCTTCTCCTGAACCAAGGCAAATAGAAGCAACTTTTGTCGGCGCGAGAAATGAGTTAGAACTACAAATCGTCAAAATTTGGGAGAAGGTTTTGGGGATTGAACCGATTGGTGTTCGAGATAATTTCTTTGAATTAGGAGGACATTCGCTTTTGGCGATGCGAATGCTGGCGGAAATCGAAAAAGTTTTTGGTAAAAATTTGACTTTGTCGATTTTTGTGGAGACACAAACAGTTGAGCAGTTAGTTAGCCTGATCGGTGAATCAAATGCGTCTTCTTCGTCATTAGTGATGATTAAAGCTGGTGGTGATCAACCTCCTCTTTTCTGTGTGCATGCGGTTTGGGGCAATGTGCTTTTTTATCGGCAGTTAGCGCAGCATTTGGGTGGGGAGCGACCATTCTATGCTTTAGAAGCGCGGGGAGTTGATGGTCAAGTTCCTCGCACCTCAGTGGTAGAAATGGCAAGTGAATATATTAAAGAAATCCAAACTGTTCAGCCTCAAGGTCCGTATTTTCTCGGCGGCTATTCTTTTGGTGGTTTGGTAGCTTTTGAAATGGCTCGACAACTTCAGACTAAAGGACAGGAAATTGCCCTCTTGGCGATGTTAGATACAGTTGCTCCTAGTGCTTATACATCAAGTAGTGCTGATACTAGCTTTTGGAGTCAGATGTTTTCTCACTCCCGTCAGCTTTGGCAATTAACACTTCCTGACAAGCTGGCTTATCTACAGCAAAGATTACAGTATCATTTTTTGGTGGGCAAACTCAGTATTTTCTACAGACTATACTTGCGTTATGTGCGGCGATCGCTACCCGATTTACGACTCCTAGACGTGGCAGCTGCAAATAATCAAGCTAGAAAAAGCTATACACCTCAAGTTTATGGCGGTAGCTTGACGATTTTCCGCGCTAGTCAAAAGTCTGTAGGTTTTGACAACGACCCCAAATTAGGTTGGGGCGGAGTCGCTGCGGGAGAAACAGAAATACATCAAATTCCTGGGTCTCACACAGATTTAATGACGGAACCCCAAGTCCGCCTTCTAGCGGAAAAGTTGCAGCTTTGCTTGGATAAAACTCAGATGGTTAAGCAGGTAGGCAATATTTAATAATTATTTTTATGATTCAAAAACGCATATTATTTAGTAATTCTTTAGCACTATTAGTTAACCGGCTGACTCAAAGTATCACAACTTTTGTCTTAGTTGCCGCGATTGCGCGGATGTTAGGACCTTATCAGTTGGGGCAGTACATGCTTGCTTTCAGCTATTACTATGTATTTATGACTCTGGCTTCTCAGGGATTCAAAACACTATTTACCCGAGAATTAGCCCGCAATCCTTTAGAAACACCTGTTTACTTAGTCAGTGGTTCTTTTTTACAATTGCTTTTTAGCATTTTGGGTTATGCGGTACTACTAATTGTCGTGTTTCTTCTTCCCTATAGTGCCGATACCAGGACAGTTTGCTACGTCATGGGTTTGTCAATTATCCCATTTTCTTTATCTAACGTTACAGAATCGATTTTTCAGGCGCAAGAAAAAATGCACCTGATTGCTATGAGTACAGTACCAGTGTATCTGTTGCGCTTACTGGTAATTATCTCTTTGATGAGTGCTAAATACGATATTAGCCTTGTATCGGCAGTAATTGCTGTTTCGGAAACCATAATTTTAGGTATTGAATGGTTTTTGGTTTCTAAGTTTGTGAGTTATAAATGGCAATTAGACTTAGCTTTTATGTGGCGTACAACTAAGGCTGTGCGAACATTTCTCGTGATTGAGGGAATCTCTGTATTTAAAGATCGAATTCAAGTTTTGACTTTGTCTTTATTAGGTGGTGAAGTTGTTGTGGGATTATATGGTGCGGTTGCTCAATTGATGCAGCCTTTCCAAATTATTTCTTACAGTTTAGTAATTGCTATTTTCCCTAGTATGTCAAAAGCTGTCACCTTAGGTAAAGAGAAACAGCGACATTTGACAGAAACTACAGTGGAAATATTGCTATTAGTAGCTCTGCCTTTGATTATCGGTTTGCTATTTGTTGGTCAAGATTTACTAGTGTTGCTCTATCACAATCCTAAATTTGCTCAAGCAAATACCGCACTTAGCTTACTAGCCTTTGGGTTAATTACCGCATGTTTTAGTCGTCCACTTAGCTACATCCTCGTTGCTAATGGGTTTGAAAAAATTAATCTTTGGGAAGTGCTAACCACTACTACATTAGGTGGCTTGTTAAGTATTCCTTTAGTATCTCGATATCAACTCAATGGTGCAGCTACTGGCGTACTTTTAGTCCAAATCGTTGGTTGTGGTATTTACATATATTATGTGTATAAACGTTTATTTAAGCTTAATTTATGGCAGATTCTACGTCGTCCTCTATTGATGAGTTTACTCATAGTGATTGTATTTCTACTTTTACAGAAATACAGTCACAATTTGTTAGTGACTATGCTAACTGCTACTTTAGCTTATAGCTTGGCGATGGGCGGAATCGGAATTTACACCTTTGGTGCTGAAGCGGTATGGGCGAAATTATTACCTAATAAAAAATCATCATGATGAAAGTTGCTTTATTACATTTTTGTTTTCACGAATATACAATCGAATTAGCTAACGCTTTGGCTAATTATGTGGAACTAACACTGATTCAACCGGAAAAAATCGCGGCTTTGTGTAAAGATGCACTCGACCCGCGCATTCAGGTACAGAGTTTTCATAAACCACGGGTTCGCGATCCCCGAAATATAACTGCGATGTCGGCAATTATTAGCATAATTCGCAACTTAAAGCCAGATGTTTTACATGTTCAGGAAACAAATGATCCTTGGTATGATTTGACACTGCTGCTAAATGAGATGCCTCCTTTAGTGACAACTATTCATGATGTATTCCGTCATCCAGGCGATCGCGACAATGTGTTTGGTTCCGAATATACTCGTCGGATTGCTTTTTACCGTTCTCAACAAATTGTCGTCCATGCTCACCGCCTGAAAGAGGCTTTAACTCAGGAATTCCGCGTCCCTCAAGAGCGAGTGTGTGTTCTCCCCCACGGAGAATTAGGTAGTATGTATCAACGATTAGCCAAAGCACCGTTGGCGCGTGAACCTTACACTCTACTATTTTATGGACGAATTTGGCCTTATAAAGGCTTGAAATATCTGTTAGCAGCAATGCCTCTAGTAATTGCCCAGATTCCAGAAGTCAAGCTAATTATTGCCGGACGAGGAGAAACGGTGCAGCAATACCTTTCTCACGGTTACGACGAAAAACATTATGAAATTTTAAATCGTTATATTGCCAGCGAAGAGGTTGCTGGTCTGTTTCAACGCAGTACCGCTGTAATTTTACCTTATATCGAAGCTTCCCAAAGTGGTGTGGCTGCGATCGCTTATGCCATGAGTACACCTGTGATTGCTTCTGATATCGGTGGTTTATCCGAGATGATTCGCCATGAGCAAGATGGACTGTTAGTTCCCCCTGCTGATGCTTTGGCTTTGGCTGAGGCAATTATTCGTTTGTTGAAAGACCCTAGCCTCCAAAACCAAATCCAATCTGCCGCATTAAAGCGCTGCCATGAAGATTTAAATTGGTCAAATATTGCGATGCAAACAGTTGAGGTTTACAGCAAAGCTATTTATCTCAAAAGCACATCCCCGTTACACCGATGAGAAAACTGCTCGGATTTGCAGAACGTGCATTTACAATTATTTCTCTACTACTTTATTCCGGAGGCCCGCTAACTGTCATTTTGTCAAATGGTGCAAATGAGGGTGATATCGAAACAGGTTCTGCCGAAATCGATAGTTCTTTGATTCTTGTTTTATTTTTTATTAATTATTTGGTGACTTGTGGCTTACTGGTTTTGCGCTGGAAAAAGTTTTTGTCTATACTGAAAAAAGATAAATTAATCCTCGTATTAATCGGTTTGGCTGTTGTTTCTGTGCTTTGGTCTTACATGCCTGGAAAAACTATCAGCCGCAGTATTGCCATATTTGGCACAACTTTATTCGGTATCTACTTGGCTTCACGCTATACCATGAAGCAACAGTTAGAACTTTTAGGTTGGATGTTTGGCATCGCTGTAGTTATGAGTTTTATGTTCGCTATCGGCTTGCCAAAATTTGGGGTAATGGGTGGCATTCATGAAGGCAAGTGGCGTGGCATTTATAACCATAAATCTGTTCTTGGTAAAGTTATGGTTCCGAGTATTATTGTGTTTACCATACTAGCTATTGATACTAAAAAACGTCAGTTTATTTATTGGCTTGGTTCTCTATTTTCATTAATTTTACTATTGCGCTCTACAGCAACTAGTTCTTTATTAAATACAATTACCCTTTTAGCTGCATCAATAACTTTTCCAGTTTTTCGGTGGAAATATAACTGGATGGTTCCGGGACTAATTTTTATCGTCACACTTGGTAGTACCTTGTATGTACTGCTAACAATAAATCTTGAGATTTTATTAGGATCGCTGGGTAAGGATGCAACATTAACTGGTCGGGCAGATATGTGGCCGTTTATTTTTGAAATGATTTTTAAAAATCTGTGGCTAGGTTATGGTTATGGTGCATTCTGGTCAGGTCCTGACACTCCTTCTTTCTATATTTGGCAAGCAACTGGTTGGACTCCTCCTAATTCACACAATGGACTATTAGATTTGTGGTTACATTTAGGCTTGTTAGGAGTAGCGATTTTTACTGTTGAATTTTTGCTCCAGACTTTACCAAAAGCTTTAGTTTGGGTGCGTCTGAGTCAAACAGCCGTTGGACTTTGGCCATTGTTATATATGTCATATATGGTACTAGCTAATCTCAGCGAAAGTACACTTATGGTTCAAAATGATATTTTTTGGGTCATCTATGTAGCATTAGCATTCTCCGTGCGAACTCCTCTAGAAATTCCTCGTAATTATAAAGATCAGATGGTTTTTTATGCTTGAATTAACAGCTATTACTGAAGAATCAGAACAGCGAATTTTAGATGAGGTGAATGCGACAACGCAAGCATATCCTCACGATAAATGTGTACATCAACTTTTTGAAGCTCAGGTAGAACGATCGCCCTCAGCAATTGCCGTGCGATTTTCATCACAATACTTAACATACGCAGAACTTAATCAACGCGCCAATCAATTAGCCCATTATCTGCAATCTTTAGGTGTGGGACCAGAAGTAGTTGTGGGAATTTGTTTAGAGCGATCGCTCTCAATGGTCATCGGTTTACTCGGCATCTTAAAAGCTGGTGGTGCTTATATACCTTTAGACAGCAAATTTCCGCAAGACCGTCTAGCTTGTATCTTAGAAGATGCTCACATCGACTTGTTATTAACTCAGGAGTCACTACTTGACGCACTACCCCAGCATAAAGCAAAAACTATTTGTATAGATACCGCTTGGCAGACAATCCTGAGTCAATGTTCAGACAATCTCGCCCCGCTGCCGATCTCGGAAAACTTAGTATATATCATTTTTACATCAGGTTCTACAGGTAGACCGAAAGGAGTCGAAATTCTTCATCGCTCAGTGGTCAACTTCTTAACCTCAATGGCGCAGCAACCAGGACTGACGTCACAAGACATCTTGCTATCTGTAACTACCCTATCCTTTGACATCGCGGCGTTAGAAATTTTCTTACCGCTGATTGTTGGTGCTCAAGTAGTAATTGCTAACCGTGACGATGCGGCTGATGGAGCAAAATTGTTAGAGTTGCTAAATGGAATTACTGTCATGCAAGCAACTCCCGCTACTTGGCGACTACTGATTAATGCGGGCTGGAATGGAAATCAGCAATTAAAAATTCTCTGTGGTGGTGAAGCTTTACCAAGAGTTTTAGCTAGTCAGTTATTAGAACGCTGCCGTGAACTTTGGAATGTTTATGGACCAACAGAAACTACTATTTGGTCTACAGTTACCAAAGTTGAAGAGTCGATCAACTCAGCCGTTATCGGTCGTCCTCTAGCTAACACTCAAGTATATATCGTCGATGAAAACATCTGTACCGTACCGCTGGGAGATGCGGGGGAACTACTCATTGGCGGTGACGGTCTAGCGCGGGGTTATCTCAATCGACCTGAACTTACCCAAGAAAAGTTTATTCCCAACCCGTTTGCACCCCAAAGAGGTCGCTTGTACAGAACCGGAGATTTAGCACGTTTTCTGGGCAATGGCAAGATTGAATTATTCGGTCGCATTGACCAGCAAGTAAAAATTCGCGGCTTCCGGATTGAGTTAGGAGAAATAGAAACCGCCTTAAATTTGTATACTGGTGTTCTAGAAGCTGTGGTTGTGGCGCAAGAATATGCAGCGGAGGGCAAACGCTTGGTAGCCTACATCGTTCCGCAACCAGGTCAGTCCCTAACTACTAAAGAGTTAGCAAATCTTTTAAAAGGCAAATTGCCAGATTACATGGTGCCATCAGCCTTTGTTTTTTTAGATGCACTACCGTTAACACCCAATAACAAAGTTGATCGCCGCGCCCTTCCTCAACCCACAAAAGCCGACCTAAATCTAGAGGAAGGTTATCAAGCCGCCGTCAACGACTTAGAACAACAACTAGTAAGTCTTTGGGAAGAGGTTTTAGGTATTCAACCCATCGGAGTTAAAGACAATTTTTTCACACTTGGTGGTAACTCGCTATTAGCGGCGTCTTTAGTAACGGAAATCGGTCAGAAAGTAGGTAAAAGTCTTTCTCCCGCCATCTTCTTTGAAGCATCGACGATTGAGCAACTAGCTTACCTGCTTGAGGAAAAGCCAATTACCACCTCCACAGTAGTGAAAATTCAAAAGGGTGCAAAAACACCTTTATTTGTGATTGGTAATAGCTTTTTATACAGGCAATTAATCAGTAATATCGAGCCTGACCAGCCAATATATGCAATCGAAGAACCTCTAGGTAATGTTTATGAGATGGCAAATCGTTGCCTCAAAGAAATCCGCAGTATTCAGCCGCATGGGTATTATCATTTATTAGGTCACTCTTTTGAAGGTTTAGTTGCTTACGAAATAGCTCAGCAATTACACCGAGAACATCAGCAAGTAGCCTTTTTAGGCTTGATTGATACTCCCACTCCTGAGCTAGAAATTCAAATTGACACAGGTTCGGCTTTAAATAGAATTTACCTCAGGTTAAAAATTGTGTTCGGACTTTCTTGGCGCGATCGCTTAAGTTGGCTGAGAGAACGAGCACAGCACAAAATGCGTGAAATCGCAAGTCCACTGATGCCAACTTTACACGGATTCATTCGTGAGTACGTACCGCAACCTTACTTAGGAAACTTAACTTTATTTAGCGCTACTCATGAATTTTATGCAGTGAGCGATCGCTATTTAGGTTGGAGTCAACTAGCGAAAACGGGAATCGAAGTCTATGAAATTCCCGGTTCACACCGCTCGATTTTATTAGAGCGCTCAAAAGCTATAATCCTGTCCCAGCAACTACAAAAGTGTTTAAGCCATATAACCAAGTGAGCGATTTTGTGTATTTGTTCGTAGTAGCGCTTTAGCGCATAGATCTACGCTAGTACAAACCTACATTAGCTTCACAGGATATTGAAATTAAAGACTGTATTCTTGCTGATGTAAATCTTCAAAACTAGTGGGATTCTTAGAGAGAAGCAAATCTGACCGATAGGTGTGCATTCCTTTGGTCACTCTCCTTGCATGAATGCGGCGTAGATCATTTAATTTCTGAACAAATGAACCGAATCAAAATCGTGATGCTGGGTGCTAGTTTGGAGCAGAATGGCGGCATCGCCACTGTGGAAAAACTCATTCTTAAATACGCTCCTATTAACACAGAAATCCAACATATCACTAGCCACGATGAGGGTTCAATTGCACACAGAATAATAGTGTTTGGGCAAGCACTAATGTTGTTGCTACAAACGCTATTATTCCAAAAACCTGACGTTGTGCATATCCATATTTCTGATGGGGCGAGTCTGATCAGAAAAGCAATTATTGCCTTGATTACTTTACTGTTTCGCAAACCTGTAATTATGCACACTCATGGGGCAGAATTTCACGTAACTTATGCTCGTCTACCGCAGTGGGTGCAACAGGGTTTGAAGAGAATATTTCAGCAATGTAATTTTATTGTCCTCTCCCAAACTTGGAAAGAATACTACCAACTCAATCTGGGGTTGCATCACAAACCAGTAACTATCCTTCCTAACCCGACAGAAATACCATCTCAAATTCCCGACCGGACAAATGCAACTCAAGTCCGTTTAGGATTCTTCGGACGCGTTGGTGAACGTAAAGGGACATTCGATTTAATTCAGGCGTTTGCTAATCTACCCCAGCAGCTAAAAGATAACTCTGACTTAGTCATCGCCGGAGATGGGGAAATTGCCCAAGGACAAGAGTTGGTGAAGCATCTTCACCTCACAAATCATGTAACTTTCATCGGCTGGATAGACGCCTCAGCTAGGGATGCATTGTTAGCGACAATCGATGTATTTGTCTTGCCATCCTACAACGAAGGCTTACCAATGGCGCTGCTAGAAGCTATGGGGTGGGGTTTGCCGGTAATAGTCACTCCTGTCGGCGGTATTCCAGAGTTAGTTACTACCAACACTAATGGTTTGCTAGTTGCACCTGGAGATATTCAACAGTTGTCAGCAGCAATGGAGTTATTAATTGCCAACGAAGCTGTCAGGCTGTCACTCGGTCAGGCTGCTAGGGCTACTGTGGCGGCGTTTGATGTGAAGAATTATTGCCAAGAGTTAGGCAGCATCTATGACTCAGTGTTGGCACCCAACTCTGATTCTGTGCTTGCCCCAAAGACTGCAAGTTAATTTTGTGGAAAATTTGAGAACCATTTTTATGAGAATAAACATTGCTGGTGTTGAAATCGATCAATATAGCTTTGATGAAGTTGTCGAACGTATTGCTGAACAAGCACTCTCTGGTAGTACGCCAGAATATGTGGTGACACCAAACGCCGACCATATTTTGACTCTGCAAAAAGATGCTACTTTTCGAGAAATCTATCGTCGGGCTTTTTTAGTCGTACCTGATGGTGTATCGTTACTCTGGTCAGCCAAGTTTTTACAAACACCATTGAATGGGCGGGTAAATGGAACAGACTTACTGGAAAAAGTCTGTGCTTTAGCTCAAGAAAAAGAACTGAAAGTTTATTTTCTCGGTGGTCGTCCTGGTGCAGCGGATTTAGCAAAAGCCACACTTGTGAAAAGGCATCCTCGTCTGCAAGTTGTCGGAACTTATTGTCCTCCCTATGGTTTTGAGTCTAATCCGACTGAACTCACACAAATTAACTCCAAAATTCGCGCCGCCGCCCCAGATATTCTTTTTGTCGGACTAGGTGCGCCTAAGCAAGAGAAATGGATACATGCCAACTATCAGGAAATCGGCGTGCCTGTTTCTTTAGGAATTGGAGTGAGTTTTGAGTTGATTGCCAATATCGTACCTAGAGCACCGATTTGGATGCAGAAATTTGGTCTGGAATGGTGCTTCCGCTTGATGGTGGAACCAGAACGCTTGTGGAAACGTTACATCCTGGGCAATCCTCTGTTTGTATGGTTAGTACTACAGCAGCGATTCGGTCTATCTAAATTTGCTCAAAGTTAATCTCATGGCTGATAGATTAATCACTAGACGGCGGACTCTGCATTTAGGTTTAGCAGCTTTGGCGGGGATGAGTGCTATTAGTAGTCATCATCTGGCAAAAAGTGAACCCTTGTCAGACTTCACCGTTTCTAGCAATACCCCTTTAAAAGAGCGTGCTGCAGCCATTGGACTGATTTATGGTGCAGCAATTCGCCATGATCACCTGGCTAAAGATGCCCAACTTGCCAGCAGTGTCATTCAAGAGTGCGGAATACTGGTGCCAGAATGGGGACTCAAATGGTCAACTCCTGATAAACCTCTGCGTCCTAGTCCCGATAGTTTTGATTTTAGAGCAGCGGATCAGTCTTTGGAGTTTGCTGTCGCGAATGGACTGCTGTTTCGCGGACATACTTTAGTCTGGCATGAGTCTTTACCGGATTGGTTTAGCAAGATAGTCAATCGCCAAAATGCACGGGAGTTTTTGGCCCAGCACATTCAAACTGTTGTTGGGCGTTATGCTGGAAAAGTCCACTCTTGGGATGTGGTGAACGAAGCAATTGAGCCAGCCGATGGACGGTCTGATGGATTGCGCTCATCTCCTTGGCTAGAACTTTTAGGTTCTGATTACATCGACCTTGCTTTTCGGATGGCGCATCAAGCTGAAGAGAAAGCATTGTTAGTTTATAACGACTATGGATTGGACTATGACACTGATGAAGCCGAAGCAAAACGCGCGGCGGTGCTGCAACTGTTAAGACATTTGAAATCCCTAGGGACACCGATTCATGCTCTCGGTATTCAAGCTCATTTGTCGGGAAGTGAAACACGTTTTAATCCTCAAAAGTTACAGGAGTTTTTACGTAATATTGCTAGCTTGGGTTTAAAAATCATCATTAGTGAGCTAGATGTGACAGATAAAAATTTGACCATCCAAGTACATTTACGCGATCAGATCATTGCTAAAGTGTACGAAGATTACCTATCAGCGGTACTTATGGAGCCAGCTGTTATTGCTGTAATTACGTGGGGGTTAAGCGATCGCTATACCTGGTTGAGCGAGTTTCAACCTCGAAGCGATAGCGCATCAGTCCGTCCTCTACCAATTGACTCTCTATTTCAACGCAAGTTAGCTTGGAATGCGATCGCTAGGGCGTTTGATCGCGCTAGTATCCGTCCACTTACATAAGTAAGTGTTAGTAAAAAGGTTCGTAGTTGCGATGAACGCGCTCTCTCTAGTCTGCATTTTAGCGCCCTAGGTTTGCGCTGTTCACACAGCGTGCCATCAGGCATAGCGCAACTACAAACCTTTACCTACTCCCTTCCCTCCGTGAGATTACTTATACTCTTCCTTCGGTGCAGAAAGTGTTTTTCTACCCGGTCACTTAGTGAATTCGCGCATTTTCGCAAAAATATTATTACCTTTCTTTCAGCAATTTGTCTGATTTTTAGGAATCTGGAAGAAAATCATTTTTTGTCACAAATTTGTCACACTTTTTCAATAATCTGAGTAATAGATAACCAGATGACAAATGCCATTAATAGTTTTGAGGAACCACCGATGATGACATTCATTACTGATTTATCTGCTGATAAATCCTTAGATTTACGTGCCCCGTCTTTGACACAGTTACGGAAAAGGATTGGTGCGTTCTGGCTGCGGATCATCGCGTTGGTTTCGCTAGATTTAATTGCTTTGTTTTTGGCATATGAACTGGCAGATATTTACGGAGGTCGACTGCATGCTAGTTGGGATATTCAAGAAAATCCCACCAGGCTACTGCCAATTATGGCGACTCAAATTGGTTTAATCGCGGTTCAAGGACTGTATAAATCAGGTGCAAATCGGCGTGACTACTTAACTCTAGCTAAAGTAGTGACATTTTCTTCGATATTATTGCTGCTTTTTGACTTTCTTTATCAGCCAGGATACCTGCTATCGCCATTTGCCTTTATCTTATCTTGGTTGCTATGCGTCGCTTTCGTTTGCGGTGGCAGATTCTGCACAGATACAGCAATTATGCGTTTGCGGAAACAAGGAGCAATTACCTGTCCGACATTCCTGATTTGTCGCTCAGAAGATCAGGATAAAGCGGTCAAGTTATTAGATAAAGAAGGTTGCTACAACTTGGTTGGTTGGGCAAATGTCCAAGCTGCTACGTCCCCAGCGAATTTAAATACTACCTTACGTGAGATTTCACGTCTAGGCGTAGCTGAAGTTTTTGTCTGCTCTTGGGAGTTGATTGAGAATCCGATGTTCCTTTACTGGCAATTGAGAAATGCCGGAATTATCTTACATGTACTGCCAATTGAATTACAAGCGATTGAGCAAAAGTTAGAACTGAATATGCTAGGAGGTATCCCAGTCCTCAACTTTGTCCCGCCAATCATTACAGGTAGCGATTTTTGGATTAAGCGTTGTTTTGATTTTTGTTGTGCAGCGGTGGCTATTCTTCTAGCAGCACCACTCTATCTATGTATCGCTTTACTCATCAAACTCGATTCACCAGGTCCTGTCTTTTACAAGCAGACTCGCATCGGTCTACATGGACATCCATTTAAAGTTTGGAAGTTCCGCACAATGGTGGTGAATGCCGACAAATTGCAAAAAGAGTTAGAAGCACGTAACGAAATGCAAGATGGTGTCTTGTTTAAAATGAAAGACGACCCGCGTATCACCAATCTCGGTAAGTTTCTCCGTCGTTACAGTTTAGATGAAATCCCACAATTATTTAATGTCCTGTTCGGCGAAATGAGTTTGGTTGGACCTCGCCCTTTACCCACCAGAGACGTAGAAAAGTTTTCCTCTCACCACTTTATTCGTCACGAAATCCTACCAGGAATCACAGGTTTGTGGCAAGTCTCCGGTCGTTCAGACATCATCGACTTTGAACAAGTCATTCGCTTAGATGTGACTTACATGGAAAACTGGTCACTCTCCCTAGATTTGCAAATTTTACTCCAGACTGTCAGGGTAATCTTAGAGAAAAAAGGCGCTTATTAAAATAACGCTTTTAGCAAGGATGGTTAGCATAGTGATTAAACAGAACACTAATTAAGTTTAGACAACGTTGATCACATATGCTTTATGACTGTAAATCCCGCACTATCCTTAAGTTTGTCTTCTCCAACATGTACTGATGCTCTTCAATGCTACGATGCCTTTATCCGAATGCTAGTGCAACGCCATCCCCTGAATGTGGTAAAAGAGATTCAAAACTGCTTGTCGCTTTTACCAAATATGACGTTTGCCGATAAATTACAACAAGTAGATCAACTCAAAACTTGGTTAGATAGCTTTCGTCCACTGCCACCAACAGTGGTTGCAGAACTCAAGAAATTATACGATGTGCGTTTCACCTATAACTCGAACGCAATTGAAGGCAATACTCTGACGCAAAGTGAAACCGCTTTGGTACTGGAAACAGGTATCACAATCGGCGGTAAGACACTACGCGAACATCTAGAGGTGATTGGACACAAGGATGCGATCGATTACATAGAGCAACTAGCTTTGCAAGAAACTCCCATTGGTGAATGGGAAATTAAACAGATCCATAATTTAATTTTGCGAGCGATCGCACCTGAAGAAGCAGGACGCTATCGCCAACTAGATGTGAAAGCCGCCGGTACTGAGTATATTTATCCACCGAATTATCTACTCAGCGATTTAATGAGTGAGTTTATCACTTGGTTGAATTCACCCGCAGCTATTGCTCAGCACCCAATCCAGTTTGCAACTGAGGCTCATTTACGGTTTGTTTCTATCCATCCATTTCGAGATGGGAATGGACGCACTGGAAGATTATTGATGAATTTGCTGCTATTGCGAAGAGGATATCCAATCGTGGTGATTTCCAACTTAATTCGGCAGTCATATATTGACGCAATTGTAGCGGCACAGCAGCAGAACGAGCCATCTTTATTATTATCACTGATCTTAAAGGCTACTCAAGACTCATTGATTGAAATTTTACACATTGTATCAACTGCTCAAGAAAGCCGAGGACGAGGCTTACCATTCTATCAGGAGATATTGACATTTTTCAACAGATATCGCGCTAAAGATTAAATGGATTTGTCAATAATGGATTTTCTTTACTAACTGGGAACCCTAGAGTAACAAGTTAAGTTTAACCACTATAAGTATGAATAGAGACTGTACGATGCTGAGAAAGTGGCTATCTCAAGAGCGGACAGAATTGGCTAATGCGATCGCTCAAGCAGTTTGTAACCATGTATCCACACTTAATTCCCAAGGAATTGATTTCTATGGTTATGCTCTTCTACCGGGCGAACCTTACGAAATCAAAAAATGTGTTGCCGCTTTTAATTGTGAGTCAGATATTAAGGTCAATTCCGAACATGATGAGTACCGATACTACAGATATGGTGTGGATGAATGGTTGGATTGGCTATGTGATGGGTTCGACAGCGTAAACAAACTATTGGAAGAAGCAAATGCTAGTTTTCACTTTCTGCATCTAGAGGATGAGGATAGTTATCTCATAGATGAATATAAAATACTTCATTCGGATGCATTACTTGAAGCAACTGTCCGTGGTTTAGAGATTGTCAAAGAAAATGGTGTATTTGGGGCTAAAAATCCTTTTCTTGTAGTTTGGATTTCAGATTCTGACCACGAAATTATGAATGAATCTGTTCGCCGACTAAATTCCGAAGCAGTTGTGCGTGATTTTATCGCAGAGTTTGGGTAACTTGATAATCCTCAACGGAATACGAGCTGAGGATAACTAAAATGAGCAATATTTTTGAAGACTTAGGTTTTGACAAAGAAGAAGCCGCCAACCTCAAAATTAGAGCAGATCTAATGTTGGAATTGAGAAAATTTATTAAATCAAAAAACTGGGCACAAGCAGAAGCAGCGATGTTTTTCGGTGAAACACAACCGCGTATTAGTAACCTGATGAACGGAGATATAGATCGATTTGCGATCGATAAGCTAATCCAAATGTTATCGCGTGCGGGGATGGAAGTTCAGGTGTCAGTAACCCTCCAAGGTCATCAATAGTGGATCTAGCAATATTGATTAACCCAGCAGGAGATACCGCATGAAACTTGTGATGTTCGGTTCAACAGGAGCGAGTAATTGGATACCTAAAGGAGGTTTCCCCCCAAGCTTAGGCGTCCAATTACCTGGTGCGGTTGATTAACCAATGAACAGAAGGCTTGGAACTAACTATGTGCCGACAGATTCTTTCGCTGCGTATAGTACTTCCACGTTGATTTCCTTGAAGCCACGTTCGCGAGCAAATTTCTCGGTGTTGCGCTTCACCTTACCTCGGACAAAGCCAGGAATCTTATTCAGTTCGGCTTGACCGTCTTTTGTCCAACCGAGGTCAGAGTCAGCAGAAATACCTTTAGTAATTACTTCTTTGGTATCGTGTCCGCCGAAGATTTCTAACAGGTGGTCTTCCATTCCTAAAGTAAAAGAATTGTAAACCAAATCTGTAAGTTGATTTGTGCCTTCGTAACCTAAGAAAGGTTTGTAGCCGATGGGAAAATTCTGAATGTGAATCGGTGCAGCAATCACACCACAAGGGATATCCAGCCGTTTACCAACGTGGCGTTCCATTTGGGTGCCAAAAATTGCTGAGGGTTCAGCTTTGGCGATCGCATCCCCAATCAGTCCGTGATCTTCTGTAATAATCACTTCATCACAGTATTCGCTGACCTCTTTGCGGAACCACTCTTCATCATTCTTGCAATAAGTACCAGACCAAACAACGTGAATCCCCATTTCCCGCGCCAGAATCTTGGTCATCGCCGCTGCGTGAGTGCTATCACCAAACACAACTGCTCTTTTACCTGTCAAATTCTGACAGTCAATTGAGCGCGAAAACCAAGCTGCTTGAGAAACGTGCAAGGTTTGGTTGTTGATAAATTCTTCGTAATCAACATTCCCACCTTGAGCATTAATCACCTGCTGAATTTTGCGGATACACCGAGCAGTCTCTACCACACCCATTGGTGTAATGTCAATACATGGTGTGCCAAATTCTTGCTCTAAATAACTCGCGGACATTAACCCCAGTTCCCGATAAGGTACGAGGTTAAACCAAGCACGAGGCATATTTTTGATTTCGTGAACCGAAGCACCTTCAGGAATAACTGCGTTCACCTCGATTCCTAAATCAGCCATCAGCCGTTTCAACTCGGTGCAGTCGTGGTGATTGTGAAAACCTAGGGTAGAAATACCGATGATGTTGACCGAAGGCGAGTCTGATTTACCTGCTGGTAATTCGCCGCGCTTCCGCGCCTTTTCAATGTAATAACGCACAATTTGCTCTAGAGTGCGGTCAGCAGCTTGCAACTCGTTGACGCGGTAGTGATTCACGTCCGCTAGCAACACATCAGCTTTGGCTTCAATTGATGCTCTTTCCACAAAGTTGGCTAAGTCTTCTTGCAAAATGCTAGAAGTACATGTTGGCGTCAGCACAATCAAGTCTGGATGTTCTTCCGCATCCTTACGGGTGATATTATCTACCACCTTTTCCTGTGAACCACGGGCGAGGACGTTGCGATCGACGATGCTTGCTGTTACAGGAGTGAAATTCCGCTCCCGTTCCAACATTGAGCGCATAACATTGAAATAGTCATCGCCAAGGGGCGCGTGCATGATCGCATGGACATTCTTAAATGAACTGGCGACGCGCAAGGTGCCAATGTGAGCCGGACCTGCATACATCCAGTAAGCCAATTTCATCTGTATTTTCTCCGTTTTACTGAAACAATAATGTCCAATTGATGGGTGGACGATTAGTGTCTGATTGTGAATATGAAGTCTGTTCTGATTTTCTCAGACTAATTGCCGGCAATGAGCCTGTATTACATTTGGTTTTAGTCTAGTTTTAAATAGCTAAAACTATTGCCCTACATATGATTCAACCTCGGATTTTTCCCCAAAATTGAGGCAAAAAGCGAAACTAATCTTAACCTTCAGACAACATTCTTATGCCGAAGGCACCAGACGTTTTCGTAAAGATTCCGCACGGCGTTGGGCTGTTTTGTTGGTCGGCTCACTTAAAAGCGCTTGTTCGTAAGCTTGTAGCGCCGGTACGGTCAAATTCTTTTGCTCGTAAGCATGACCGAGATTATTGAGGGCGGTGACATAATTAGGATTCGACTTCAGCGCCTCTTTATACTGACGAATCGCGATGTCGTACTGTTCTTGAGCGAAGTAAGCATACCCCAGCCCGTTATAAATTACACTAATATTCTCTTCTTCCTCTTGTTCAGCGGCTTTGATGGCTTTTTGAAACAATTTGACTGCTTGGCTAAACAGTTTTTTGTCAGAATAGATACTAGCTAGTTCGTAATATTCCTGAGACGTTCCCTGATCTTTGGTCAGCTTGTCCCGCAGCCTAGTGATGGCGCTTTCCACTCTCCGGGTTTTGAGTATCTGCCGAAAAACGCTTGCACCTGCAATCGCCAGCAGACCGACAAAAATCGAGAGATAAACAATTGCTAGATTGTTATCCATTTTTTTAAACAGAGAAATCCAAAAGTTGCTGATATATCTATTATGAGGCGTAAGTTGAATTCTGAATTCTGAATTCAAAATTCTAAATACTTTATTAAAATTTCGTGCCTCTTAAATACGATTGTGGTAAACCCCAATAGGTAGCACGTTCTTGTAGCCAACCTTCGGCTAAATAACGAGCGATCGCTGCGTTTACCTGTTGGC
>Ga0209512_1001043_pt1 | contig 37356 bp, 33 predicted proteins | sample frozenSSSSmetaG_FD_184142 | JGI IMG/M metagenome (GOLD analysis project Ga0209512, IMG submission 184142) | Glacier valley bacterial and archeal communities from Borup Fiord, Nunavut, Canada, to study Microbial Dark Matter (Phase II) -... | ecosystem: Environmental > Aquatic > Freshwater > Ice >...
CAACGCAAAAACCTCCGTCAATCGACCTTCAAGGACTTCCACGACGCCATGAACCGATTCAACCATCGCCTCGCTTTCGCCACCATCACCGCCCGCCGCAACTGACCCCGTGCAAAAATCCGCCGTGCCAAGACCCTGCCAATCCGCTTTCACCCTTGCCGCATCATGACGCCAGTGGTATTCAAATTGGCATGAGCGTTACCATCACACTTGGCAAAGCCGGGCGCCTCGTCGTTCCCAAGTCCATCCGCGACAGCCTCGGGCTGCACGAGGGCAGCCGCCTGAAACTTGAAATCCAAGGTGGCAAACTACAGGCCGCTCCCGAGCCGGATCCGGTGGGTATCGACCTCACGGGCAGGTTCCCGGTCATTCAGGGCGGCCCGTCCTTGATACGGGGCGGCATCGTCCAAGCCATCAAGGCCGACCGTGATTCCCGCGACGCCCGCGTAACCTCCCGTTCGAAACGGAAATGAAATCCGCGCTCGATTCCTCGGTCATCGTTTCCGCCCTCTGCGCCGGCGATCCCGACCACGATGCCTGTCGCAAGGTGCTACTCTCTGGCCGACATTCTGTTCTCACGCACGCCTTCACCGAAACCTTCAGCACGCTCACCGGCGGGCGCCTCGGATTCCGCGTCCCCGCATCGGATGCCGCCAGCCTTCTCCGCCAACAGATCGCACCCCAGCTTCGGAATGTCCACCTGGATGCGGACGACCTTCTCGCCGCCTTTGAGCAGGCCGAAGCCCGCGGCGTGCGTGGCGGTGCCATCTACGATTACCTCCACCTCGTCGCCGCCCGCAACGCCGGAGCGAAACGCTTCTACACCCTCAACCTGAGCGATTTCCTCTCCTTCCACCGCCCCGGAGACCCGGAAATCCTCTCGCCCTGAGCTTCCCTTCAATGCTTGTGAGTTGGGACTGGTCCCGTCGAATGGAGCCGAATGACTGTTAGCCGGACATCGTCGATTCAGAGGCCGATCCTCCGATCGGCAAACGGCGATTCAAGAATGCTTCCCTTGTATCCCGCCCTCGCGGCGATGATCAGGTTTACGAAGCCTGCCACCGCCCCATGTAGCAAACCGTTGATGCAAACCGGAAAGGCCTGAACCCATTCAGTCCGTCCCCGAGAAGAACGGACTGAAGTCCTGGACTACTCTCACTCCACGCGTCCGCCCGTTGACAATTTGGGCATTTCCGAGCACTTTTGAGCATGGCTACCGAAGCGACCTCTCTATTCCGTGCCCGGGTTCCCGCCAGCCGTTTGCGCAAGGCTGAGGAAATCCTCGCCCGCCTCGGCATGAAGCCGGGTGATGCCTTCAACATGCTGATGGCTCAGATCGAACTCCGCGAAGGGCTTCCCTTTGACGTCACCACCCATCCGCCGGTGCTTCTGAATCCCGAACAACAAGCCGCCGAATGGCAGGAGGCCTTCGGTGCCTACTGACCCCTAACCCGGAGAAATTTGGTTCGCCGAACTCGGCATGGTCGAGAAAAGCCGTCCCGTCCTGGTTCTGGCGTTTCCGGGCGGTCAGGACGCACGCGCTCTCGCGGTCGTGGCCCCGCTGACATCCCAAATCCGTGGCATGAAAGGCAAAGTGGATCTGGGCAAACCCCGCTGGCTGCCCAAACACTCGGCGGTGAACGTGCAAGGTCTTGCCAGTTTCGATCATCACAAGCTGACTCGCCGCATGGGAGAACTCAGTTCAGCCCAAATGACGGAAGTCAAAACTGCGCTCCGCGACTTGTTGGGTTTGTGATCTCGGACTTTCTCTTCACTTGGATGTTCGATGTTGCGCGTTCGATGTTCGATGTTCCTCTCCTTCCGCCGCCCCCGGAAGCGACCCGCTGATGTAAACCGGAGAGGCCTAACCCCATCAGGTGGGCGGGCTGGCGGCGGCGATTTCCTCATTCGCCTGCCATCCGAGCTCCTGACCAATGGGGGTGCCGCTGGCCGGATCCGCATCGATGGCTTCCGGGCCGGTAGGAATCAGGAGGTTCCTTTCTATGCTGAAGTCATCAGGGAAGGGGAGGATGGCCAAGGCGCTGCCGTCGGTGGCGATGACGACCCGTGCCCCGGCGTCCAGAAAAACGCCTGAGAATGGATCGAGGGCGGCAGGGACAAGCGCGCGAAACGCGGCGGATAGGTGGAGGGTGGTGGTTTTCATGGTGTGATTTCAGGCGGGAAGTGTCTGGAATTTTAGGCGTAAAAAACCGGGCAAGCGCAGGGCTTGTCCGGTCGGGAGTAAATTTTTTTTAAGGATAAGTCAGTCGGCAGGCTCAGGCAAAGGCACGTTTGGAAGCTTCAGCGCGAGTCGGTCTGAATTATCGATCATCGATTTTAATTCCTGAAAGAAAATGATCTGTTGGTAATCATTCATCGAATGATAGACGTTGGCCGGGTTTGAGGTGGACGCTTTGAAGCAATCCCTCATCTTGCGCATGGATACCAGTATTTCGACAAAAAGATCACGGGAATCGGCAAGTTCTGGAGGGACTGGCGAGACTGTTTGAATCCATCGCGCGTTTTCATCCATTTGATTCTGGAAATCGGTCAGATAATGTGTGTCATGGCTGTAAAGAATTTCGCCTTTTGCGAAAGCGGCGGCCAGTTCTCGGGCGCTGGCCACAGATATGCGGGTTTTTGCCCGCATGAAGGTAGTATTCATGCTCAGTTGAACCTGTTTGCGATTGCTCTCCATCTGAGCCTTTTTCTCAGCGATGACATGCGCGGGAATCATCGCTTTCCGAATAGAAACGATGGAAGCATGAGTTGTTTCTGTGAGAGAATGTCCAAGAAGAGTGAAAAAGCCGCTGATCGCAAGAATCAGCCCAATGATGAAGCTGAAAATCCCGGCAATCAGCCATACACCCCAAGCGGGCAGGAAGTCTTTCTTGATGCCTTTCCTGCGCCGAATTCCGGCGGCATGCTTCTCAATCTTGGCGTCCCGTGATTCGCTCATTTCAGTTAAGTTTTTTCGCTCATTGCCCCCGGTCTCCGGCCCCTCGGGTGGTGGCGAAACCTGAGGGGCCGGGAAGGAGTGGATGGCCTATCCGACGAAGGCGCGGGTGGCGGGGAGCTGGAACTCGCGGCGGATGGGGGTGTTGGCGGGGTCGGTGTGGGGCCATTCGGCGTCGGCGGCGAACTGGATCCACATGCGGCGCTCGGTGGCTTGCGCGATGAGGGTGTCGCGGTCGATGCGGGTGCCAGTGGCCTCGCCGATGGCTCCGGTTTGGTCGGTCTGGGTGGCTTTGTAGGTGGTGAGGGCGGCCTTAAGGGCGGCGCGTTTGGTTTCGGTGATTTTGGGGAGTTTGTCGGTGGCGGTCTTGTCAAAGATCGTCTGGACCCAGCCTTCGAGCAGGCTGCGGCTGTTGTAGATCTTGAGGCCGATGCCGTATTGGGCGAGGGCGTCCGGGTTTTTGGAGAAATGTTTCTGGCGGGCGCGGGCCTGGAACTGACGGACCAGGGCGACGAGGGCTTTTTCGGCAACGGTTTCCTCGGCGGTGCTTTGGTGCTTGAGGCCGGTGGCGCTCACGGCGGCGGAGCCCTTGCCGCGGGCGGCGTCGCAAAGGGTGAGGATGGCCTGGATGGCGGCTTCGGAAACGTCGTCTTCGCCGGGTTCCTCGCCGTCTTCGAGGGTGATGAGTTCGCGCAGGTAATCCGCTTTGAGGGCGGTGCGGCAGATTTCCTCGGTCTTGGTGAGGGAGGCGAGTTGGGCCTCGTTGAGTGGCGAGGGGGTGGTGCCGGGTTGTTTGGGTTCCGGAGCGGGCGGGGTGTTGGGGTCTTCGGTTGTCATGGTTTTGGTGGATGGAGAATCAGGGTGGTTGGATCAGGCGGAAAGTTCGTAAAGTGTTGAAATGGAGTTCATTGCGTGGAAGATGGAGGCGGCAGAAGGGAAAATCGGGACAGCAGAAGGGAAATCCGGTTGTCCGGCAGGGACAAGCCGGAGTGCAGCGGGCGATTTCGTGCTAGGAGCGGGTGAAATCGGCAGCGCAGTGTGTGTTTCCGGGGCCGCAGAAGAGAAAATCGGCACCGCAGAAGAGGTTTTCCGGATTGCAGAAAGGCAGGCCGGACGCGCAGCGGTGAAAATCCGGAGCGCAGAAAGGATTTTCGGGACCGCAGCGGCTATCCGGATTCGCATGATGCCGGTGACGCTAACAGAAAGGGGGAGGAGGGGAAGAAAAATGTTGCGAGATTTTTCTCCAAGGTTCCCTACATCAGGCAGGGCCGATCAGAAAATCAGATTGTGGGATTTTTTCGAAGTCAGGACGCCCGTTGCGCCAGGGTCACTACACTAGGGAGAAAGCGTCGGCCAGAAGAGGATTTTGACCACGGATGACTCGGATGATCACGGATAAGAGAGACAGAATAGAGGCATTTGGAGTCATTTTCTCTGTGATGTATTTCAAAATAACCAAATCCAACCGGGCTTCTGAGTCTTCATCCGTGTAAATCCGTGCCATCCGTGCCATCCGTGGTTAAACCATCTGTGATTTTCCCTAATGTAGGGACCCTGCCAGGTGAGCCCGGTCAAATGGTGGAGGAGTGGCAGGTGGGGAATTCCGATCCATGGGGTAATGACGAGCCGTTTTGATTCTTTTCGAAAGAGGGGCGATCTTCGGTCGGCTACGCCCCATGAGTCGCCAATGAAGGGTGGCTTGCTCATTGGCTTGCTCATTGGCTTCTCATTGGCTTCTCATTGGCTTCTCATTGGACTGGCGGAATGAATTCCGCGCTCCAGTTGGGGAGTCACTCCATCAGCTTCACATGCAGCGGTTGGCGGCAGAGGACGGTGCCGTCGAGGAGGAGGTCGATGTAGAACTCGCCGTGCTTGGGCAGGCGGAAGCCGTTGATCTGCCAGATGTGAAGGTGGACGCTGGTGCGGTCCTCGCCGATGGTCTTGTGAAAAGTGGTGCGCGAGGGTTCTAGCACGTCACTGCCGTCGGGATCGATGATGCGGATGACGAGTTCGTGTTCGCCGGAGTCCGCTTCGTCGAGGCGCAGCTTGCAGGCGACGGCGCACTGGTGGTGGCGGGCGGGGAAGCTCCGCGCGCCGAGGGAATCGAAGGAGCCGAGCAGGCTCATTTTTCCCGCGGTGACGGTGGCAGCGTCGCAGAGGGTGAAGATTTCACATTGCATGGGCGGAAGGGATGGGGCGGATGACCTTGCACTCTTCCAACAGTTTCGCCGCGGCGGTGACGATGTCGAAGGGCAGGGAGGATTTGAGGGAAATGTCCAGCAGGTCGTGGCCGCCGTCCGAGTAGTTGAGCACCCAGAGCATGGCGAGCTGGAGCGACTGGCGGTCCTTGGTCTGCTGGCCCATGGCCTGGTAGAGGCCGCGCTTGCCGAGCTGGGGCTCGCCCTTGGGGAAGAGGTTCAGATAGAAGCGGTTGTTTTCCAACAGCTCGAAGCAGCGCAGGCAGATGCGGAGGGTGTCCTGGAGGCTTTCGAGTTTGATGAAATCCGGGTTGTCGAGCGACGTGTGGTATTCTGGATACTCGCCGTGGGGCGTGCGCATGAGGCAGCCGACGGGGAGGTCGAACGCGGGCGAGCAGAACTGGCGCTCGTCGTAGCCGAAGGGGGAGAAATTCCGGATCTCGAATTTCGGCGAGCCGGACTTGAGGACGTATTCCATCACGCGGTCGATCACGGAATCGGCGCGGCGGCTTTTCTTGTAGGTGGGCGAGCCGGGATCGCCGACGCCGGTGAGAACGAGGCCGCATTTGATTTTTCCGAGGTGATCCTCGTTTGCGGCCAGCCAGGCGAGCGAGCCGATGGTGCCGGGGATGAACAGGAAGCGGTAGCTGAAATGGGGCGAGGATTCGGCGATCATCTTCGCGAGCAGGGTGGCGACGGTGAGGCCGGAGAGGTTGTCGTTGCACATCGTGGGATGGCAGAGGTGGGTGGTGATGAGGATTTCCTCCTCGACCTCGCCTTTGATCAGAAGCTCGCCGTAGCGGAGGAAGCCGGGTTTCAGCTCGCTGTCGATGACCACCTCGTAGTTCCCGATCTCGAGTTTCAGCAGGTCTTCGTGGGAAAGACAGAAACCCCAGCTCTCGTTGTAATACGAGGTGCGGTAGGGAATCGCGGTCGGCTGGGCGGGCAGTGAAAAGAGGTGGGGTTTCAGCTCGTCCAGCGTCATGGTCGCGTTGACCGGCGTGCTGTAGCTGACAACGTGGAGGTTGGATTTTTTAAAATCAATGACGCGCTCGCCCCGGCTGTTTTTCACCCAGGCGTCGCGGATGTTCCACTCGTTGGGGACGGTCCAGTCGAGGGCGGGAGCGCCGGAAGGGACCTCGCGGATGAGGATGGGGATTTCCTGCTGGAGGCGCTCAAGGGTGCGGGTGACGCCGGAGCCGGTGATGCTGCGGCAGATCGGCAGGAGATCGGTGATCAGAGCGGAAAAACGGTTGTCCGGCAGAGTGCTTGGGGGGATTTCCATGATAGTAGTTTGCGGGTTCTGCTCTAAGTTTGAAGCGGGGTGGAGTCAATCCATTCGGCGTTCTGCGGACGCCGGTGGCGGGCGCGGAGAAGAAAGAAGTTTCCGGGCCATGAAAGGTGTAAAATTTTATCCCCGCTGGATTCAGTGACTTGCACGCATTCAAAAGATTGCGGCGGAATCAGGATTGTGTGACTATCAATTTTCTTGAATCTAATTGTTGGCTTTTGCGGTTGAATCGAGGCGTGGCAGACCAAACAATCTCCGAGAAGCTTTGGATTTATGGACCGTCGAAGTTTCTTGGATAAGTCCCCCCGCTACCAATCATGCCCCCCATCCCAGTTGCCAGATTGATCCCCCGTCGCCCGATTTCCGTATTCCTTTGATCTGATGTGCCTGGGAAGGTTCTTGATAGGGTGGCGCGAGGTATGCTTGCCATTTCGTCACTCCGACCGAATTGAGGTCCTTGGTCGCCTTGATGAAGAATACCCGAAGTTGATCCCCCCCTGATGTTTTCCTCTCGTTTGGTTCCTCGAATCCAAGCTCCGACCGCTTTTACGTGGTTGGCCGCTATTTTCGTAGGAACCGCTCTCACGATCCAGGCGGCGGCACCCACGGCGATCGCGGTGAACCCTTACGTGCTACAGGAAAACTGCGCCCCTGGAACGGTCGTCGGGACTCTGACCGCGACGGATCCGGATGTCGGAGATAGCCACACTTTCCAATTGGTAACTGGCGCGGGGGACTCGGACAATCCCGGGTTCATCATTTCCGGAAACCAGTTGATCGCGCCCTACGGAGTGTCGATCGAGGGGTTGAACGTGGACTATGAAGTGGATCCACGGACATTCTCGATCCGCGTGAAAACGAAGGATGCGGCATTGAACTCGTTCGAGCAGGTGGTGGTGATCCAGATGACCGACGACCGGAACGAGGACGCCGATGGCGATGGACTCACAGAGGCGCAGGAGGAGGACAATTACGGCACCAGCGATCTTCTCTACGATACCGATCTTGACGGTGTGGGGGACGGTGGCGAGGTGGCGGGCGGCACACCGGCCTTCAATGCGAACATCTGGCCGGGTAACGCGCTCCTCGGATGGGGGGACAATCAACTGAGGCAGCTTTCTGGCTTGATCGATCCGGAAATCCTCTCGATCACCACCGGACAGTTCCACGGCCTGGCCCTGCGAACGAACGGCACGGTAGCGGCGTGGGGCGGGAGAAGCCTCTACGGCCAGACGACGGTGCCGGCTGGTCTGGCGGATGTGGTCGGAGTAGCCGCAGGCGGGGATTATTGGTTGGAGGATTCAGGATTCAGCCTGGCGTTGAAACGGGATGGGACGGTCGTTTCCTGGGGCTGCAACATCGAGGGGCAGACCACCTTGCCGCCCGGATTGAACGGCGTTGTGGCGATCGCTGCGGGGAGAGTTCACAGCTTGGCCCTGAAGAGCGATGGAACGGTGGTCGCGTGGGGACTGAACAATTTCGGTCAGACGAGCGTTCCGGCAGGTCTCTCGGATGTCATTGCGATTTCGGCGGGCGGCTTTCAGAGCATGGCGCTCAAAAGTGACGGAACGGTGGTGGCCTGGGGGAGCACTTTCAACGGTCAGTATTGGGAGCCGGTGACGGTTCCGGGGGGATTGAGCGACGTGGTGGCGATTTCTGCCGGACGTTTTCACAGTCTGGCTCTCAAGGGCGACGGCAAGGTGGTGGCATGGGGCTACAACGAAAATGGTCAGGCTGGGGTTCCCACCAACCTGACCGGCGTGGTGGCCGTCGCGGCGGGTGGTTTTCACAGTCTTGCTCTGAAAAGCGATGGCTCAGTGGTTTCTTGGGGGCTGAACAGCATCGGTCAGTCGCTGATTCCTCCGGCGGCGGCCGCTCAGGTGAAAACGATTTCCGCAGGGATGTTGCACAGCCTGGCGTTGCGCCGCGTTTCGGGTTTCCCGGAAATCACGAGCAGTCCTAACGTTTTCGCCGAACCGGGAGCGATGGTTTCCCACGCGGTCCTGGTCTCGAATGCAGTTCCGACGCAGTTTTCCGCAAGCGGCCTGCCGCAGGGACTTTCGATCAACTCCCTGACTGGCCTGATCACCGGAGAAGTCGTCGCACCGGTCCGCAAACCGGTGCGAGTGCGGGTGGAAACGGATCGGGGCACGCTGACGCAAATCCTCTGGGTCCGGATTTTCCTAGGATCGGCACCGACCGATATGACTCTCAGTTCTGCGAGCGTTTTAGAAAACAGCCTGAATGGCACTGTGGTGGGAACCCTCACCGCCAATGACCCGGATCAGGGCGACACGCAGACCTTCGAACTCGTTTCAGGCACTGGCTCCGCAGACAACGCCTATTTCCGGATCTCAGGGAACCAGTTGCTGGTCAACCAGAACCTCGGCCGGGATTTTGAACTGAACCCGTCCGCGTTCTCGATCCGGGTGCGGTCCCGCGATGCTTCATTGAATTCGTTTGAAAAATCCTTCGCGATCACGTTTCTCGACGACCGCTCCGAAGATGTCGATGGCGACGGCCTCACCGAAGCACAGGAAGAGGATCTCTACGGCACGAGCGATCTTGCATACGATACCGATGATGATGGATTCGGCGACGGCTACGAAGTCCGTCACGGCTCGTCACCGGTGGCGGCTAACAATTTTCCATCCGGAACCCTGCTGGTGGCCTGGGGTAAAAACAACCGCGGCCAGGCCACCGAGCCTGCGGGGTTGGGCGACGTGATCGATCTCGCGGCCGGCTTGGAGCACAGCCTTGCCCTGCGGACGGACGGAACGGTCATCGCCTGGGGCAGGGGAGACGAAGGCCAGACGGTGGTGCCCGCGGGCCTTTCGTCGGTGGTGGCCGTGGAAGCAGGTGATTATCACAGCCTTGCCCTGAAAAGCGACAGCACGGTTGTCGCTTGGGGCGGAAACAACGACGGGCAGACGACGGTTCCACCAGGTCTATCCGACGTGATCGCCATCGCTGCCGGAAACTATCACAATCTCGCGCTGAAACGCGACGGCACGGTCGTCGCCTGGGGATACAATGAATACGGACAAACCACCGTGCCTGCCGGGCTTGCGAACGTGGTCGCGATCGCAGCGGGTGGATTTCACAGCGTGGCACTGAAAAGTGACGGAACCGTGGTGGCTTGGGGATCGGACTTCGGAGGTGCGGTATCAGTCCCCGCCGGCTTGGGGCGTGTCGTGGCCATCTCGGCCGGGGCCTATCACACGCTGGCCTTGAAAAGCGACGGCACGGTCGCGCAATGGGGGGACAGCACCAATGGCCAGGGTTTCCTCCCTCAGAATCTGACGGAGGTATCGGAGGTGGCAGCCGGTTGGGTCCACAGTACCGTAGTCAAAAGAGATGGCACCGCCGAGGCCTGGGGTTCCAACAGTTTCGGCCAAGGCAACCTTCCATTCGAAGCTGCCTATCTGAAGCGGCTGATCGCCGGCGACTATCACAATCTCGCCCTGCGGAGGAGCACCGGCTTTCCTGAAATCACCAACCATGCCCCGGTCGCCGCCTGGCCCGGCGATGTGATTTCCTATCAGATCAACGTCGCCGGAGCCGTTCCCAGCCACTTCGAGGCCATGGGGCTGCCGGGCGACCTCACCCTCAATTCTTCCACCGGCCTGATCACCGGCACCGTCGTGAACGGCGCGCGCCGCTCTGTCAGAATTATCGCGGATACCAACAAGGGCCGCATGACCCGTGTCATCTGGATCAACACCATCGACGGCAAACCTCCCACGGATCTCGCGCTGGCAGCATCTCCCGTTGTGGAAAACAGCCCGACGGGAACAGTCGTCGGTAGTCTGAGCGCCACGGATCCCGACGTCGGCGACACCTTCACTTACCAGCTCCTTTCCGACGGCACCGCGCGTGACAACCGTTATTTCGATATTTCGGGAAACCAGCTGCGCGTGAGGTCAGGTTTCAATCGCGATTTCGAAACGGACCCCAGCGCGCTTTCCATCAGAATCATGGTGATCGACTCCGCGCAGAACACGTTTGAAAAATCGTTCTCCATCCCGTTCCTCGACGACCGCCTTGAGGACGCGGACGGCGATGGTTTCAGTGAGGCGGTCGAGGAGGATATCCTGCGTACCAGCGATTCCGTTTTTGGTGATTATGCGCATACGGATGGAGACCGCGACGGCATTCCGCCACTCATCGAGTATGCCTTCAATCTCAGCACTACCGTGCCGGACGGAAACATTAACCTCGGCGGTGCGGGATCGACCTCCGGCCTGCCAGTCACCAACCTCGTTGCCGACGGCCTGGGCCACCAGCTCTTGCGCATCCAATACCTCCGGCGGATCGGCAGCGGTCTAACCTATACGCCGCAGTTTGGCAGCGGCCTTTCCGCAGCCTCGTGGCAGTCGGCCACGCAGACAGTGCAGATTACCCCGGTCAACGCGCAGTGGGAGCGCTGCCAGGTTGATGATTCCCAGACCACCTCCGGCGCGGCGAAACGCTTCGCCCGAGTGGCTGTCAAGCCGTGACCGGGGGCTTCGGGCGGTGCAACGTCTTGCCAGGCACGACCTTCACCGGAGTGCCCACCTTGGTGGCGGAGTAGAGGATCGGTGCGAATTCCCTCGGCAGCCGAATGCAGCCGTGCGACGCCGCCTCACCGGGTCGCGGGATTTCTCCGGCGTGCAGGCCGACTCCGTAGCAAGTGATGCGCATCCAGTAATGCATCGGCGCTGCATGATAGAACTCGCCGGGCGGCACCGGGGTTTTGGGCGTGGCATCGCCGTTGGTGACTTTTCCCGCAGCGTCGGACAGCCAGCCATAACGGTTGGATTCCTTCAGATCCATCTTCTCCATGATCGCGTAATCACCGGGTGAGGTGGAATGACCTTCTTTTCCACTGGAAACGAACGACCAGCCGATCGCCCTGCCGCCGCGCTCGTAAATCGCGATTTGTTCTGATAGGTCGATCTTCACACTGATCTCGCCCGGGCCGCCGTCGTCCTGCCATTCGTAGAGCAGCGGCTGCGCCTTGGCGGGAGGTCTCGGATTGAGCAGTCCGCAGGACGACATCAACACGGCCAGCGAGGCGCATGCAAGTGACTGCAGGGAGGTGGAAAGACGGGCGATCATTTTGTTAGCCGGTAACGGGCACGGGCAGCAGACCACAGGATGTTCAGTTTTGCCAAGAGGCTTCTTTTACCGCTTGAAAGATCACCCCCAGCGCGTTTGTTTGGTGTCGAATGCGTGATGTTGAGAAAATCAGGACATCGGAACCCAAGGAGTGGGCCGCTGGCATGCCGGCGGTGGCGTCCTCGTTGAACCACATCCTTCGCGAGGCCGGTCCTTTCTGCGGCGCGCGGGGGCTGCTCGAAATGAACCAGGCGGGCGGATTCGATTGCCCGAGCTGCGCCTGGCCGGATCCGGACCATGATCGTTCCTTCGCCGAGTTTTGTGAAAATGGTGCCAAGGCGCTCGCATCCGAATCCACCCGCAAACTGGCGGACGCGGGGTTTTTCGCAAAGCACTCCGTCGCAGAACTCGCCGCGGAAAGCGATCTCTGGCACGACCGCCAGGGCCGCATTGCCGAGCCGATGGTCCTGCTGGACGGAGCGACGCACTACGCGCCGCTTTCGTGGGAAGCGGCATTCAGGATGATCGCGAAACATCTGAAATCCCTCGCATCACCCAACGAGGCCGTCTTCTACACATCAGGCCGCGCGAGCAACGAAGCCGCCTTTCTCTATCAGCTCTTCGCCCGCAGCTACGGCACCAACAATCTGCCGGACTGTTCGAACATGTGTCACGAGTCCAGCGGCCTCGCGATGAGGGAGGCTATCGGCGTGGGCAAAGGAACTGTCACCCTCGATGATTTCGCCGAAGCGGACACCATCCTTTGCGTTGGTCAGAACCCGGGAACCAATCACCCGCGCATGCTCGGCACCCTCGAATCCGCCGTTCTCAGAGGGGCGAAGGTCGTAGCCATCAATCCGCTCCGAGAGGCCGGTCTCAGCGGATTCATCCATCCGCAGCACATCGCAGCCACCCTGCGCGGCAAGGTGACGACGCTGGCCTCCCAGTTCATCCGTGTCCGGGTGAACGGCGATATGGCGCTTTTCCGAGGCATTGCGAAGGCTCTGTTGGAAACCGAAGCCGCGCATCCGGGAACCGTCATTGATTCCACTTTCATCCGCCAGCACACGTTGGATTTCGAAATCTATCGGGCTCTGGTGGAGAGCACGCCTTGGTCGGAAATCATCCGCATGAGCGGCGTGGGCCGCGAGGAGATCGGAACGCTGGTGGAAACCATGCTTGGTGGTTCCCGCAAACTCATCACCTGCTGGGCGATGGGACTCACCCAGCATCGCAACGCCGTTGCCACCATCCGCGAGGTGGTCAATGTCTATCTCATGTTAGGCGCGTTGGGGCGGCCCGGTGCCGGGCTTTGCCCCAACGCGGCCACAGCAATGTCCAGGGCGACCGCACCATGGGCATCTTTGAGAAAATGCCGGAATCCTTCCTCGCCGCGCTCGACCGCGAGTGCGGCATCAGTTCGCCCCGCGAGCACGGCATGGACACCGTGGCCTCCATCCACGAGATGCATGCCGGCGCGGCCAAGGTCTTCTTCGCCCTCGGTGGAAATTTCCTACAGGCCTCGCCGGACACGGATTACACCGCCGCCGCGCTGAGGAACTGCGAGCTGACATGCCACGTCTCCACCAAGCTCAACCGCAGCCACCTCGTTACCGGCCGCACCGCGCTCATCCTGCCTTGCCTCGGCCGCAGCGAGCGCGATGGCGACGGCCGTTTCGTCACGACGGAAAACTCGATGGGCGTTGTCCAGATGTCGCGCGGCGTCCTCGCGCCGGCGTCGCACCATCTGCTCAGCGAGGTGGAAATCATCGCCCGCCTCGCGGAAGCCGTGCATGGCGCTAACAGTCCGATCCTGTGGCGTTGGCTCGCCGAGGACTACGACCGCAGCCGCAGCCTGATCGAACGGGTGGTGCCCGGATTTAAAAACTACTCCGACCGCGCGGAGGAGGCCGGCGGTTTCTATCTGCCGAACGCCGCGAAACAGCGGGTCTGGGAAACACCGTCCGGCAAAGCTTCCTTCAGCGCCGCCACCATGGATGTTTTCGAGGCTGCGCCCGGCAGGCTGGTCTTGCAGACGATCCGCAGCCACGACCAGTTCAACACCACCATCTACGGCCTCAACGACCGCTACCGCGGCATCAGCAACGCCCGCCGCATCGTGTTCGTAAATCCCGAGGACCTGCGGGAGAGGGGAATCGCTCCATGTTCACGGGTCGATCTAACGAGCATCTGGGGCGACGAGCGCCGCATTGCAAAAGCCTTCACCGCGATTCCCTACGAAATGCCGCGAGGCAGCGCCGCCGCTTATTTCCCCGAGGCGAACGTGCTGGTTCCCGCGACGAGCCAGGCCGAGGGCGGCGGCACGCCGACCAGCAAAGCGGTCGAAATCGAGATCGCCCCAAACAAGACGTCGTGAGTCACTGCTTCGAATACGTGTCCCACCAGCCTTCGGCGGCTTTCGCGTCGGGCGCTCCATCAGCGACGACGAAGCGGTAACGCGAAACATATTTCTGACCGGGCACAATCTCCATCGCGCCAAGCTGTTGGGGCGCATAACAGAAAAACGGTTCCTTCGGATGCGCGCGGACCGGCTGGGGAAAACGATAGTTCGAGGGATGGCAGAGGATTGTCACGCCGCAGGTTGCGCCATCGAATTTTCCGCCCACCCAGCACCACTTTTCACGGGAGGTGTTCACTTTGAGCCGGTCGGTCAGCCCGGACGCAGTGAGAAACTGGCATTCCTCTTCGCCGTTCCAAGCGCCGTTGCCACGGAAGCCGATGCCACCGTAGTGATACTCCGGCAGCTTGAGCGGCGCTTCGGTGGCGCAGGTCTGGGTGGACGTGTAGTCGATGAGGTATTTTCCGTTTTCAACGGCAACGCTCACGTCCCAGGTTTCCAACAGGACGACCTTGCTGGGTTTCGCCGTCAGATCCACAAACTGATGACGCGCTTGAAAACCCGCCCTGGCATCTTTCTGCCAGATCTTGTCGAGCGCGACAAATTCCACTTTGCCCTTCTCATCGCCCATGTTCCAGAAATCGGGTTGCCGCCCCTCAAATTCGGTTTTTGTCCACGCGCTCCAGACGCCATGATGGTGCACATGACCCACCGCGAAATCCTCGGTGATCACTTTGCCGGATGGTGTTCTGATCGACTGGATGTAGCCGCCGCGGATGAAGGCGGGCTTGATGTCGGGCCGCGGCAGTTCGCCCGCTTCGGCCTGGTAGCGTAGGATTTCCTTTTCTCCCGCGCGGATGACAAGCTGCCGACCTTCGCGGACCGCCGTAACCTCATCCGCCGCGAAAAGCGCGGAACTCCATGACAATGAGGTGAAAAGGAGCGCGTAAAATAATTTCATCGGCCTTGATAGGCCATGGCCTCCCTGATTTTGCAAGCGCTCGGGCGAGAGGGACAAAAGAAAAGCGCGCGTTGGATATCCCCCCGGATCTCGCAACGCGCGCTTTTTTCAGCGCCTTCCGCTTTCGCCTTGGTCGGTTGATATCCCCCCGGATCTCAATTCGACTCAAATTTGGCTGAGCTTTTGAAGACTGAATTCCCAGAGGCCGTAGCGCCTGCGAACGACATCAAATTACCTGAAATTCAGGAGAACGAAAGCAATTGATGGTCCCATTTCCGGCCAACTGGTCCCAAAAACGGCCATAAGAGGCAAAATCGGGGTTGGAATTCAGGAAACCTTGGAAATTCGTAAACCGAAGAGATGAATATGAGCTGGAACGCGGCCTCCTGACCGCCGATGATTTCGAAAAGCCATTGTGTCCGATCTTTTTACCACTCCCGCCGCCTCGTCGGACAAGCCGACACCCGCCGAACCGCTGGCGGCGAGGATGCGTCCGCGCACGCTGGAGGAAGTGGCGGGACAGCAGCACATTCTCGCACCCGGCAAGCTGCTGCGCCGGGCCATCGAGTCGGACCGCTTTACCTCGCTGATCTTCTACGGGCCGCCGGGAACGGGGAAAACCACGCTCGCAAGCGTAATTGCCCGCACTACCGGATCGCGCTTCGAGTCACTTAATGGTGTGGAATCCAACGTCGCGGAAATCCGGGCGAAGATCGACCAGGCCCGCGCCTGGCGGGAACTGCGCGGGCAGACGACGGTTCTGTTCATCGACGAGATTCACCGTTTCAACAAATCCCAACAGGACGTGCTGCTGCCGCACATCGAGCGGGGAATCGTCCGTTTCATCGGCGCGACAACGCACAATCCGTATTTCCACGTCAATTCGCCACTGGTCTCGCGTTCGCAGATTTTCCAACTGGAGCCAGTGCCGGTGGATGGCGTGATCGCGATGTTGGAACGTGCTCTCGCCGACAGTGAAAGGGGACTGGGCGAATACAAAATCTCTGCGGAACCCGAAGCGCTGCGCCATATCGCTGAAAAATCCGATGGTGATGTGCGCAAAGCCCTGACCGCCCTTGAACTCGCCGGACTGACCACTCCGGCGGATGAGGATGGGATGGTCCGTCTGACGCTCGAAGTCGCGGAAGAATCGATCCAGCGCAAAGCCGTCGTTTATGACATGGATGGCGACGCGCATTACGACACCGCTTCCGCCTTCATCAAGTCCATCCGCGGCTCGGACCCGGATGCTGCGCTCTATTGGCTGGCGAAAATGCTGCACGCCGGCGAGGACCCGCGCTTTATCTCGCGGCGTTTGGTGATTTCCGCCTCGGAAGACATCGGTCTGGCCGATTCGAACGCGCTGCGGGTGGCGCTTGACGCCCATGGCGCACTGGAATTCGTGGGAATGCCGGAGGGCAGGATTCCGCTGGCCCACGCCACGGTGTATCTCGCCACCGCGCCAAAATCGAACACTGCCTACGCCGCTCTCGGCCGGGCGATGGCCGATGTGGAAAACGGCCGCACCCTCGCCGTTCCGCCTCATTTGCGGACCAAGACCCGCAAGAAACTCGCCGCCGCTTCGGGCGAGACAGAGGAGGCGATGAAGTATCTTTACTCACACGATTACGAAGGTGCCTACGTCCCGCAGGCCTATTTACCGGAAGGCCGGACCTACTATCAGCCGGGCGAGCAGGGCCTGGAAAAGCGCATCAAGGAGCGGCTCGATTTCTGGCGGAAATCAGCGGGCGGTGCCTGAGCGGTCATTCGGCGGTCGCGGTAAAATGCTTCTAGCTTTTCTGCGGAGGGCGGTGGTAAATGGCACCGATGAAATTGGTTTCGCCGGGTCTGCGTGGCAAATTTGTCGGCGCGCTGCTGATTGCTGCGGTGCTGCCGCTGGTGATGGGCTTGATTTTCCTCGAAACGCTTGGCTACCAGCACATCCTCGCGGAACGGGGGAAACTCCATCAGATGCAGGCGTTCACGCTTGTCCGGGCGCTCGACCAGGCGTCGAAGGCGCAGGCCGGGCAGTTCCGCAGTTGGCTCGCGGCGGCTCCGAAGATCGTGGATTTTGTGGTGGCGAAGAATCAGTCGCTCGCGGGGCAGGATCCGAAAGCGATCGCCGAGGAAACCGACCGCTTGGATAAGGCTTGGGAGTCGCTCGCGGACGATGATCCACGGCTGCTGGCTTTGTTGCAAAACACAGGCTCGGTGGAACTGAAGAAATTCCAGTCTCTCTATCCGGAACTCGCGGAAATCCTCGTCACCGATATCAATGGACGGCTCGTCGCTGCCACGGGAAAAAGCACGGACATCGATCAGGCGGACGAAGCTTGGTGGCAGCAGGGCGGATCACTCGCCAAGGGCAGGGAATGGATCGACGTGTTGGGCTTCGATGCGAGTTCCAAAGTGTTTTCCGAGGATGTGATCATGCCGCTGTATCACGCTGATGAATTCGCCGGCGTCGTGAAGATGTCGGTGGACGTGACATCACTTTTCACCCACCTCGGCTTCGACGGCGAAAAGCTGGGAGAGCGCTGGCAGATTGTGCTTCCTGACGGAAGGATTTTGGCGAGTTCAAAAAAGGGCTTCGTTTCCCTGTGGGAAAAACTGGACCCCGGGGATTTGAAGTTGCTCAAGGCGAAACGCAGGGGATGGGCGTCGATGGTCAACGGCGAGGGGGAGTCGAGGATGGCGGGATTTGTCGCCTTCGGGGATGGCGACGGTAGTCCGGATTCCTTTGTGATTTTCTCCTCCCTCAGCGCCGATGTGGTCGGCCCGCTGCGGCTGAACGTGATCTGGCTGGGCCTTGCCGGATCCTTGCTGATAGGAATCTGCTCTTGGGCGGGATTCAGGCACGTGGACAGGAAGATTCTTCAGCCGCTCGGGGCGCTGGGTCAGGCGGCCCGTTCCGTTGCCACCAGCGCCCGGCTGCGCCACCTCGGGGCAAAGGACGAGGAGGAGATACGGCAAAGCCGGGTCCAGGCCGAAGCGGATTTGGAGAAAATCAAGGCCATCCACACCGGCGACGAGGTGGAGGCATTGGCCGGAGACCTCGCCGTGATGACCTCACGCGTCCTGCGCTACCACCGCGAGCTGGAATCCGAAGTGGAGGCGAAAACGGCACTCATTCGCGAGGATCTCGAAATGGCGCGGGAGTTCCAGAACGCCCTGCTGCCGTCCGTCTATCCGGACGTGCCGCCGCTGGAGGTCAGCAATCCGCTGCGGTTGAAATTCGCCCATTTCTATCAACCCGCATCCACGGTCGGCGGTGATTTTTTTGATCTGATCGAACTGGATGAGAACCGGGTGGGCGTCCTGATCGCCGACGTGATGGGACACGGCGCGCGCTCCGCACTTGTGACTGCGATCCTGCGGGCGCTGGTGCGGAACCACGCTTCGATCGCCAGCAGCCCGAATGTTTTTCTATCCGAGCTGAACCGTCACCTGCACGAGATGATCTCACGCAGCGGGCAATCTCTTTTCGTCACGGCGTTCTACATCGTGCTCGACACGCGGCAGGGCCTCGCCTCGTGGGCGGTCTCCGGGCATCCGGCACCGCTTCGTGTGCGCCGTGGCAGCGGCAAAGGACCGGAGCCGCTTTGGTTCGAATCGCCACGCCAGCCGGCGCTCGGGCTGGTTCCGAATTTCGCCTACCGTTCGTTCGAATCACCGCTGCATGCCGGCGATGTTTTCCTGCTTTTCACCGATGGCTCGGTGGAGGCCGAGAATCCGACCGGCGAGGCGTTCGGGCTGAAACGCCTCGCCGCCAGCATGGACGAGGCACTCGACGGACCGATGGCTGCGATGCCTGCGAAAATCGTCTGTGACGTGACCTTTTTCCAAAAGAGAAAGCAATACGAGGACGACGTCTGCCTCGTCGCCATCGAAGCCTGTGGAGGTGGGGTGAATGAGACATGGTGAACAGCAGGCGGGCCGAAAGTCCTTGATGGACAAGGCGGCGATGCCCATGTCCGGATTTTCCTCCTTGCGCGGTTCCGAATGCGGGACGAAGAAACAATGACTGTGATCGCATCCATTTTAACTCATCCTCTTACCACGTTTCTCGCCGGCGTACTCGCGACGCTCGCCCTCATCGGCTGGCTGCTGAGCAGTTCCACCGCGCCGAACCAGTCAGCCGCAATGGTCACCGCCTATCACCAGGAAATCGGAAAAACAGGCGACAGTGGGTTCATCGTCGGCGGGCCTGACGAGGCGGCGGCGTTGGAGCGTTTCAAGGGATTTCTCAAGGGAATCGGCGATGCGAAATTCATTACGGAAAACACGCTCAAGGTGTATGCTGTGGACGCCTTTCTAGACGACACCCTCGTCATCCATCACGGCGCTGACTCCATCCGCGAATACTTCGTGAAAACCGCCGCTAACATGACCCACTGCGAGGTCACCATTGACGATGTCTCCAAATCCGGCGGGAACTACTACGTCCGCTGGACCATGATTTTCCAGGCTCCAGCGATGAGTGGAGGACAGCCGGTTCACTCGGTGGGAATCAGCCAAGTGCGCTTCAACCGCGAGGGGAAAGTGGCGTTCCATCAGGATTTCTGGGATTCCGGGAAAAACTTCTACGCCCACCTCCCGGTCGCCGGCGGTGTGATTGGTTTCATCCGCAAGAGGCTGAAATGACCTGAAAGGCCCGAACGATGGAACCCTCGAAATCAAAACCCCGCAATCTGCTCGGAACCGCGTTTCTCACTTTCGCCCAGTGGCTGGATTCCGATTACCGCCGCGATGATTTGCCTGATCCTGCGACACTACCCGAACGCGTGGACTGGCAGCGGACGCTCCCGTTTATCTTCCTTCACCTCGGCTGCCTTGCGGTGTTGTGGGTGGGAGCGAGCTGGCCATCGGTGGCGGCGGCGGGCTTTCTCTATCTGATCCGGATGTTCGCGATCACCGGATTCTATCACCGCTACTTCTCCCACAAGACCTTCAAGACATCGCGTTTCGTCCAGTTCCTCTTCGCTCTGATCGGCAACAGCTCGATGCAGCGCGGGCCGCTGTGGTGGGCTGCGACCCACCGGCACCATCACAAGCACTCCGACCACGAGGAGGACATTCACTCGCCGGTGATCAGCGGTTTCGGCTGGTCGCACATCGGCTGGCTGACCTCGATGAAGAACTTCCCGACCGCCTATAAAAACATTCCCGATCTGGCGAAATATCCCGAACTCGTTTTTCTCAACCGCTACGACCAGACGGTGCCCTTCGCCTACGGATTTCTGATGTTGGGAATCGGTTGGGCGCTGGAATCATTCTTCCCGCAAACGGGCGTGACGTTGGGGCAGTTTTTCATCTGGACCTTTTTCATCAGCACCACGGTGTTGCTTCATGGTACTCTTTTCATCAACTCACTGGCCCATGTCTGGGGAAAGCGCCGCTATGAAACTGACGACGACAGCCGTAACAGTTGGCTGCTAACACTCATCACGCTCGGCGAAGGCTGGCACAACAACCACCACCGCTATCCGCATTCGGTCCGGCAGGGTTTCCGCTGGTGGGAACTCGATCTGACTTATTACGGACTCAAGCTCCTCTCATGGACAGGACTCATCTGGGATCTCCGCCCTGTGCCGAAAGCGGTGATCGAGGAAGGCATGGAACCAGCCGCTAACCGGCAACCGGGCGCATGAACCGGCAACGGATAGCGATCGTGGGCTCGGGCATCTCAGGGCTGGCCTGCGCGTGGTTTCTGCACCGTGATCATGAAGTGACGGTCTTCGAAAAAGACGACCGGGTGGGCGGGCACTCCCATACTGTGATGGTGGAGGAAAACGGTGGACTCATTCCCGTGGACACCGGTTTCATGGTTTACAACGAAGTGACCTATCCGCTGCTGACCCGCTTGTTTGCCGAGCTCGGAGTCACAACCAAACCGACGTCCATGTCGTTCAGCGTCCAACACCGGAGCGACGGACTGGAACTCAACGGCGGCAGTCTCAACCTGCTTTTCGGCCAGCGCCGCAATCTCCTCAATCCGCGGTATTGGAAAATGCTGATGCAGATCAACCGCTTCAACCGGGAGACGGTCGAAGAGCTGGCGAATCCATCGTTTGGAGAGATGTCGCTGGCGGAATACGTGAAGACCCGCGGCTACGGTGACGATTTCCTGCGCTGGTACCTCTCACCGATGGCCGCCGCCGTATGGTCCAGTCCGCCCGAGCGGATCGACGAGTTTCCGGCCCGCACGCTGATGCGCTTCTGGCACAACCACGGATTCCTCGGTCTCGACACCCAGCATCCGTGGCGCACGGTGGACGGCGGCTCGCGCTGTTATGTGGAAAAGTTGGTAAAATCGTTCGAACATTGCATCCACCACGGAGCACCTGTTGTTTCCATTTCCCGCCTCGCGGAAGGCGGCTCGCGGCTTTTATTTCAGGATGGCAGCCACCAGGATTTTGACGGGGTGGTGGTCGCCGCGCATGGCGATCAAGCGGGACGGCTCCTGGCGGATCCGACGTGCTTGGAAAATGATCTGTTCCCCGCGTTTCCCTATCAGCAGAACGAGGCGGTGCTGCATACGGATACCCGGTTCATGCCAAAGACACGGCGCTGCTGGGCAGCGTGGAACTATCGGATCGACCGCGGCGCGGATGGCAACAACCGCTATTCCACGCATTATTGGATGAACGAGTTGCAGGGAGTGTCCGACAAGGAGCAATACTTCGTATCCATCAACCCGCCGGAGTTACCGCGTGAAGACAGTATCAAACACCGCCTGACCTATGAACATCCTTTGTTTGATCTGAAATCAGTGGCAGCGCAGCAGCGGCTTCCGGAACTGCATCAAGCGGGACATGAAACCGGCCGTTATTTTTGTGGTGCGTGGCAGCGTTATGGATTCCATGAAGACGGGCTCTGGTCCGCCGTCAATGTGTGCACGGAAATTCTGGGAAGGAGCCCTTGGTCATGAACGCGCTCTACGAATGCGCTGTCATGCACTGCCGCCTGAAGCCGAAGCGACATGCGTTCAACTATCAGGTATTCATGTTTTCGGTGGATGTTGATGAGATTTCCGCGATTGCGAAACGGATTCCGTGGCTGGGCCACAATCGCTTCAACCTCTTTTCCCTCCATGACGCCGATCACGTGGACGTCGGCGAGCCCGGCGGCATTCGTGCGAATCTGACAAAATGGCTGAGGGATCAAGGCATGAATTGTCCTGTGGACGCGCGAATCCGCCTGCTCACCTTTCCGCGCGTGCTCGGCTACGGATTCAATCCGGTGTCGTTCTACTATATCGAATCGGCGGACGGCTCGCCGCTGTTGGCGGTCGCGGAAGTGGTGAACACTTTTCGTGAAATGAAACTCTTCGCGCTCGATCACCGCGGCGCGGACGGAATTTGGCACCGCCGGGTGGCGAAGAATTTCTACGTGTCGCCGTTTTCCGACCCGGGCATGGAGTTTGATTTCCGCCTCGGCATCCCAGGTGAAAACTGGCGGGTCAACATCGACGACTATGACTCGAGCGGACGCACACTGCTGAGTTCCGTCAGTGGTGAACGGCGGGCGCTGGCTGCCGGTCGGCTGCTTTGGTATGCGTTCAAGTATCCGATGCTGTCGTTGAAAATCATCGGTCTCGTCCATTGGCACGCATTTCTGTTATGGCTGAAAAAGGTGCCATATTTTAGGAAATCCGAGCGTCGCGAAGCACAGCTCGACGTCATGAGGCCCCATCCCACTTTGAAAGAAAAACAACCATGAATGCCCTGATCGAATATGAGGATGAACTGGTGCCCGAACGTGCCAGTAACTTGCCCGTGCTCGGATTCGCCGAGAGGATGGTCGTCCGGGTGTTGGAAAAAATGCCGCTCGGCGGTTTGCGGATGGAGTATGCGGACTGCCGTGTGCGGCATTTCGGTGAACCCGGAGCGGTGGTTACGGCGCGGGTTTTCATCCGGAACGACGAAGAGTTTTTCAAACGCTGTGCGTTCTATGGCAATATCGGCATGGGCGAGGCCTACACGGACGGCATCTGGGATACCGACGACATCGCCGCGGTGATTTCCTGGTTCGTCCTCAACGTGAACGCGCTCCAAGGGGCCGAGTCGTCCTCGGCCAGTCTCTCTGGCGTCAATCTGCTGAATATCGTCAACTGGTTCAGACATCTGCGTCGGGAGAATACAATCGCTAACAGTCGTCGCAACATCGCCGAACACTACGATCTGGGAAATGATTTCTACCGCCTCTGGCTGGACCCGACGATGACCTACTCCAGCGCGCGCTTTGAACGGGCGGACCAGTCGCTGGAAGATGCCCAGGTCGGGAAATACGACGCGCTCTGCCGGAAACTCAAACTCGCACCGGGCGACCACGTTCTCGAAATCGGCTGCGGATGGGGGGGCTTCGCGGTCCACGCGGTGAGAAACTACGGTTGCCGCGTGACCGGCCTCACTCTGTCGGAAGCGCAGGCCGCCTACGCGAAAAAACGGATCAGCGACGCGGGTCTGCAAGACCGGATAGAAATCCGCATCCAGGACTACCGGCATGTGGAAGGTCGTTTCGACAAGATCGCCTCGATCGAAATGTTGGAGGCGGTGGGGGACAAGTATCACGAGTCGTTTTTCGCCAAGTGCGCGGAGGTATTGAAACCGCATGGTTTGTTGGGCGTGCAGATGATCACCGTGCCGGACTGCAGTTACGCCAGCCTGAGAAAAAACGTGGACTGGATTCAGAAGCACATCTTCCCGGGTTCGCTGCTGTTGAGCGTCGGGCGGATCAATGAGGTCCTTCTGAAAACGGGAGATCTTTTCATGCACGATCTTGAAGATCTCGGAGCCGACTATGCACGCACGCTTGCCACCTGGCATGACAATTTCAACTCGGTTTTGGATTCTGTGAAGTCCCTCGGATTCGACGAGCCGTTCATCCGGAGCTGGAATTACTATCTCAAATACTGCGAGGCCGCGTTCAGGACTCGCAACATCTCGGTGGTGCAGGCGGTTTACACCCGGCCCAACAATACGATCCTCCACCGCCAGTTCACTGAGGACAGAAACTGATGGGCATGTTGGATGCAATACTGTCAGAGGAAAAGCCGGGCTGGTGGAGGCGCTGGCTGGTGGCTCCCGTGATCGGCCAATTGACCTGCGGCATTTCCCCTGAACGTCTGGCCTGGACGATCGCGGTGGGCATGGTTCTCGGAGTTTTTCCGGTGATGGGAACCACGACGCTGGTGTGTTTGTTCGCCGGCTGGGCGTTCCGTTTGAACCAACCGGTGCTGCACGTGTTCCGCGCGGTGGTCTATCCGCTTCATCTTGTGCTGATCCTGGTGTTCATCCACATGGGCGAGAGTCTGTTCAACGCGCCGCTGCTGTCTTTTTCCATTCCAGAGCTGATGGGGAAATTCAAGGAAAGCCCGCTACAGTTCTGTCGGGATTTCGGCGTTGCGGCATTCCATGGCGTGGTGGCTTGGATGGTGGTCGCGCCGTTCGCCGCGCTGCTCATCAAGATGGCGGCGCTGCCGGTGTTGCGTCAGTTGCGGGATGCGGTTTTGAAACGGAAGGAGGTAACGCCATGAGTCTCGCTCTATCTGCTGCATCCGGCATTGCGCTGATGGGGGTGGTTTTTTTCGCCGCATGGATTTTCGCGCGGAAGGTGGACAATTATTCACTGGTGGATGCGGTGTGGGCTTTCGGAATCGGCACGACTGTCTGGTATTGGTTCGCGATGAGCGGGTGGCATCCGAAACAATGGGTCGCGGTGGGACTTGCGACGCTGTGGAGCGTGCGGCTGGGGTGGCATCTGCAGAAACGGATCCGCAGCCATCATCCAACCGAGGATGCCCGATATGTCAGGCTGAGGGAGGTGTGGCAGGGGCGGGTGGCACCGGCGTTTTTCTGGTTTTTCCAGGCGCAGGCGGTTTCGGTGGTTGTGTTAGCGCTGCCGTTTCTTTTCGTGTTTCGGGATCCTGATGCATCATGGGGTGCATGGGAAACCGCTGGTCTGACATTGAGCCTCGTCGGAATCGTGGGGGAAGGCCTGGCAGACTCCCAGATGTCCGCTTTCAAAAAACGCATCCGGCGGAGCGATGCTGTCTGCCAATCCGGGCTATGGTATTACTCCCGCCATCCCAACTATTTTTTTGAGGCGGTCATCTGGATTGGCTTTTATGTTTACGCCTGCGGTTCCGAATGGGGTTGGCTGACGGTCCATGCGCCCGCGATGATCGTCTATCTTTTGCTGAAGGTCACCGGCATTCCTCCCACCGAAGCAGCGGCCGTAATTCGCAAGGGTGACGCCTACTTGCGCTATCAGAAAACCACCAGCGCCTTCATTCCGTGGCCGCCGCGCCGCGGGATCCAACACGAATCACCATGATCAATACCGACCAGCTTCTCGCCAAAGACATCCTTCCGGACAAACTGATCCGTCTCGGAATCCGCGCCCGCCTTGCCGGGACGCTGGCACCTTTTGAAAAACTCAGCTGCGAGCAGCGCCAGGCACGACTGATGCAGCATGTGAAGGAACTCCGCGCCAGCCCGATCGCGATCGCCACCGCGGAGGCGAACGAGCAGCATTATGAACTACCCACACGCTTTTTCGAACGGGTGCTGGGCAAGCACATGAAATACAGCTCGGGCTACTGGGACGCTGGAGTCACGGACATTGATGTGTCGGAAGCACGCATGCTCGCGCTGACCTGCGAACGGGCGGAGCTGATTGACGGCCAGCGGGTTCTCGAACTCGGCTGTGGCTGGGGTTCGCTCACGCTATGGATGGCGGCGCACTATCCGAATTCGAAGATCACGGCTGTATCCAATTCAAGAACCCAGAAACTGCATATCGACGCGCAGCTCGCCGCACGTGGGTTGACGAATGTCGAGGTGAGGACGGTGAACATGATCGAATACCAAGGGGAGGGGGCGGCGGTTTTCGACAGGGTGGTTTCGGTGGAGATGTTTGAACACATGAAGAACTATCAGCAGCTCATGTCGCGGATCGGCGGTTGGTTGAAGCCCGGTGGAGCGTTGTTCGTGCATATTTTCACCCATCGCGAATACGCCTATCATTACGAGGCGGAGGGAGAGGACGACTGGATGGCGCGGTACTTTTTCACCGGCGGGCAGATGCCGTCGGACGACCTGTTGTTGTATTTCCAAGATGATCTGAAAATCGATGCCCACTGGCATGTTAATGGAAGTCACTATCAGAAAACCTCGGAAGCATGGCTCTCACGCATGGATGCAGCCAAGGACGAACTCCTGCCATTGATCAGGGAAACCTACGGGGCGGATCAGCAGACCCGGTGGTGGGTTTACTGGCGGGTCTTCTTCATGGCCTGTGCTGAGCTTTGGGGCTACCGGAACGGAGAGGAGTGGATCGTCTCCCATTATCGTTTCCGCAAACCCGGTTGACGGAGGTCAGAAGGTTTTCCGCAGGTGGGAAGGGAGGATGTTCAGTTGCTCCCGGTATTTTGCCACGGTCCGGCGGGCTACCTTGATGCCTTGTTTGTCGAGTGCCTTCATGAGCACTTCGTCCGACAGCGGCTTGGCCGGGTTTTCGGCTGCGACGAGCTGTTGGATGGCTTCGCGGACACCGGCGTTGGAGACTTCCGCGCCGTCGCTGGTCTGATAGCCGGTGGCGAAGAACGCACGCATTTCCATCAGGCCGTGCGGCGTCAGCACGTATTTGCCGGCGACGGCCCGCGAGATGGTGGTGGCGTGGAGGTTGAGTTCGTCCGCGATGTCGTTCATCGTAAGCGGGCGCAGGTGGCGGTGCCCTTTGGTGAGGAACAACGGTTGGTGCTCGATGAGCTTGTGGGCGATGGCGAGGATCGTTTCCTGACGCAGGGAAATCGCGTGAATCAGGCTGCGGCCGTCGCGGATCTGGTCGCGGAGAAACTGGCGGGCTTTCGCGTCCGTGCCGTTTTTCCCGATCATGTCCTTGTAGAAATCATTGATGCGGAGGTTGGGCAGGTGTTCGCCAGTGAGGCGGGCATACCAGTGGCCGTCGTCATTCCGCTCGATGACGGCGTCCGGCAGAATGTAGGGATTGCCTGTGGGATCGAATTCGCCCCCGGGATTTGGGGTCAGTCGACCGATCCGTGAGGCGGCCTCGGCGATGCGCTCGACGGTGGTGCCGAGTGCTCTGGCGATCTGCGGGTGGCGTTTGCGCGCGAGATCCTCTAGGTGATCGCGGACGATCTTGTATTCAATGGTGTCCTTGCCGGTGGAGCGTTCCAATTGCAGAAGGAGGGATTCAGGAATCCCGGCGGCTCCGATGCCCGCTGGGTCGAACGATTGCACCAGGCTGAGTGCTTCATCGAGATCCCGCGGCCGGATACCGAGACGGACTCCCAGCGTTTTTGCGGGCAGATCAAGAAATCCCCGCTCGTCGAGATTGCCGAGGATCGCTTGTGCTGCCTCCCGGATTTCCGGATCGACCATGGAAAGATCGAGCTGGTTTTGCAAATGCTGCTGAAGCGTCTCTGGAGCGACAATCGAATCATACATCCGTTGACGCCGCTCCTCGTCCTCACTGGTCCATGGCGAACTTTTCCCTTCAAGAATCGTGCGGTCCCGCCAGTCGTCGTCGGTGTGATTCAGGTAATCGAGCGAATCCGCTTCGTCAGGATCCGGACCCTCCTCATCCAGCGAGATGCTTTCCGTGATGTCCTCGAGCACCGGATTCGTTTCAAGCGCCTGCTGGACCAGTTGGGAAAGTTCAAGCGTTCCCGCCTGAAGGATCTCCAAGCTCTTGCGCATCTGCGGCGCGAGCGTTTGCTGCTGGGAAAGCGACTGATGGAGAAAAGCGTCTGACATTATCTGCTAGCGGCAACTTGTTGCCGGACCGAAACTAGGACGCTTTGAATAAAAAGCAGCAAATTTCGTGCCATTAAGTGAAAGTTTATTGTTTGACTTGGGTCAAAACGGGTAAATTGCTACACTCAAGTTTCTCAATTCATTCTAAACAAAGGGTTCTTGCAGAAGTGTCAATCGCAACGGGCTGGCGGATGAATGTCGGATTTTTCGCCATTTGCATCCAAAAACGTTTTTCGACGAGTTGAGGTTCATTCCCATTTCTGGGTATCTATCTTGTCGCCGCTTTTCCAAGCGACCTCCGATTTTCACTCCATCGGCAGTCCTGCGGATCGCCAACTGTCGATGCCTACGCTGAGGACGGACACCTTGTAATCGCGACGGGCGAGTTTGTGGGCGACGCCGCGTGCTTCGGGGCAGCCGAGATTGAAGCAGTAAACAGCGACTTTTTTCCCCGATTGCAGCGCCTTCTGGATCTCGATGTCGCGCGATTCTACTTGTGCCGCGTAGTCCGTATAAGGCCAGTTGATCGCGCCGGGAATGTGATCGATTTGATAGAAATACGGCACCCGCACGTCGTAGATCAGGACCTTGCCCGCCTGCTGGAGTTGAAAAAGTTCGTCGAGTCCGATGCTGGTCGATTCACCCGTGGACTTGTGGGTCGAGGGGATGGTTTTCGGCTTGCTGTGGGGCTTCTCAATCAGTGGGGCCGTTGTCGGAGCGGGCGCGCAGGCAAAGACTCCGAGCGAGCAGAACAAAAGCGGAAGCCATTTCAGGAAAGACATGATTGAGGCGTAGCGACGGCCGTGCTACCGGTCAAAGACGAATTGCTGTCCGGATCGCGCTTTCACTTTGCGGACGGCGGTGATGGAGGTGATAGTCCGCGCGTTCCCATCGTGATCCGTTCATTCCTGCTTGTTCCCGCGCTTTTATTCAGCGCTTTGCTGCTCCAGTCCTGCCAGACCGTGAATTTCTACGGCCAGGCGATCGGCGGGCAGATGGAAATTTTCAGGAAAAGCCGGCCCATCCCGCCGATCATAGCCGATCCCGCCACCGACGCCAAACTGCGTCGTCAGTTGATCGCGGTTCAAGGCATTCGGAAATTTGCAACCGACCACCTCACGCTTCCCGGCGATGAAAGCTACGGCACCTATGCCGACCTCGGTCGCGAATATGTCACTTGGGTGATCTACGCCGCACCGGAATTTTCCCTGAAACCGAAAACCTGGTGGTATCCCACGCTCGGAAATCTCGACTATCGCGGTTGTTTCCGGAAAACGGACGCGGACCAGATCGCCGCCGGTCTGCGCGGAGACGGCTACGACGTCACGGTTGCCGGAGTGGACGCCTACTCCACGCTCGGCTGGTTTCACGATCCGGTGCTCAATTGTTTCGTCAACAACAGCGACATCAATCTAGCGGAACTCATTTTCCACGAACTCACCCACCGCCGTCTGTTCCGCAATGGCGACACCGCCTTCAACGAAGCGCTCGCCACCGCCTATTCCGAGGAATGCGTGAAACGCTGGCTGGTCTATCAGAAGCGTGATGCCGACCTCCGCCGCTACGAGCAACTCCTGGTCCGGCGCAACCAGTTCTACGACGAGATCGACGCCACGAGAATCAAGCTCGAAGCCCTCTACGCCAGCAGCAAGCCGCCGGAACAGATGCGATATGAAAAATCCGCAGTTCTCAGCGAACTCCGCCAGCATTTCCGCGAATTGAGAAAACGCTGGGGAGGTCACGGATTGGAATCCTGGCTCACGGAGGACCTGAACAACGCCCACCTCGTCTCCATCATTACCTATCAGAAATACGCGCCGCTCTTCCATCAGCTGCTCAAGGACTGCCACGGCGACGCCGGTCTGTTTTTCAAGCGGGCGAAGTCGCTGCCAAAGTTGAGTCCGTGAACTCAGGGTTTCAGGTCAAGCCGCAGGTCTGCGGCGATCTGCCGCTCCCAGTCCGGTGCGACCTGGGCCGCTTCAGCGTGGGTTTCCCACAACTCGATGGCCGCGTGGACTTCTCTCAGAACAGCCTTCGCTTTCGGCGGCTTCAGGTTGGCTGCGGCCGCTGCGTCTAGCAAATCCATGGTGGCGAAACCCTCGCGTTTTCCCGCTAGCGCCATTTGGTGGCGGTGGGTCCACGCCCCGCTGGGATTGTAGGCGTATGTGAGATCGTAGGCCGGAGCGAGATGCCAGCCGCCGCGGCGGTCCATGAAAAACGCGAGGTTCTTTGTGTGATCGTCCTGGTTGCGCGAGAGGATGTTGAACACCGCTCGTCGATAGAGTTCCGTGAGATCCGGCTGCGGCAGTCCGAGGCGGCGGGCGATTTGGAATGCCTGTTCGTAGGAATAGGCACCGGCCTGGTTGAAATCGAAGTGGGCGATCGCACAAAGGCTCTGGATATGCAGCTTGCCGCCGTCGTCCGTCCGGTCGAAGCGGCGGGTCATGAAATGCGCGCGGCCGTTTTCCTCCAACAGCCGGCAATCGCTCATCGTGATCCCGGCAGCGCGGGCCATCAGGTGATAGGCGTATTCGATGCGGCCGTAGCCGAGCGGATCATTGATCTCCTTGTCGCGGTTCGCGGAAACGCCGTCGAATTTCAACAGCCACGATTCGAATCCGGGCTCCGGCGTCACTTGACCGGATCGGATTTCTCCGGTTTGAGGATTCCAGGCGATCACCGCCTTCGCCCGTGCGCCGCCGGCGGAAGTGCCGACGCGGAGGATGGTGGCGAGCGCTTCGGGCGATTGCTCGAAATTCGCATGAAGGTTCTCCCGCGAGGCGAGCGCGGCATTGGCGAGTTCCACCAACGCGTCAATGTGGAGCTGTTCGGACGGGCCTGCGGATAGAAGGGAAGGACGAAATTCCAAAGCGCCCATCGCGCGGGTGCCAAGGTAACAAAGCCGCTCTACCGGATCGAACGAGGCCGCGCTGCGTCCCTGGCGCGTCAGCCATTGGTCGATGAGCAGGTTGCCGAATTTGTCCGGCAGTGAATCCGCCAGTAATCCGGGTAATCCCTTGAAGGTATCCCGTGGCAGCCCGGGAAAACTGAATCGCCCTGATCCGAGCGGCAGGTGAATCGGCGAAATTTCGATGCCACTGCGTTGGAACGCCTCGTCGTATTCAAACACGCCAAGTTCACGCTCCGGATCCCACGTCACCGCACCGATCAGCGTTTCGTAAAGATGAATGGATGCAGTGGTCATGGCTTCTTACGTTTCATCGCCCCATTTCCAAGGCGTGGCGGGCGGCGTCTTGCGCGGCTTCGAAGCATATTTGCGCGGTTCCTCCTGAAGTCTTGCCAGCAGCAATGGGCTGGGACCGGGGTCCGGCAGGATTTGCTCGATGCAATCCAGCGAGTTCAAAGCGCGCAACAGGGCGATCAGCGTGCCCAAAGTCGAGCCCTCGCCATTTTCGATCGCAGTGATGGTCCGGCGCGACAAGCCACTGCGCTCGGCGATCATCTCCTGGCTGAAATTCAAATCCAGCCTCCGCCGTTTCAGGCGCTCGCCGAGTTCCTTTTCGATCTCAGGATTGGTCAGTAGATGGATCATGGGAGTAAAAAATTGCGCAAAAAGCAGGGAACGAGGTGAATATGAGCAGATAATTGCGCATTGTCAACATCGCCTATCTTTTGCGAGCAAAAATCCACTCAAAATAAACAAAAACCCACTATTTGAGCGACTTTTTGCTCAAGAACTGGTGATTTTGAAATCGTTTGTCAGACGAAAAACGCAACTCCCGCTTCAAAGATCGGCTGATGCTTGTTGCCGGGAACGTTTTTGGCGACCGAACTACCAGAGCGCTCGGTGTGGGCCATTTTCCCAAAAACGCGGCCACAGGGGCTGGTGATGCCTTCGATGGCGGCGAGCGAACCGTTCGGGTTGATGGCGATGTCCATGGACGGCGAGCCATCCGCATCGACGTATTGGGTGGCGATCTGGCCGCTGGCGGCGAGCGCGGTGATGACTTCCGGGCTGGCGTGGAATTTTCCTTCGCCGTGCGAAACCGGGACGCTGTGGATGTCGCCTAACACACTCTTCGCCAGCCACGGGGAAAGCGTGCTGACGATGCGGGTGTTGGCATAACAGGAGATGTGGCGGCCGATGCTGTTATGCACGAGCGTCGGTGCGTCGGCCTGCGGATCGCGGATCTCACCGTAGGGGACGAGGCCGGTTTTGATGAGCGCCTGGAAGCCGTTGCAAATCCCGAGGATGAGTCCGTCGCGGTTTTTCAGCAGGTCCATGATCGCGTCGGCAACGCGCGGGTTGCGGATGATGGTGGCGATGAATTTCGCGGAGCCGTCCGGTTCGTCACCGGCACTGAAACCACCGGGGAACATCAGGATCTGGCTTTTCGAAATCTGTTCGGCGAGGGCTTTGATCGATTCGTCGATGTGCTTTGCCGTGAGGTTGCGGAAGACTAGGATCTCCGCGTCGGCTCCCGCCTGGCGGAAGAATTTGGCGGAGTCGTATTCGGAATTCGTACCCGGGAAGGAGGGGATCAGGACCTTGGGTTTTGAGATTTTGGATTTTGGATTCTGGATCTTGGTTGAAGAGAATTCTGAGATCTTCGCGATCTCGGTCACCTGATCTTCGCCCTCCAGCTGCGTTGGATAGATGGGCTCCAAGGTGCCGGTCCAGGCGTTTTCAAGCTCGGTGAGGGTGTGGGCCTCGCTGTTGAGAACGAGCGTGGCGACGGATGTGGTTTTTCCGAGTTCCGTCGAGGCGAACTCGGCGGGTAGCGGCTCTGCGTGCTCGATGAGGAAAGCGAAATAGCGCTCGGTGATGAGGTCGAGCGTGCTGTTGATCTCCGCGCCGATGTGGTTGCCGAACGCCATCTTCGCCAGAGCGGCGGCGATACCGGCACGGCCGATGTGATGGAGCGAGAGGATTTTCCCATCCACGTTGAGCTGATGAAGAGAGGCTGAGGTTAGCTTGAGCTCGTCGAAATTCGGGAGATTGTCGGCGTCGCGGGAGACTTGCACCAGTGAGAGGAGCGATCCTGCTTTTTTGAACTCCGGCGAGAGCGCGAGACTGGCTTTGCCGGGAGCGAGGGCGAAGGAAACCAGCGTCGGCGGAACGTCGAGATCGTTGAACGAACCGGACATGGAATCCTTGCCGCCGATCGCGGCTAGGCGCAGCGAGTGTTGCGCGTGAAAAGCACCTAACAAAGCGGCGAACGGCAGGCCCCAGCGTTGCGGATTGTTGCCGAGTCTTGGGAAATATTCCTGAAGCGTGAGGCGGATATCGGACAGACGGGCACCGGCTGCGACGGCTTTGCAAACGGATTCGGTCACGGCGTACACCGCGCCATGGAAAGGAGAGGCGGATGATAGATAGGGATCGAAGCCCCATGACATGAACGTGGCGACGTCGGTGTTTCCTTCTAGCAGAGGGAGCTTCGCCACCATTGCGTCGGGCGGGGTGAGCTGTTTTTTTCCGCCGAACGGCCAGAGCACGGTGCCTGCGCCGACGGAACCATCGAAGATTTCGCCGAGGCCTTTTTGCGAGCAGACGTTGAGGGAAGATAAGTGATCAGTGATCAGTGAGCAGTGAGCAGGGGAATAGAAAGCTGGCGCGGTGACGTGGACCTTGGCGGTCTGTTGCACGCCGTTGGTGTCGAGGAAAGCACGGCTCAGGTTGACGATGGTTTTACCGCGCCAGGTCATGATGAGGCGGCCGCTGTCGGTGACGTCGGCGACGTGTTTGCACTCGAGATTTTCCTTGTCGGCTTCGGCGGTGAAATAGGCGATTTCTGATGGATCGACGCATATCGCCATGCGTTCCTGAGATTCGGAAATCGAGAGCTCGGTGCCGTCGAGGCCATCGTATTTTTTCGAAACCTCGTCGAGATTGATCACTAGCGATGGCGCAATTTCACCGATGGCGACAGAAACCCCGCCCGCACCGAAGTCGTTGCAGATCTTGATTTTGCGGGTGAGTTCCGGGTTGCGGAAAAGACGCTGGATCTTGCGTTCGGTCGGCGCGTCGCCCTTCTGGACTTCCGCGGAGTTTTCGAGCGCGGTGTCGGTGTGTTCTTTGGATGAGCCGGTGGCACCGCCGACGCCGTCGCGTCCGGTGCGGCCGCCGATGAGCAGGATCACATCGCCCGGAGCAGGCGTGCCGCGAAAAACTTGCGAGCGAGGAGCGGCTGCAACGACGGCCCCGATCTCAAGGCGCTTGGCGACGTAGCCCGGATGATAGACTTCTGCGACCTGGCCGGTGGCGAGGCCGATCTGGTTACCGTAGGACGAGTAACCGTGCGCGGCGACCTGACAGATCTTTTTCTGCGGGAGCTTGCCGGGAAGGGTTTCGGAAAACGGGGTGAGGGGATTGCCGGCACCGGTGACGCGCATCGCCTGATAGACGTAGGAACGGCCGGAAAGCGGATCGCGGATGCAACCGCCGAGGCAGGTGGCCGCGCCGCCGAAGGGTTCGATTTCGGTCGGGTGGTTGTGGGTCTCGTTCTTGAACATAACGAGCCACTCTTCCTCGGGCTTATCGTCGATTTTTACCGGGACGACAATGGAGGCGGCGTTGACTTCTTCGGAGACTTCGAGGTTGTCGAGCTCGCCGGAAGCGCGGAGTTCGCGCATGCCGATGAGCGCGATGTCCATCAGCGTGATGGGCTTCCCGCTGCGGCCGAGTTTCTCACGGATGGTAAGGTAGGTTTGCCAAGCACGTTCGACGACTTCGGCACCGGGATCGAAGGTGGCTTCCTCGATGGCGGTTAGGAAAGTGGTGTGGCGGCAGTGGTCGGACCAATAGGTGTCGAGCATCTTGATTTCCGTGATGCTCGGGTCGCGCTTCTCCTCGTCGCGGAAATAGGCTTGGCAAAAAGCGACATCCTCCGCCGTCATCGCGAGTCCGAAGCGGGCGCGGATTTCCGCAGGATCTTCCGATGTGAACCCACTTAGAATCGCCACGTCAGCCGGCTCGTGCGTGTGTGGTTTGAGCGAATCCGGCACCGCCATCGTGGCCTCGTGCGAATCCACGGCGTTGATCACGAAACCTTTGATTTTCGCGAGCTCATCCGTACTTACGCTGCCTTTCAGAACGATCACCTTCGCGGAGGAAACCAGCAGACGTTCTTTTCCGGTCAGAATCTGCACGCACTGAGCCGCCGAATCCGCGCGTTGGTCGAACTGGCCGGGCAGAAATTCCACCGCAAACGCCGTTTCGTCAGAAGCCACCGAAAGGGCAGGGGAAATCTCGTCCACCTGTGGCTCCGAGAGGATCGATTGCGCTGCCGTCGCAAATTCCACATCACTCAGCCCGTCGATATCATAGCGTTGGACGATGCGGACGCTGGTCAGTCCCGGGAGTCCGAGCGACTCGTGAAGATCATGCAGAAGGTGGCGGGCCTCGGCGTTGTGACCGGCCTTTTTTTCGACGAAAATGCGATTCATGGGTGCGTGTAGCGGCAGAGCTTTGGAAAGCGCTGGATGCTAGGACACCAGACCACGAGAGCAAGCGGAATGGCCAAGGAGATAAGGAATCAGTGATACCAAGGGCGGTGATGCTTTTCCAGTAAGGATCCGGGGGAGATGTCCGAATGGGTGGGGCGACCATAGGCCCGGGCCTGTTGGATGACGACACGGCGGTATCCGCGGCTGGTGAAATAGTGATTCAGGTATGCCAGGTGGGATGCAAGTTCGGCATCATCCCACACATTTTTCGCAACGATGATGACGACCAACGCCTTTTTCTGCTGTTGGTCGAAGAACCCGGACAACTCGGCGGGTGATCCTTCGAGTTCGATCTCCTGACGGGAAACAGAGTCGATCCGTATCCGCCCATCGGTGTGATACCAAGCCACTAAGTCCGCTCTCCGCTCAAGCTCGAACGCGCGCTCCATGGCGGTAGGAAAAAGAGTGGAGCGAATTCTTTCTTGTAACGGAGGAGTCCGCTGCAGCGCGGGAAGAATGAAGTCGTTGTTGTTCCTATTCACGACAAGATCCTGCGAAGAGCTGCACGAAATCACGCCCAACGCGAGCGGCAGAATGCAGACCAGTTTCATGGAGTTCCAGCTCATCAAGGGCAATGACAACCGTTCAAAGCGCGATGATTCAGGGCTTTGAGGGTTTCCTTGGAAATCGGCGTGGGATCTGGATACTCGAAGATTTCCCCCTCGAAATTCCGCAGCGTGATCTTCCCGGACGCGGTATCCACGACGTAGTTCGGGTTGATCGGGATTTTTCCGCCGCCGCCGGGGCCGTCGATGACGAATTGGGGAATGGCGTAGCCGGTGGTGTGGCCGCGCAGGCCTTCAATGATCGCCACGCCTTCTGCGACGGGCGTCCGGAGGTGGGAGGAGCCGTTGATCAGGTCGCACTGGTAGAGATAATACGGCTTCACGCGGCACATCAGCAGCTTCTGGACGAGCGCTTTCTGGACTTCCACGCTGTCGTTCACGCCCCGCAGCATCACGCTTTGGTTGCCGAGCGGGATGCCGGCGTCGGCGAGGCGGCCGAGGGCGTCGCGGACCTCAGTGGTGAGCTCGCGCGGGTGGTTCGAGTGGATGGAAATGAAAAGCGGGTGGTGCTTTTTCAACATCGCGCACAGTTCCGGCGTGATCCGCTGGGGCAGGAAAATCGGAATCCGCGAGCCGATCCGGATGAACTGGATGTGCGGGATGGCCCGCAGGCGGGTGAGGATTTTATCCAGCTTGTCGTCCGAGAAGAGCAGGGGATCGCCACCGGAAAGCAGGACGTCGCGCACCTCCGTGTGTTTTTCCAGATACTTGAACGCCATTTCCCACTGGGTCTCCAGGTGCTGCTCACCGACGCCAGAAACCACGCGGGACCTTGTGCAGTAGCGGCAATACGACGCGCAGCGGTCGGTCACCAGGAAAAGCACCCGGTCCGGATAACGGTGCACCAACCCCGGCACCGGCATGTGCGAGTCCTCGCCGCACGGATCCGCCATTTCCTCGGGAGCGTTCCAGCCTTCCTCGATGCGCGGAATCACCTGCCTCCGGATCGGGCAATTCGGGTCATCGCGGTCGATCAGGTTGAAAAAGTGCGGCGTGATCGCCATCGCCAGCTTCGTCCCGGCGAGCAGGACGCCAGCGCGTTCCTCGTCGGTGAGATTCAGCCGTAAATCGAGATCGGCGAGCGAATCGACGCGGTTGCGGAGTTGCCAGCGGTGGTCGTCCCAATTTTCCGTAGCATCTTCCGACCAGTAGCCGGGCGCGTGGGAAATGAAGGCAGGGTCAAGGTCTGAAGGTCGCATGGAAAGGGGGTGAAGTTCGGCCGAGCGGTTGATGGGGGAGTTTGAACCTCTTCTGGAATTCTGCAACAGGGAATCTAATGACTATTTTTTCATTGGAGTGGCGCAACGGCGGATCAATTCGATGAGGCGGCCAGTGGATGCAGCCACCGTCGGGGCGAAGGGCAGTTTCTCATCCGCCTCATCCGCAGTGACATGCGGGCGGGTGGAAACCCGGACGGCGGGCAGGTTCATTTCAAAAAGCATGCTCGTCAGATCCGTGTCGTCGCCCAGGCAGATGTCCTCGGCTCCGTGCACATTTCCCACTCCGGCCGACAAATTCAGCGCCGTTGCCGAGCTTTCCCGCGAACTCAGCCAAAGCATCTCACCCGCGCCCATCGCCTCCACCGAGAGCAGTGCCTTCGCTCCGCCCGCCGATTTCACGAGCTCGGAAAATTTCGCCGCCGTTTCCAGCAGCGGGGCTTCGGGATCGTTCGC
>Ga0209512_1001045_pt1 | contig 37320 bp, 35 predicted proteins | sample frozenSSSSmetaG_FD_184142 | JGI IMG/M metagenome (GOLD analysis project Ga0209512, IMG submission 184142) | Glacier valley bacterial and archeal communities from Borup Fiord, Nunavut, Canada, to study Microbial Dark Matter (Phase II) -... | ecosystem: Environmental > Aquatic > Freshwater > Ice >...
GCCGTCTGGCCCGTCTCCTTCCCGTGAGCCATTTTCTCACGGGATCTATCACCAAACGGAGGATTCAGGCGGTGAATCCTCAGGGTCAATTGGATGCCCCGGTGGCACCCACCCTTCATTCCAACACCGACAACAAAGGTAGCATCAGTCACTTCCGAATATGATACCTAAAAAGAGTCAAAAACACGTTCTCATAGATGAAAGTTCGAGCATACCCATTTATTGTTGAATTGGGGCCCGGGGCGGGGCCGAATTCTCCGTTCTGAGAACGGTGCATGAGGATCCTCGGGATCCTCGAAGCAAACAATTGATAGCAAACACAAATAGCAAACCATATAGCAAACACTCTATTCGTATTCAAATAGAGCTCTATAGCTAGATAGTTTTTAGATAATTCAATTCAATACACAATTGCATTCAGTTTCAACATTTATCAGGCTTATCTGCGTGGCGAGGCGTACACCAAGACACGGTGCAACTCACATGAGGAAGGACAAATTCTGCTCTCAACAACTCGCCATCAAGTTTCGCAACTTTGTGGTAGTGGTAGTGAAATCGAACGATATTGCCGTCCTTGACCGGATTCAATTAATCCTTTTCGATCGTAATTCATGATCTGAAATTGGTTCCGACCAGAGACAATTCAGCGGGTAATCGGCGAGACAGATAGACTCTGTTGAATAGAGAGGTTTGGTGCCTGTCTGTAGGCACCCGGGGATTCTCACTTTGGAGAATCTTCACGTTATGCATGGACGATTCCATGAATCGTTCCATCGGCCCTTTGAGCCTTTGTCACTGCCAACTATATCAAGAAAGGATGGTCCATAGCATAGATAGTTAATCAATCACTTTTACATTCATCTATTTCTACTGTGTTACTCGACTTTTGTCAGTGATAGCATAAATCCAATAGTGGAGTGTTTTTGCTCGTCTCCACCCATTCTAGCACTAAGAAAGAGACCATGTTTTGTCGTTGCCAAAAGAAGGATATCTATCAGAGCTGGGGTAGCAAAGACACCCATAAACGTAAAGTGCTGGTAGGATGGCATTTTCACGGACGTAAGGTTTGATGCGATGTCCATTTGGGGTTCCGAGTTTGCGGTGTGGTCCAATCAAGTGAAGTCAGCGTGATAGGGGAGGGAATGAAATTCAATTCTCAAGAGGCTTTTCCGAGGTAAGAGGCTCCTTCTATTTCTTAAAAGAAAGACTGTTCTCATATATATCCTCATCGATTCACCAAAAGGCACGGTAACATTAAATCTCAAATCGAGCAAAATCGAGTTTACAAACAGGGCCATGTGCAGCCATCTCAGCCTTTTAAGAAAAACAAGTTTCCATTACCATCCCTAGCTCTTAATATTGCGTGGAATAATTATACTTTCTCCAAACTCCAGTCTCCCACAATAAGTTCTCCTCTTCATTATCTCAATTCATAATGTTTCTCAAATCTCTCAAACAGTCACACTGCCCAACCGTCCGTGAATCCCTATCACACTCTCCTTATCCTGTGACTTCTTATATCCAGCTTCATCCAGGTTTTTTGTCGCGTCAATGGCGCTATCGTCGACATCTAGACTCGTTTCACCGTCTTCCCAGGTACGAGGTCGGACTACACGGATGCTGACTTCGAAGGCTTTACCGTTGTCTTCGTCTTTCTTTTCGTCTGTCTTCTCTGCACTGTTTTTGTCCTTGGTTTCTTCTTTCTTATCCTCCTCGACCTTCTCACTCTCCTTATCCTTGTCGTCTTCCTCCTTTCTTTCCTCTTTCGCTTCGCCTTTGGCTTCTTCTTTGTTCTCACTCTCCTCCTCCTCCTCCTCCTCCTCCTCCTCCTTCTCCTTCCTGTCCCGCTCCTTTTCCATCTTAACAATCTTCTTCTCTTTAGCATAAACCCTCAACCCCACCACTACAACCGCATTCCATGGATCCTTCTCGAACTCATTCTCACTCTCACTCTCACTACTACTCGCCTTCTTCTCCTTCTCCTTCGGCTTCGGTGGCGGCGGCGCGTTCGCCCTCGCAATCTCCGCGTCAATGGTGGAGCTGCTCACCGAACTCACGCAGCTGTCAGTATCGCTCTCTTCTAAGTCATTTAACGGTGCAGCATCGCGCTGGCTAAAGCTAATGCGAGACTCGTAACCGGCAGGGGAGAATCCAGGTGGAGCAGGAGAGGGTTCGCGGTTTGTGGATCGCCGGGACGAGCGGCGGCTGGAGCTGGCTGCGGCAACGACGCTACTCTCGAGTGTGTCACCTATTGACGGCCATGGAAAGCTACCTGGAACTGAAAGGTTACCCAGCTCGTCAAAACTCGACGGAGTTTCGTAAAAGATATTGTGTTGATCATCATCTGTCTTCGCGTTCTCCGTTTTTTCCGTCTCCGTCTTCAGAGGTTCCGAGCTCGGCTTTGTCGCCCCTGCCGCTTCCTCTTCAGCCTTCTTTTTCTCCGCCTGCTTCTTCTCCTTCAACTCCTGCCTCGCTTGAATTTTCGCCCTCAGTGCCTTTTCTTTCTTTGTTTTCTTCGCCATGCTGCGTTTTCTCCTCTTCTTCTCTTCCATAAGCTTGTCTTTATACCCTTTCCGCTCCTTCGCCTTCGCTCTCGCCTCAGCTTTTTCGCGTGATTTCTTCTCCCCTTCAGTCTCTTCGACTTGGCCCTTCGCATGCGCGAGATCGTAGGCCAAACCGATGCGCACCAGTTTATCGCGTCGCTCTTTGGCGTTTTCGCGGATCACGGTTTCGACTGGCAGGGCGGTAAAGTCGCGCTGGGCGGTGATCTTGATCAGCACAGAATACTCGCCTACTTCGTCGAGGTCGAGCTCGGCCGATACGGAGCGCCGCATGCAGTAGTTGGCGTGAGAGCGGACGATGTAATCTTCCTCACCCGCCTTGTGGAGGCGGAAGGCCAGATCGAAGATATATTGGCCTTCGAGGCCTTTGAAATACCGCGTGTCCAGTTGGGTGAGGACGACGACTACAGACGCTGGCTTGCTGATTGTGAAGGTGAACTTGGTATCGTGGTAATCCACGGTCCAAGGCACCTTCAGAGTCGCCCATTGCTGCGTCACCTTCCATTCGTCCGTAAACAGCCTCGTCCGATGAAAGGTCTGATATTTCCTTAAGAAATCTTCATAGCTCATCCAGAACGCACCGTCATTGCCAAAACGATGCTCCAGCTTCGTCATCCATTCCGGCGTCCATTCTTTGCTACCGTCGGACCAGGGACCAGTCCATTCCCCTTTGCCCCATGGATTCTTGATGAGAAGAAGGCGTTGGCCGTCGATTTCCACGGCTCGCATAATGGAATAGGCGTGTCCTTCTTTGATGCCTTTGCGGTCGCCCCATCCGCGCAAAAGACCAGTAGCACAGCCGAAGAGAAACTCGTCATTTACTTTGAGCAGCTCCTTCTTCCAGAAATCTTCCTTGTCCAGAATATCAGTGGAGAAGAGCTCTGTTGTGACACCGCCAGTGAGGTCTTCAATACCTTCGCTACACCCCTATCAGCGTTGATGAAGATACTAGACTAGAAAAATACCTACCCTGTATATCCGCCCTCGATAGCTGCATAATCTGCGCAGTATCAGTAATACACATACATGATAAATTTTGACAGAACCTTACCACCATGTGCCTTCGCATATGCCTTCTCCAAAAGCGGCAGCCAACTGCCCAATTACCATCAGCAACACATACGGCAATCACAGACACTGTACTTACGTTTCATTTGGGTCTTCACACTGAGCGAAATAAAGAGCCCCAGAATTCGTCTGATACGCTTTCTTATACTCCTCCTCCGAGCTTACCCTCTCGCGGTCTTCCCACAGCACTCGCTCAATAATACTCTCATCATAATCCGGCCTGTTTAAGTATAATTTATCATCGATAATCTCTGATCGCCATTCTGAATCTCTGTAGAACACAAATCCATATACCCCGACCGTCTCGTTGCGGGCAACGCATACTTTCTCAATCAACCCCTTCTTATTACCCAACGTACACAACGCCGCCATCAACCAGCAGTCGCCATCCTGACCCTGCCTGATGTCTTTAGCTGCAGGGCCGTTGACATAAAAGCTCGGTTTCTCAAAGATATCGCCCACTCTCTTGACGCTCTGAGGCTTGAATATCGTTTTCTTTCGATTCCGCATGGCCAATGTTTCGAGACAGTCCCGCTTCCCCCATTTCAAGTCAAATTCGATATCGAAATGCGAGTCTCGATATTTCTGATTTACACGCCGACACTCTTTGACAATCTTCTCGACTTTGAGCTTGCATGTGCGAACGGCTTCTTCATAAGAGGAAGATGCCGGTTGACCTGTGACGGTGTCTTTTGGAACTGCATCGCCGACTTTCTTGGCATATGAATCGATGGGAAGTATAGTAGATGCTGTAATGAAGGAATCAGCGGAGATACAAACTGAAGACGCAGGGTAGTATATCGAACACACACCTTTTCCAGGGGTTTTAGTATTGAATTTGGTCCAGAACTCATTTATATTTTCTTGCGGCGATTGATGTTTCACCCTTTTAGTTGTGGTGATTGTTTTGGGTGGCGTAGGAACATGTTGCGGTTCCATAAGATATTTCTTGATGAGCTTGCGAACATCGTCCTCTGAATCTGATGAGTCTGCCATAGTTGAGATTATGTTTGGAGGTCGTGGGAAATTGAGAAAGATTCATGGACTAGAATCACAATACCAATCTATAGCGAGCAGCGAGATTGACACAAGGTAAAGAGATTAGAAGAGAGAAAGGTTATCTGTCCACGGCAATCTGTATCTTACGAAGAAGTGGCGAGGCTCTGGACACTCAAGGATGGATGATGGGTTATTGACAGGGTCGAGCGACGACCTCAGCGTATTGGTTTGGCATGATCCCGCGCATCCAGCTCCCTAAATGAGGCGCGGGCCGCAACCAACTGGACTTAACGCATTGTACCAGCGCATGCTGGCTTCGTGAGCTTCATGAGGCTATTGGTCGCCTTGCGTGTGGAAATGCAATAGCGTACTGGACGAGACTCGGTGTGAGTGTGCATATGCGACGCAACGCATGTGCTCCCCATCCATGGTGCATCTGGATGTTTCGGAGTTGCAGAACAGCAGGTCTTGTGTTGCCGCCATATTCTAAATATGTGGCTAATTACCACCATCACCAAGGTACGGATGGAGGAGCTGGACAGAACAGAGCTATGGCTTCATGGCGTGGTCTTAATCGACAATTAGCTATATGTAGTCTGCATAGGGCTCGACAATATGTCAGAAGTTGGTGGAAAAATGATGTCTCGCGGAGGAACCTGTCCCGATCATGAGGCTGTAGACCCCAGGCCGGCAGCTGCGATGTTGTATTCTGGTGCACGGCCAGGTCCTGGTTAGTAAGCCCCGACCCACGAGTATATATGCAGGCGGCGTAGCGCTTACTTAGGGATAATCGATTCAATATCAATCACTGAACTGTGAACTGCATAGAATAAGGCGCCTACGAATCCCAACATGCGATCTTGTGAATGTCTGTCGCGTGACCGGCTCCGTCATTGTCCAAACCCCATCTTCATGACAAGGCTGGCGGTAATCCGCAGGTGAGACTTCCAACAGGATAGAGCGAATCTAATTAAAGACAAATTCAATGTGACTCAAGATCATCACAGATTTAACATGTCACGTGGAATTTGCACTGCCAAAATGCCAAAAATGAAGTCCATTCCGAATGTACCCGAAGCTTTCGTAGACATATGATGTTGCTTCGAGCTGCTCCGCGACGGAGGTAGTGATAATTGCTCATCGATGTTTTTTTTTTGGTATCAGCCATCTCTTCGCAGCTCACGTAGAGTGGTGATATTGCGGCAGAGCTGATAGAATGCCCTACCATAACCTTCCGAGATCGAAACGGATTCCTCGGCGCACAAACACTTGCGATACAACTCTAACAAAACCTGACCGCAGACATTCCACCATAATCCATAATCCATTATCCGTAATCCATCATCCATAACCCATGTGTATCGTGAGTCGATCATCTCGTAAATCGTACGCCGTATATCGTTCAAGATCCGCAATATCAATGTCGAAGCACGAGTAGCCGTAATAATTCGTTCCTCCATATCCCATTCAATGTACTTCAGAGAGGTGCTTCGTCCTTATAAGCCGTCTTTTCCCCACGAGATAATATCTTGGCCATCTTCGATGTTGAGTTGGCCTTCCGCTCCGTCCCAATACATGAGACCTCCAAAGTTGGGCAGTCCCAGCTGTTTGACTTGCTGTGCGACGTTCATCATGCCTCTGGGACTGCCAATATTTGTGTAGGCAGATGGCCCTGCTAAACTCCATGCTGGAGCTCCAATATAAAGCCTTGGCTGAGGTGAGAGACCACTCTGCGTCAGTGCTGATGACCAAAGTTCGACCGAAGCAATGAATCCTGCAGTGCCAATCTCGCAAGGTGGGTTGTTGTAGAACTGAACGAAGACAAAGTCGCAGAGCAATATTACGCCTTGGGGGTTAGACTGGTCCGGGAATGGGCATTGGGGAGCGGATGAGAGGTAATAATTCTTGGTGGCGGAACTGGCGAAATTGGAGCGAAGAGTTTGGGCGAGGAGCTCGTAATACTCAGGTTTATTGTTCTCGTTGTCTGGATAGTATTAGGTGATGCAGAAGAAAAGTGCAAAAAAATATGTCTTACCGAAATCAAACCCATCAATGACTTGGTCGCCAAAAGGGCGCAGATTATCATCGATATTGCCAGGGGGCCCAAACAGATCCCAGAGGACGTTGCCGAAGTCTACCGCCTCACTAGCCGCGTTGAAATAGACACCACTTGTAGCGCCTCCAATGCTCAGGAAAACCTTCTTGCCATATATCTTTTGGCAAGTTGAGATATGACCAGCAAGCTCAGAACAGAACAACAGACCAGGAGCTTGCTCCATCATAAGCGAGGTTTGTCCACCGCATGCAGCACCAAAATTGACTTGGGGATATAGGCCGCCGTTATAGTTCCTGCCAATGATAAATGCGAGAATGACAATATCAACATCGACATCGGCGCATTGGTCGGCAAGAGTCGTGCCACCTGTTGCAGGTGTTTGGCCGAAGTAAACCGCGATGTTCTTAGAGGACTCTCTGTTAAAGAAGTAACCAGAGGTTCCGGGAACTTCAGCAGCAGTGCTTGTCGCTGGGTTGGCGCTGATAATTGTCGTTGTTGAAGTCCGGAAAGTTGTAACGGTCAATGTTGAAGAAGAAGCTGGAATTTCGACGAAGATTCCACCTGGCGCGGTGCTAGAAGCATCCACGTTTGGAGCGGCTGTGGTGCTAGAAGCACCCACGTTTGGAGCGGCTGTGGTGCTGGTAGCATCCACAATTGCTCCGGCGCCCACTGTAGTTGTCTTGTCGATGGTTATCGTTGCTGGGCACGCATCGGTGTTTTGATCTGAAGCTTGTGGCGCCGATGTTTCAATCACTGCTGGCTCGGTAGTTTGAGTAGAAGTAACTGCAACTACTGCAGTTGTTCCCGCTGGGATCACAGGGACCACAGTGTTCGTCGGAACAGGGATGCCATAACTTGCCAAAAGCTGCATAATTTGATTGATGATGGCATTGATTATCTCCAGCAAATCTGGGAGATCTCCAGCGGGAATACTAAGGTGGATATTCGTGATGGTGCTATGAAAGGACGTCTGGCGCTTAGCAGAACACGAGGGGCATACGTACGTCTTAAGGACGTCAAGTCCTGAAATCTGCAGAGGGACTACCTCAGCCGGTTCTGTTCGCTTCGAAAATATTGACCAGATGGTCCTCTTCACACGGAGAAGTCCTTCTGCAATCATTCGGTTGGTGGTTTCAGCTTTGAGTGACTGTAATTCCAGATATAAGGCAGGGAGATCTGATACCGGGATATTGATGGTCGTTGCTGAAGAATTGGTGCTTGTCTGGCGCTTCACATTAGTTGAACAGGGAGAGCATACATACGTTTGAAAGAAGTCAAGTCCTCTAACTTCTGCAGCATATTGCCTTACACTGCTCGATCTCCGATCATGACGGCCTCCAAGGCCCTCTCCAGATGCTGCATCGGTGACAACTGCCGCAATAAATAACACGTGAAATAAATTCTGAAAGGAATACAACATGATTGATGATTTAGATGATTAACGAATATTTGCATAGTTTACTATGATCATTGAAATTGATATACACATATATATACATGTAGGTATGTATGTATCTTGTCTTCTGTAAACAAAAGTTCTTCCCCAGCGACCCATTCCTGGGTGGAGCCTGCCTTGAACACGGAAAGAATGCAGCTACGACTTGAAGAATTCGAGAGAGCGCTTACATTTAAATAGAAAGTAACTCGCCTTTCCTGCTCCACATAATGACATTGCTGTATATTCTGCTCAAAGAATGCCATTCATGTAGTCGTTGTCGCATGTTCAGCTCGTTGTTGTGGCGTGCGAAGGGTCACGATCTATCTTCAGCTCCGATAGAGGCAATCGCCTCCTAATTTGAAGCCCCTCCTACAGCACTTAGTTCCATTCTTGAGCGTAGAACTGCCAACCGGTCGACATTGGTCGTATCGACGGAGCAGCAACTATATGACGCGTCCTATCTTCAGCCACGCATTCAACCCTGGTTCTCAATGATTAGCGTCACAATCCACCAAGAGGCAATTTTCGACGGCGGCATGAGCCTAGCAGAGACTTGACAATATATATATGACTCTGGTAAATTGGGCAATTGAAGAGTTGAACATCGCGAAGTGATTTGCACCATGTTGGTCCTTGACTCGTTGGCGATGCCACGCACAGACCTCTTTTTCGGCATGTAATATGATCTGAACGTCAATCTCAGACTCTGTTTGTATTTCCTAGATTCAGACTTGATATGATTCTCGAATTGTCTCTGTCAAGAGCGCGATTTGCGATTCCACGATGCTTTCGATATTGTGTGTGCTGCTCATTGCAGGCAGCGCGAACAGAATTGCAATGTCTTGGACGATGTATTTAAGGTACGAGGAATCTCATAAATGCCTGGCATATCGATCGTCTCAAAATAGCTCGAGATATGAGAGTTTCTATCTCAGTCTTCTGGAAGGTGTGGTGGAACTGCTGCTACGAGTAGTCACAGAGTGTCTGTCGCTTGGAGGCTGAGCCATCCTTCAAAACGCCTGAACTTGGCTTGGCCTAGAATGAAGTATCAGCGACTGTTAGAGAGACATGGACTTCGATACGATACATACTATCGCTCCAATTATTCAGCTCAATTGCGTTTGCAAAAGAGCTTAGAGGCCCTGGTTTGCCTCAAAGAGCAAGCTGCTGTGGATCTTTCACCGCAAGAGTTCTGAAACGGCGACGGGTATTCGATTTACTGTTCGCCAGTAAGATATAGAAAATCAATAAATGGATGATATGGAAGTTTGAGTCTTCGAGTCTTCCTTTGAGGCATACGCATGAAGAGTTACTGTCCAAAGTGATGGAAAAGAATGACGACTCGTCGACTCGGACAGCTACTCCCAAGGCGGTAGCCCGAAGCGAAGTCGAAGCCTGTCTACTGTTCCAGTTCCACCTTTCTACTTTTTCTACTTGAACATAATGCTGCCATACATAGAGAATAATTATTCTAATTGAATACTTTCGTATATATCTCCTCGTATTCTTCTTATTGGGACGATTATTATCTGAAATGATAACCGAGCATTTTGCAAGATGAACTGGACTGGAGGCCGCCTCTCTAGGCACTCACGCAAAGCAGAAGACTCCGTTATCAACAAGCAGAAACAACATTTTGCCAGAGTTCGCAACAACTTGACGAATGGTTCTGCGAAGAGGAGTCCGGCGAAATGGTCAATTTTTGATGGAATCAATGTTGAAGTTCGAGGTGAGACTTCTGTGAGGTCTGCGAGTCAGAAATCGAGGACAAAACATCCCACGACAGCATCTCATCATGACTTTTCTACTGGAGATCAGTACAGGGAGTCTCGAGGAATGCAATCCCAAGGTATATACTTTTGATTTAACTTTCTGTGGATAATGCCTAAAAATTACTAACCTCTAATTAAGGGACCTCAGAAGAGAATCAGAGTCAAAAGCAATGGCAGGACAATCGAAAGGGACTTTCCAATAAACATCTCGAAAATAATGCCATGATAGCACGGCCTATTTCTATTTCAGTATCTACCGAGAGGAAGGCGGATTTACAAGATGAAATAGAAGTTATACGACGGAAAAAGTTCGAGATACTTCGAAACGGCGACTGGCTTGGCTTGAACATACAGCGACCCCTCCATCTCAAGTACGCATCTTCAGAAAATGACGAGAGAATTGGAAAACGCAGACGATTACACTCTGGTCATGAAGCACAATATGCGACGGCACAGATCAAGATCGTGTCCCCATGTGCCCCGAACCATCACATTTCAAGACGAGATATATTCACTGATGATCTGCAAAACCGTCAAGGAATTAAGGATGGCCGTCCTTTGGATGGGAAGAGTGATGTAAGGATATTTATTAACGGCAGAGAAAGACGTATCGGAGTTAGCTCAAGCACGGCTCCTAGCAGGCAGTTGCCTGTAAACATGCAGTCGTCTTCGTCTGACATCATGCTGCTTGATATGGAGGGGGCTCGACTTGGATCTGAAATGTCTTTCACATCGGCTCAGCGCCTGGCAGCTAAGCAGGGTGGCGACACACAAACTATGGAAACTTTGCAACAAGATTTACAATATTATAACGGACTCAATCGTCATGGTGAAAGGAGACATTCAGTTTCATCATATGGTGGTTGGCCAAGCTCTGGACCATATGAACGTCGCGAACCCAATGGCAGATATGCTACTAATATACCAAATGGCGATCTTTTCCAACTGAATCCATCAGCATCTCTCGTTGACGATCGGTTACACATGGCCAATGATCACATAGGTTCGCCAGCTGCACCGCTAAACTTGTATCCGAAGAACCTAGATGATCAATTCCCATTCTCTGATCGAATTGGAGCTCATTCGCCCTTATATGAGCCAATACCATCCAGTCATAACACAGGTTTTGACGCTATTTCTAAACTTGAGTCCACGTCTCAGTATACGCCGATAAAGTCTAATCACAGAGGGAATCAGATGCGGAGAAGGCTCATCATGCCATCTTCTCCGCCAATTATCCACCATCCAGTCCCAAGAAGCTCTGCAACTTCTCGAATCTTACGCAGTGATTCTTCAGAAGTCGAGAACAGTGTGGCTGCCACCGCTGGCGTAATACCTCCCTTGACAGCCTCAGCAGTTCAAGATGACGAGATGTGGAAAAGTTGGCTTATAGGAGATGATGAGATGCAAGATGTTGTTGAGTCGTTAGTGGAGGATAAGGATGTTGAGCCTGTGTCTATAAGTCCAGGTATCAGTGCGAACATTCCACAACAAGGATGGAGATCAGCAACAAGGGAAAGTATCGAAATTCCAGAAAGCAGATCATCGGAAATGTCGATTGATAGCCTGGACGTCCATGATGGGGATCCGACGCCTGATGTGGATTCGTCGGTCAATGGATCTGGTAGCTCAGAGGACCACCTGATTGACAACCATAACTCGGCATCGAGTCCCAACATCACAAAGGTAGCACCAATTACTAGGCAATCCGACCTCCCAAAGCTATTGATACAGAAACCCCACACGGCAACAGCACGGCATGAAGATCCCGAGGAAGCATGGAAATCATTCGTCCTCCCAGAGCAAGCCAAGGATAATCCAGCATCCAACATCGAGCCACAAAAACCATTGCCCCATCATCCTGCTCCTCAAGAAGAAGATCCAGATGCTGCATGGAAGAAGTTTATTCTCTCCAGCTCCCCCGACGACGAAAAGCCCGACGACGAAAACCCCGCCGACGGCACCTTCTGGATGAAAACCGGCCGCGCGGCTAAAAAACCAAAGATCCAGCAACGCCAACCATCTTCAGAGATATCATTAGAAGTCCATCCAGCCGAGACAAATTTCGGCTCCGAACCAACACGGTCAGATCCTCGCAACAACCTTGTTTCTCGACAGGCGACTTCTAATCCCCCAACGAGCCACGCGCCATTCCTCTCCAGCAGCACCGACGACTACATCGGCGCCGTAGACAGCAGGACAATGCAAGCACCTCCCCACTCACCGAAGGGAAGTCTCGAGCCACACGCCTCGAGCGAGATATCAGAAGTCTGTCTGGTGCCCGCCTCGCGGCCTCGCGAAGACCCGCTGTCAAGGTACATGCCGACGACGCCGCACAAACAGCAGCGCATCGTATTCACCAAGCCGCCGCCGTACAGCGGGAATCAGGCGTTCGAGAAGGGCCTGAAGCGCCCGTTGAGGGCGGCGCTGCACCTGGGACGCAGCTATGCGGAGAGGGAGAGGAGGAGGGGTCGAAGCGGGAACAGGAGGGGAAGGGAGGAGGAGGATGTATGGGCGATCCCGTCGGATGATGACGACGAGATCGAGGATGTCGAGGATGAGTGAGATGTTTTACAGTTTTGGGAACAGGAAGTGCCTCGCTGATCGCTGGGATTCTGCGAGGCTGCTGGTTGCTGGTTGCTGGTTGCTGTGGAGACAGGTGGAGCTGTGTCTGAGTGTGCGGCCCACAGATCCGCATCTGGCTTCCCCACAAAAAGTGAATAGACTGTTAAAAAAAAGATCAGAGAGAGATTAATACATGCAACCCGGATCAGCTACAGAGAGGATATTAGCGGCGCTACTCCCAATCAAAGCAGCAATTTGGCGCAGCGGAAGCGCGCCGGGCTCATAACCCGGAGGTCGCACGATCGAAACGTGCAATTGCTAAGACGATTAATTTTTTTTTACCTTTTTCTCTTTTCTACTTTCGTAACCTACATTACCTTGCTCTACTGTATTCGTGTCGTCCTGAAGGTGAAGACGTGGTGCGTTTATTCGTGATTTCGTCAAACATGTCTACGTCCTTATGCACCTACCTTTTCCCAACCTCATAGCATCCAAAGCTATACCCGACATCGCATCAGGCCCGCGCGTTATCCCATCTTCACGCTGCAAATGTCATCATTAGATCATGCATGCGCCTGCTCTCTCCCGGCCGAGAACAGCGCCACCAAGACGCCCACCACCGCCAGCAGCCCCGCCAACGACCCCGAAGACCCCAACCCCCGCGGTCCCCTCTCGACCAGATAACTCCCGCCCACCACCGCCCTGAACACCCCGTACAGCCCACTCACGGGCCAGACCCCCATCACGACCCTCCCCACCCACGACGGCCCCTCCTCCGCCCCCGCGCCGACCTTGTCAAACACGCTAGGCAGGCCCTCCGCATGCCACTTGCCCCTGAGCTTCTGGTACGACTCGCGGTCGTAGAGGGCCCAGAACTCGTCCCCGGTGTAGTACGCACGACGCGCACACAGCCACTTCCTCCCGCCCAGCAGCGCGACGCTCGCCTCGATCTCGCGATTCCTCGCGACGAAGGCGCCGTGCGAGCGCGGCCCCGGCCCCCACACCCCGACGCTCACGAGCATCTCGCCCGCGCCGAGCGGGTGGAAGCCCCGGCCCGCGCCCGCCTCGTCCGCGCCCTTCACCGGACACAGCCGCAGCGGATAGATGCCCAGCGCGGCGTCCGCGTAGGCGAGGAGCTCCGGCGCGCGCGACGCCGGCACCGCCAGGTCCTGGATGATATACTTACCGGCCAACCCGCTCGCGTGCAGGGCGTGGTGCAAGACGCGCGCGCGCATGAACCAGTCCAGCAGGCAGCGCGTGAGCGCCGTGCACGGGACGCGGAAGTAGGCGAGGGCGTCGCGGCCCGTCCAGAAGGCGCCGCGGTCGTGGCGGAACAGGTAGTCGGCGAGCGGCGTGGCGTCGGTGCTGTGGGCGGGCGCGCGCTCGGCGTGCAGGTAGAACCACGGGTCGTCGGCGCGCGTGAAGCGGACGACGGGGCCGCGCGCGCGGCTGTTGTGGCGGCGCCCCGCGACGACGACGCCGCGCGCGGCGCTGTAGAGGATGGCGTCGAGGTAGTCGATGGACGGGTCGGTGCTCTTGGAGGCGAGCGCCTCGAGGGCTTCCTGCGCAGAGGTCACGGGGTGATAGGTGAGCTCGACCCAGAAGGAGCTTGGGACCAGGCGCAGCTGCAGCAGCGTCGTGACGCCGAGGGTGCCGAGGCTGGCGGCGGCGCCGAAGAAGAGGTCCGGGTGCGTGTCCGGGGACGCGGTCAGCACGTCGCCGTTGGCGAGGATGATCTCGATGCTCAGCACCGTCCTGTCGAAGAAGCCGTGCCGGAAGGAGGATGATTCCCCGGAGGTGCCGGAGAAGCCGCCGCCGACGGTGATGCCGGGGAATCCCATGACGACGGGGGGCACCAGGCCGTAGGGTTGGAGGAAGGCGACGAGGCGGTCCATGGGCACGTTGGGCTCGACGGAGGATTTACAGACGGAGAGGACGTGGTCGAGGCCGCTGGTGTCGATCATGTGGCGCGGATCGAACTTCTGGCGGCGCGTCGAGTTCGTGCTGCCGTGGTGGATGCGGAAGGGTTGTCGGTGGGCGTGGAAGTGCCGGATGTGGGTGGCGATGGCGGAGACGGCGGCGGCGTGGTCATGGTCGCGCAGGTGTTCGCGCTGGAGCCGGGCGCAGTAGAGGATGTTGTCGGGATCTGGGTCTGGGTTTCGACGTTTTAGCTCCCCCAGCCATTCTCGTGGAGGTAGTTGGGTCTCTGGCATGGTGTTTCTGGGGTAGGGACTCGGATGAGCGGGGATGGGGCGTTTGGGGCTGGAATGGATGATGCTGGGATGAGCTTATCTATACGACATCGCCGTTGGTTTCAGCTCGCGACGTCGTTTGCGTCATCGTCGTCAGCTGTGTTAATTTCTGGGCATCTCATGGAGCCATCCGTTTGAACTGTGCATACTGTATGGCTTGACTGATGAGGCTGCGATCTGTTCTCTTGTCTTGCCTTGGATGTGATGTGATGTGATGTTCTTGGCAACCAGTGCAACAGGCTCTTTGGTGGTACTGTGTACAGGTACATATAAGCCCAGGTTACCATCATGCATCCATGCGTCGATCCATTCATTCCTGCCCGAATGGTATGTTTTGTACAAAATAGAGGAAGATGTTCTGTCAATGGCGTAAGTGCGTGCACATGTTTACCTTTGGCCGCTCCGCCTCTAGTCAAGGTCGTCCCAAGCAGGCAGGCAGACTGAGAGTCTAAATGGACGACGTATAGTGTATACGGTATGTATGAGGCCGTTGACGTCGTGGTCTGGACAATGATCGGTGACAAAGGAACCCTCAGGCAATCGAAAGGCAACGGTTCCCCGCGTCTAGACACAGAGCAAGGTAGAATACAGGTAGAATACAGGTAGAATACAATATAACACAATACAACGTAACACAATAAACATAATACAATGTGTATGTATATATGCAAGGCAGGTATGTAGAAGGCATAGCAGCACTACAACACCTCGATCGTAAGATACTGTGCATGAGCATGAGCATGAGCACGAGTACTTAATACTCAAGTACTTGCTACTGGAGATTTGACACCTGACATTTGACACTTGACTTGGCAGTCCCAGTCAGTCCTAGTTCAATTAGAGGCATTGTTGTGACATCCGATGTTGTCTATAAAGGTACAGAATACGAGCTATGGTGTACAAAATATCAGTGTAGATATGTGTAGATACAAGTAAGGTACAAGGCACAGCACAAGACATGATTGGATAGAGGATAGAGGTCCATGATCACTCTGTCGCAGTCGCTCTGACGTTTGGCTTTAGACTCATACTACTCCGACTCCGACTCACTCACACTCACTCACACTCAGGAACGCCTGTGGAGTCACGTCTGTCTGCCTTGACAGGAGATGGAACAACAACAATACCTGAATATACCATACTATATACCATAGTATATACCATACTATATACCATATTATATACCATACCCTATACCATATTATCCGTAATGAAAGAGACAAGTTCACATCCATATTCCCATTCACTCCCATTCACTCCCATTCACTCCCATTCATTCCCCTTCACATTCCTTTCCCACGCATTCACAATCGGAGCCTTATCCTTATCGCCCTGCATCATCACCCCTTATCTCGTCCACATGTGCGCTGCAGTCCCCCGTAACAGGCCGAATCACGCATCATATCACATCACGGACATCACGGGGAATACTAGAATACCAGAAGAGTATCTACCTTTCACTCTACATACCTCTGTTCTCTCTCCCCCAACCACCACCGCCATCTCCCACTCGCCATTTCCATCCTCCAGACCACTTCGCAATAGCATCATCCTTCTGCCCAGGCAGTTAGTCACCTAGGCACTTAGTTGGCCGTTGTTCCTTTCAGCACTGCTGTTCCCAGCCTTATCTCCCACTTGGATCAGCAATCGGCACCAACCTTCGAGTCATTAGCTTGAGCCTCGTCGACATCGTCCGCTGCCAACCTTAACTCGCTCGTTTACACCTCACGCATCCATACTACCTCGACACTACCTCGACGATACACACGATATTGACAGCCTTTCCTCCCACATACACATAAGGCCTGCAGAGGATCGCGTCGCCAGGCCGAAGCCCGTCCGATCCGCCTTGAGCTCTGAGCTCCTCTGGGCTGCCCATCCTTTGTGCCACAGCCACAGCTTCCGCGTCTTTGCACGCCGATAGCTCCGATCCGCATTATACATTCTCAGAGCTCGCGAGCCCTCGAGACCGTTGGCGAAGACACAGACTGAGGTGTCTATGCTTGAGATAACTCAGCATAGCTTCGGTCAACCCGGGTGGTGGAAGAGTGCTTAGAATCGAACGCCATCGGGCCCAGCAAGGTGCCGCTCATCCAACATGGCGGCCCGCCAATCCAGCTCCACGTCGTCGGGGCGCCTGAATGATACGTTGGTGGGAGCATACAGGATTGACTATGAAATCGGCAAGGGAAGCTTTGCCACTGTGTACAAAGCTCATAGAAGGGTACGTAAATGATCACTCCAGTCCCCTCTTTGCTAGACACTGTGGCCTGGGAGACCCCCATGAGTAACTGAGCCGGCCCGTCTTCGTATTTCGATCCAATAATTTGTCTTGTCGACTTTGATAGCTAACTGGATTCCCTTTAGTCGTCCCATGAGCTCGTCGCCATCAAGTCGGTGAACCTGTCGAAGCTTAACAAGAAGCTCAAAGAGAACCTCTACCTCGAAATCGACATACTCCAGGAGCTCCATCATCCACATATTGTCGCCCTTCTAGGCCGGACCGAGACCTCGACACATATACATCTGATAATGGAGTACTGCCAGCTCGGCGATTTATCGTTCTTCATCAGGAAACGCTCGAAACACTTGAGCAATCCGGCCACCGCAGAAATGGCAACAAAGTACCCCAATCCCGAGAAGGGAGGCGTCAACGAAGTCATCAGCCGGCACTTCCTGAAGCAACTTGCGAGCGCCCTGCAGTTTCTCAGAGAGCGAAACTTCATACACCGTGACGTGAAACCACAAAATCTGCTGCTACTGCCGTCGCCGCAATACATGTCAGCACATCCCGAAACCGCGGTGCTCATGACGCCAAGTGTCGAATCTTTGGTTCCGGCTGCTGGTCTGCCGTCATTACCGATGTTGAAATTGGCTGATTTTGGCTTTGCGAGATCCCTCCCATCAACGAGTCTGGCAGAGACACTTTGTGGATCACCGCTCTACATGGCACCTGAGATACTGCGATATGAGAAATACGATGCAAAGGCCGACTTGTGGTCTGTGGGCACTGTGATGTATGAAATGGTGACTGGCAAGCCTCCGTTCCGTGCGGCCAACCACGTTGAACTCCTCCGCAAGATAGAACTAGGAGCAGACAAAATTCCATGGGAATCCAGTATCTCTGTCAGTGATGACATGAGATCTATCATTACAGCGTTACTCAAGAAGAATCCTGTTGAGCGTATCAGTTTTGACAACTTCTTTGCTCACAAGGTTATCCAAGAAAGTATTCCTGGTTTGGTCGGCGACGACCGACCGAGAGAGATTCGACCTCCTCCCAAATCTGAAGAGGCAGAACCTATGAGGAGACAACTTTCATTACGAGAAACGCGCCGAAATCTTGCTGAGCGAGGAGATTCTCGGCCTACTTCGATGTTGGCACAATCTCCGTCGACAAGAACCCGAGCATTTTCCAGCGAAGCTTCTGAGGATACCCAGCAGAGACCTCGACAGGCGTATGGTACTCCGCCGAGAGCGCAAGCAGAACGGTTCCACAGCAATCCCGTAGCTTCCTCTGCATTGCGCCCCGAGAGTTTGCCCACGCGGAGACCCGTGATGATATATCCATCAGCAACTGCTCCCAATAGGCCCAATTTACATGAGGAGCATCTGGATCGCATACCTAGTGCAGGTCCTGTCGATATGGTTAGAGGAAGAAGCCAGGACTCGCCATCTCCTGGCTCGTCATTGTTTGACGAAAAGAGACGAATTTCTTCCCGCAAGGAGGATCCGAAAAGGGAAGAACGAGAGAAGGCCGCTCAGGATGTGAGGGATGAACGCGATTATGTGGTAGTTGCAAAGGAATACGTTGAGGTCAATGCCTTCGCCGATGAGATGGCTGCGAATGCACGGCTGTCCGGTGCTGTGGCATTGCAGTCAAATTCGCCAAGAGTGGCCACAGTAAGAAGGACGCAAACGGAGAGCTCGCCAGCATCTAACCACGCAATATCTTCTCCTCCATCCTCTCCTGGCGGAATGCAAATCGCACAAAGCAAACAAAAACCGCGGCACAAACTCTCGTACGACCATGTATATGGGAGTCCTAACTCCGCTACATCTGCGATTACAAAAGCCATTTCCAATGCCAGTCTCAGGCTTTTTGGGATCTATGGCTACGCACCTCAATTATTACGGGGGCAGTCACCGCCTCAATTATATAGCGCCTTTCCGTCATTATCAGGGTCTCCGGGAATTACAGGCCTGATTGCTGATGGCAGACCTGCCAGATCATCTGACGAGGACTTGAAAATTGTTTATCAAATCGAGGAATTGGCAACGCGATCCGACGTCGTCTATGGCTTTGCAGAAGTGAAGTATAAACAGCTCATTCCCCTTGCGCCTTCGATGGATCATGGCCTTGGAGGAATCGACGCCACCGACCCAGACGCAGAGGATGATGGTCTCACCCCTGACGCAGTTGTCTCTCTATCAGAGGAGGCTTTGGTGCTATACGTGAAGGCTCTGGCTCTCCTCGCGAAGTCCATGGCTGTTGCAAACGCATGGTGGACCAAGAAGAAGAAATTAGAAGCGGGCAATGGCACGACTGCCGTCAGAGTCGATAGTGCTCAGCACACAGCGGGAATGCGCATCAACAATGCAGTCCAATGGATGCGCAGTCGATTCAACGAAGTTCTAGAAAAGGCCGAGTTCTCTCGTCTGAAACTCATCGACGCGCAAAAGCAACTTCCTGAAGACCATCCGGGGCATCCGAGCAATCATACAAATGACTCAAGAATAACTTCTGGAGAAAGCTCTACGGCTGATGGCGTTGTTCTCAGCTCGGGTATTACAGCCGAGAAGCTCATGTATGATCGGGCCATCGAGATGAGCCGATCGGCGGCCATCAATGAGATTGCTGACCAAGATCTGCCTGGCTGCGAGATCTCGTACATCACCGCTATCCGCATGTTAGAAGCCGTCCTGGAGAAGGATGAGGATGAATCGCAGCGGAAGTCAAGCGGTAACCATACGAGCGAGAAGGATGCCGAGGATCCCATCAACGGCATCAACATCTCCGACCGTGATGCCGTAAACAAACGTAAGTCGACCATCCACACCTCTCCCTCTCCCATGCTAACAAACCTCAGTCCTCACCCTAGTCCGCGGTCGCCACCTCATCCTGCGCAAAAAGATGGCGGTCATCGCCAAACACCAATCGCAGCCTGCGCAGCAGCAGCAGCGCTCCCGTCCGCCCAGCAACCACAGCGGCAGCACTACACCCACGATCCCCACGACGCCGCCGAAATGAGCGCTAGGCGCAAAAGTACACCCAGGGCTTACTGGCTAAGCTCCTTCTGATATCTATATTATTACAAATTGTTGGCATGGTGCGCACGCACGTTAAATAGGGAGAGCAGGGATCTATGCAGATGTCTTGTACCTCCATTGCATGGCGTTTTTGTGTCGTTTTGCTTGTCCGTCTGCTCATGCAAGAGGCTTGCTTGCATGAATGTCTCTCACATAGGGTTCTGTTGCGGCCGTTTTTGTATCTGGCTATCCATTTCTTTATATTTTACCCATTGTAGCTTTTTGTGCCGGCGTCGGCCAGCGGCCTGCGGACTGGGGCTGCGACGCGGCCTGGACGATCGATGATGACGAGGGAAGGGGACCCCTGAAATGGGGATTCTTCACTGAGGGACGGATGGTGGACCACTAGACAGGATGGGATGGACGACTTCGCTACTCTGGAAATTTGTATTTAGCGGCGCTTTTGGATGGAGAGGGGCGGGAAAGGGCGCTGAGGGATGTGAATACCCCTTTATATCGTTATGTTGCTTTTGGCTAGGGTGAGGAGGGGGAGGATTGAGGGGTGGGGAGTGAGGATTGAGATTGTGGGGGGTGGGGAGAGAGAAAGGGAGGGGGGAGAGGGGAGGGAAAGAAATTGTCGATAGAGAATGAGATCTATACCATCATATTTTCCGTGTCTTGACATCAGATGTTGAAAGCTTCAGTTCTCCACAGTCAAAACCTCCCCTGACTCGACAAAGGGTGCAATACATCTAGTCCTCAAGATCAGCGACCACGATCCCCCGACCAAATCGGCCCTTTCCTCCCCCAGCCAATCGAGAGCCAAAGTCCTCGGCGCTTCCTGTCCGCGGACCATGGGAAACGACACCGGCCCTGCTCGACGCGTCCATGGCTTTCACGATGTCGCGGCATTTCCGTTTCTGCAGCCGATCCGCATGAAGAGGCTTTGGTCTGCGCCGTGAGCTGCCCGCTGCGAAGGATGTGATGGAACCCGAGACAGGACGGGGGGGGAAGGGCAGCAGCGTCCGGGTTGGAGGAGGCTGGGAGGGTTGGCGGAGGAAGGAGGGAGGAAGAGGGATGGAAGAGAAGGCGTGGAGCATCGAGAGATTGAGTCCACTCCAATAGCTGACAGGCAGGGCACAGAATAAGTAGATAGATTCTGTAGCTAGATTAATTCTACGTCCTTTCACACTTTACTCTTCTGTGCCCACGATATTGTATTGTGTTCAACAACTTCGCAAAACTTTCATCGGCCAGTCTTCCGGCGACCCTTCCAGCCGCCGGGTGACTAGTCGTGCGGAATAATTCTGTATTTCCATAATACAGTCGCGTCTGCAGGGTGGGAGACCTGGATCTGCGTCAGATGTGTTGGCCTCTTTGGGGGCTGTTCTTCAGTTTCCTTTCGAGAAAGACCAGGAGGCTATATGGAAGGCCGGCGGTATGTGGAAACGGCGGCATGCCGTTTGCTTCGGTACAAACCGACTTGAGACTTTACAAAGTGCGGAGAGACGGGAAGGGTGGGTGCATGCGCGCCGGGCTCACGTTCTTCGCACCATCCTCGGCTACCCAATGACGACGGCGGGCGGCAGCCCGGTTTTGAAAATAGAGATGAATACTGTAGGTTGGCCTTTCGCTTTACTCATTGTTATAGACAGGGCCCTGTTCCTATGGAGCAGATCGGAGCATTTGCCCTGGACTCCACCCAAAAGATTCAATCAAGATGTCGCTTATAGACTGATCTTGTCTAATGCGTGCTGCAACAAAGTTGCCCAAATAAAACTGCGAGAAAGTTCGGTGGGAGTGTTATCAGCTGGGCCGCTCGAAAGAGACCCACGGGAGACGCCCGTTTATTCACAGAGTTCGGACGGACTATCAAGGTTGAGCTTCATTAAGAGTAAGATACCCAGCGTATCGCTACGCGATCAGATTAGTGTGTGCGTCAAGGGGGTCAAGCCGATTGCATTAGTACTTCTAGAGTATTTAAGATCCCAACGCAAATTGCGGGACGAGATCTCACTTCATCGTACATCTCACTCCATCACTTTCATTGAAACCTTCCATTTTGACTTCAAAACCGAGAACAATGACACCGCAATTTTTTGTAGTGGCCCGCGTGGTCGGCTCATTGGGTGCATTTCCTAAAGTACGCATGAAACAGTCTTTTCCTTAATGAAAACCTCAGGTTGTAATCATAATCTAAATGATATGGCTTTGATTCCAGTGATTTCAGAGTATTTCGGATCTTGATAAGAGCACAAAGCTAACAGCATCATTATAGTGGGAAGAACGTCTCGTTCCTCTTTGCGAAGTGTCGGCAACGGAACCACAAGGGACGTCATACTACTGGGCGCAAGACCTCGATGGCGAGCCAGATACCCTCTGGGGTCTGGAGGGTTATACCCACGCCGTCGGCTTCTTTCTCGGCCACCCTTCGTCGGAGATCTTTAAGCGTGAAATGGCTCTGGTCGACACGGACAAGCTCTTGAAAACCGTACAGGGGTTAGGCAGCCCGGACTACGATTTACATCACTACGATCTCGAAGGGGGATGGCTAACCCTCGAAAATGATGCGGACAAGGACTTGAAAACCAGCCATGTCGCTATACATCATTTCTGGGCAAAGGATGGTATGAGAGGCGGCGTCATGGAGAGATTGATAAGGTTCTCGGAGGATGTGAAGAGTGGACAGCAAGACGCTCCTGTGCTTGTGCAGAGTTGTGCTGTGTTGAAGGAGTGCGTATACAAACATGGCAACTTGACGACTCTATGGTTACGGTGAGTGTCAGCAACTCCGCCCTCGATTGGGGGTTTCTTTTATTTTGCAAAGTGTTGGAATTTTACAAGGACATTCAGGCTCATGTGTTATGGCCAAACAGGACAAAGACGAGCAAAGATTACGCTGATTTGGCGTCTTCAACCTTATGGAAAAACCTGCAATCAGACCTTCAGACGAAGAGTAACAAAATCGAGGTGCATCAAGCAAGGGCCTTCAATGGCCATATCGATCGGCAGCCTAAATTCCAAGGGTAACTTTACTGCTTCAAGTCTAGACAGGATCATAATATATTATATATGCATAACGCACACAATTTTTCAATCAAGGAAATTCAATTTGATCGTTTTTGTCTGGCTATATGCTCTCTTTCCACCTCCTTCGCGAGGTTGCAATATTTCATTAATGACCGTGATTTCCTGAACAGCGGCAGCATGTATGATGGATTCAGCTTTCCTCGTACACATAGCATTGACAACTATCATCTTGGTCGAGGAGACCGAGAATGGTGAATAGGTTTTGTTATGCCTCCACAACAAGTAAGCTTGATCTTTTACCCTGCATTGAATGCGGCGGAGAAAATCATGGGGTAGTGAGGAACTAATGACAGTGGTAGTCCATTAGGTACATCCACTCAGGTTTCTGACCCGCACTTATTCTTCCCTGTCGCAGTTCATAGGTAGCTATCGAACCAAATTCACGTACTAAGAAAAGTGGTTCAGTAAAGTTGGACGGTCAGTAATTCTCCAAGTGGCTTGATCCCATGAGAGATCCTGGCTCTGGTACACCGAGGCGCGTCTCCAAGCCAAGTGCGGCCCGCGCGCGGGGAGAAATTTAACACTTCGCTCGAACTTCGGATCCCTGTACAGGTTTGCAATCCGGGAATCAAATTTAGTGGAAAGATAACGCTTGCAGGATTGGAACACATATTTGGATCTTCTCGCAACGAATTAGTGGCGGACTAAGGCAACAAATGAATTGACGGGGTTCCATCTCGTGTCATAAAGTGATGGCTTAAAGGTGCTCAGAGTCGTCCCTAAAGCTCCAGGAATATTTTTTCGGTTCTTGTGAAATTCACTTATAGACCTGCCAAACGTTTATTTGCCCCATCTGGGTGCGTTCAGTTAGCAACATGTCTGCCCAACAAGCTCTCCAACTCATCATCATCCCCCACCGTCCAACTCCCACAGACGACGAGATAAACCAAGACCTAGCGCCAGCCTTCAAGATACTATTTGCGTACCATTACCCAGGTCCTTGAAATGAAATACAGAAACCACGCTGACACTGCGTTTTAGAGCGCCAGGTCTTCAAGCTGTTTGGCGGGGTAAGAAGCACGAAGAGCGCTATACGCAGATCTGCATTCTGCTGTGGAAAGATTTAGCCAGCAGTCACGCCTTTTTTACCAGTCCTGCCTATGCAGAATTCCACAAGGTCCTGCAGCCCGCTATGAACGGGCGTCATATCACCTGGCAGAATCATGTGTTACTCGCGCGCAGCGAGCTTGACACGGTCCAGCAATTGAGGGCAACGATTGCGAAGTCTGGGGCGATAGAGGTAGCAGTGACGAAAGTTGTGGAGGGCGGAGTGGCAGGGTATTACGAGAACTTCCGCCAAACTGTCGTCCCGATCTTGGATAATGATGAGGGCTGCTACGGGCACTTCATCAGTCCGCTGCTGGAAAATCCACAGGACCAACTGTTGCTGATCAATTGGGCATCCGTGGATGTGAGTCCCATTGCCCCTTCCGCAATACTTTGGGGGTATACTATGAGTGCTGTGAACCTGAACTGACTGAATTCGATTGTGTAGGCTCATCATGAGGAATTCGAGAAGCGTCCTACTTTCAAGGCCTGCATTGACGCTCTGTTTGATTATTATAAGGAGTTCGTTGTGCCTTGGCATATCGTAGACTTAAAGCTTGTACATGGGCAACAGCTGTAAAATATTTTAGCACTCCTGTACCTTCTCATATTGTATGTATCTGCAGACCCTCAAATCCTTTTAAGGGTAGCGAAACAGAAAACTGGAGGAGCTGGGACTCATACAAAGCTTCCACGAGGAATTTAAGCAGTCTGGCAATACGAGAGGGCCTTTTTTGAGGATACTACACTGGTCTACACGTTGGATGATGACTCCTGCTCGCAAATCCTGCAACGTTCTGCATCTGGTCTTCTGTTGAACACAATATTAATTATGGGCACGGAAGAGTGTGAAAACATGTAGAATTAATCTATCTACTGAAACTATCTATTTATGTGTGCCCTGGTGTCGGCTGTTGGCGTAGGTGAATATCATGCTCTGGATTCACCTCACATATTCTCCTTCTTAAGCGAGTAGTGGCGTGAAAACGCCGTTGTGGGACATCGTAGCTTGAATATGTTCAATATCCAGAATAAAACGTGATGTGCATGATGGCATTTGAAAAATGAACGTGGCCTTGGGATTTTACAATTGCAGAGATCGTTAAATCCTTCAGATAGGCCGTCCGAAGTACAGAGAATTAGGGCGACTCCAGGGCGGACTAACATCGGCTGATTGACACTCACCCGGTATCGAGAAGTGAATCATCTTTTGATGACTTCCAGTATTAAAGGCCTGTGCGGGTCGCTGAATTGTAGCTCCAGTCGTTCCTGTATCAGTTATATTCTCAGCTGAAGCAGCTTGCCAACAACTCAACCTTCAAGTTCTTCATTTCTCTGCACCATCTAACATCATCAGGATGTCAAAAATTGAATCCCTCAATGTGCTTGCTCATCCGCAATTAGCTGCTGCCTTGGGCAATGGTAAATTGCCAGCTGCGGCGGCTGTCATCTTGATAGTCTATGGCTTCTTCAAGCTACTGCGCGTTGGGCACCGGGACAAGCGAATGCCTCCTGGGCCACCGACGCTTCCAATACTGGGAAATCTGCATCAAATTCCTATTACGGGCATGTATAAAAAGTGCGTTGATCTTAGCCGGAATTAGAAATGTGCAATTGATATGCTGACTTCACTCGTTGAACAGATTCAAAGAATGGGGTGAGCAGTATGGTGGGGTATTCTCCTTGAAAATGGGTTCTGGAAACCTCATCGTCCTCTTCGACCGTAAGGCAGTCCACGATTTGTTGGACAAGAAAGGGGCTATCTACTCAGAACGTCCGATCGACTACGTTGCCAACATCGTTACTGGAGGCGACTCCTTCGCCTTCATGAACAATACCCCATTGTGGAGATCCGAGCGGAAAGTGGCGTCTCATAACTTATCGGTAGGAACAATACAGAATCGACGGAACTAGTGCTGACTATTGACAGCCACGCATACTGGATGACAATATCCAACCAATCCAGGAGGCCGAAGTAAGTGTGCTGCTTCAGGACCTGGTCAATACCCCCGAGGACTTCTATCACCATATGCAACGTGCAACAGCATCTGTGGCGAATATTGTTGTATGGGGCCACCGAGGCAAGACTTATGAAGACTTTTGGGGCAGCTGTGTCTACAAGGCTATGGATCAGTATTCCGAAGCTCTTGAACCTGGTGCCAACCCTCCAGTAGACCAATTTCCTTTCCTGAAGCTCATGCCTGAGTTTCTGAGCCCATGGAAAGCTCGAGCTCGGAATTCATACAAAGCCATGGACAGCACTTGGGGAGAAGCACGACGAAGAATTGACGAGAGGCGCTCCAAGGGTCAAATACGCAATTGTATCGCGGATCGAATTCTTGATGGGGAGAAGGCACTGGATATACCTCTCACCGACCACCAACTGAACCATTTCTTGGGTGTGATTGTTGAAGGGGGTGCTGATACCACGGCGTCCTCGATGTTGACATCGATCATGATGCTCGTGCTTAATCCGCAATTTCAGAAGAAGGCTCAGAAAGAATTAGATGCCGTAGTTGGGACTGACAGGTAGGCAGGTTTCGAATAGTCCATACCACACTGCTCACTTCGGCATAGGTCACCAGTTTGGTCCGACTTCGCCCAGGTCCCCTATATTAACTGCATTGTCAAAGAGGGCATGAGATGGCACTCGGTGTATGTTTGCCTTCCTCAAACCTCTATCTGATCTTCTGTACTTATAATCGCAGGCTTCCACTGGGCGTGCCGCACCGAGTAAATCAAGATGATTGGTATAACGGGATGCTCATTCCGAAAGACTCCACAGTTCTGATCCCGATTTGGGCCATGCACTTCACAGAGAAGTTTGGCTACAAGAACCCCGACATGTATAACCCAGATCGTTTTTTGAACTACCCACGACTGGCGTCGGAGTATGCAGGGGCTTCTGATTTCATGAATCGAGATAAGTCTTCCCTCCCCGGATCCGTATGCTTTGCAGTAAAGCTAACTGCGTTTTACATCACTTTGGGTACGGAGCTGGTCGTCGCATCTGCCCAGGCATGCATCTGGCAGAGCGGACTCAATGGCGAATCACTGCTAAGCTGCTCTGGGCATTCGATATCGAGCGGGAGATAGACCCGGAGACGGGCAAACCAGTTGAAATCGATGCTGGGGCATATCACGAGGGGATCAGTCATTGCCCAAAACCGTTTAAAGTGAAATTTGTGTCCCGAAGCAAGAAGCACAGAGATGTCATTCTTAAGGAATTCCAGAGCTCGCGGGAGTTTCTACAAGCGTATGAATAGATAGACCCATGTCTCATCGCTACTCAGTCGGAGTCGACTGTGCATATTGTCAAAAGTAGAGCAATAGCGTTGAATAGATAAAATTGAATTAATTAACTAATTATGCTATGGGCCATCTATTTTAATATAGATTGGCAGTGACAAAGGCTCAAAGAGCCGATGGAACGATGCATGGAATCATCCATGCATAACGTGAAGATTCTCCAAAGTGAGAATCCCCGGGTGCCTACAGACAGGCACCAAACCTCTCCATCCAACACATATCATATTTATCAGCATTCCTGTTTTACTCTGTCCATGATTGATTAAGCTGTACATGTGTTGGATGTTTCCAGAATATTCACTCTCATGAATGCATATCCACTCAATAGCCGACCGTCAGGGGGGAATACATCAATAGTGTCCTAGGTAGATAGCTTAATAAATAATGCACAACAAACATGCCATTCCCTAGCTACAGTGATACATGATACTCTACACTGTATTGCTACAACATGTACTAGATTCCATCCAAAGAATACGCCGTTCATGTATGTATCACATGACTAAATACAGTTTTTCTCAGATCTGTGAATTACAGGTAAGCTGGTGCTGGGCTGTCACTCATTGCGCTAAACGTGCATGACTCGCCCAAGTAGAGGCACAGGGGTCCAAGCTTGCGGGGGAATTGGATGCTTTTGCGGGGTAAGCTACCCTAGCAAGGTCTGGAGAACGATAAAAGCCGGACCGCGCGCATCCATAGTGATTCACTAATTTATGACATATACGGAGTATCTGTACGCTTCATCTGCAACCTCTTCTTTCGGAACCACCAGCCGTAACTGATTCGTCCGTCTCTCACTGTCAACGGACATCTGCAGTTGAAATGCCTCCCCAAAAGACCGCTGGGCCTAGGACCGCAAAGCAGAGTCACACCGATGCCTCTGTAGCGCCCGTCGCAAGAGACCAACGGTAGGCTTTGGCTTTTCCGTGAAGTTTGAACCTCTGAGATCCCGGAATGCTGACCGTTCTTCAGGCGTGCACGAAATCGACTAGCCCAAAAAGCAATCCGGGAGCGAAAGACTGCCCACATCCAGCGCTTGGAGCAGCAACTTGCGCTTGCTCAGCGAGATGATGGCGATTTGAGAGTCCAAGCATTGATGGAGGAGAATGCAAACCTCCGCAAAGCCTTCTTGACCGTTCGAAAGAAACTTCTCAGCCTCTCTACGACAGCATCGCTACTGGCAGACAGCTTGCTCCCATTTGTAAATGCCGAGCAAGCATCGACCTATGAGCCACGGGATGAGTTAAGTCCTCTTTGCCAGAGTGAAGGGTCTTCGCCGGCTGCTGAGGTAACCGTGGAAGAAGACCAACGTCTGGCGAGTTATGTCAGTAACAGTCAATGCGAAGCAATTCTAGACTCGGGTGGTGCCTATACTTTACTTCAGGGCAATCAAGGGTATGCCCCGGTCGCTCTTGGAGAGAGTGGAATGCCTCTCGCGTGGGATATTGCCAGCGCAGAACACATTGAAGGTGGCAAAACCACGGGGCCCTTGGAAGCCAGGACAAATAGCAAGTCCTTTGCCGAGTCTCTGGATAATCCTGGCAGCTGTTTCTTCCAGCTCGGATCGCCTTGGAACACGCTGTCGTCATCCAGTGCCTCCTTTCGCCAAAGTTCAAGACTGTCGGAGCATATTGACTTCATACGACACATCATAAAATCAAACGGGTCGGCCAACAGTTCTTGTGGAACGTAAGTTATCCTCTGCGCGTAGACTGGCAAGCTTCTAGACTGATAGCCCTTTCAAACAGTCCACCTAGAGTCATCGATTTGATGTTCCATGAATACTTGAAACAATGCTGGCCAACGATGGTACCATGGTTTCAAGTTACAAATACTTGCGAATTGATGCGCGCAGTCCTTTGGTGGCAAGTCACGAACACGTTCGAGGCAGCCAGTCAGCTTCCTAACGTTTACGCCCCCACCGACATCCAGCTATCAGTTCCTCACGCAAGCATCTTAGACTGGGTTCCACATGGCACATTGCGTGATCTGTTGATTCTCAATCAAGAATCCTTTGATGTCGACGCGGTTATCTACGACCTAGCTGCAGCTTACGTCGTCGAAGTCGAAGTCGAACCGCATGACTATTTACCTGTGGTAAGAAAAACCTGGAATCTCATGGATGCCGTGCAAGGATCGCTGCGTTCTGGTATGCCGCTCCTGGGTAGCGCAGGCTGTCAAGAAAGTGAACATGTATATTCTGCAGGAAGAACACCGTGTACCAATTCCAAGCCAACGGCTGAAACCGAGATCCATCGGTTTAAGATAGATAGCAGTTTTTTTGCTAAATATGCAGCACTGTATGATCCAACTGCGGTTGCAAATGGAATAGCAAATCCGCCCATCACGATGGGGAAGGTCGCATCTGCATTGCAATTCACGAATGGCGCAGCGCAAGCGTATATGAGGACAGCAATGAGGTTTATTGCGTCTTAGCGATGAGGATGTACACCAAATATCGTGTGACATTTCATATGAAGTGATAATGTTTCAATAATCTATATTCTCCCAAACATTCTCCCAGAGTCAATGGGAATGATAATGATTCTTTTTTGGGGCCAGGGTTAGGCACGGCACAAACGTGGAATAACTGATATTGGGCATTATTACAGCCCAGTCCTAGTCTTGCGGGTAAGACAATCAATTTTCGAATTGAGAAGAGTTTAGTATTATTTTTCGGGAAGTGTAAATAGTATCAAGGGCTAAATAGTATCAAGGCCCGCGTATGTTACCTGAGACAATACTGACGTGGAGTCATCTCCATGTCACCCCGCCCTATAAAATCCACACGCAGAATACCCTCCGTCCACAGTCCAGTGAGCTGTGTTTAGCTAGTCAGTAAAGAATTCGACCATGTTAGAATACCGAATCTGCTTACCTCCCGTCACATATGAAGCATCGTCGCTAAGCAGGAAGCATAAAACTTTGGCGACCTCTGCAGCTTTACCCATTCTTCCCATCAACGTGCCTCCGCTCACTACATCTGCATTGAAAAGTCCCCTTGCTTCACCCTCTCGAAAAATCTTTGTGTCTATGGGGCCCCTGTATCATCTTAGCAAATCTCCCTTACTTTAATGTTGTCTTTCTTACGGCAGAACAGCGTTCAACCTAATTCCTTTCTTTCCATATTCAGCTGCTGCAGACTCCGTCAAGCCAATGACACCAAATTTGCTCGAAGCATAAGCAGCATTATTAGGCAGTCCTCGCAAACCCGAAGTACTGGAGACATTCACAATGGCGCCTCCCGGCCGGCTCAGATGCTTAAGTTGAGCGCGCATGCAATTCATGGTGCCGGTGAGATTGACTGAGAGCATCCTATCCCAACCCCTTTGATCCTAATATCTGAATTAGCACCGTGCTGAGATCTGGTGGGACCTGCAAGGAAGGGCACACGATGTCTTCGGTGATCTCTCCCTCTCCCAGTGCAATTCCAGCGACATTTGCGCAGCCGTCAAGTTGTCCAAAAGTCGCTGCTGATGACGCGATCCATTCATTCACTTGCTCTGAGTTACTGACGTCGATTTTGGAGATGATAATTTTCGCCGAACTACTGCCTATGCTCTATTAGCGAGAAGAAACTATTTGAGATTCCGGAATCATACATAATCTTGCTGTCTCAGCAAGGCCGTTCTCCTCAATATCGCTAATGGCGATGCCAGCCGCTCCCAGTTCTGCGAGGCGTATAACGGTCGCTTGCCCAATGCCGGAAGCAGCACCGGTAACCGCAAAATACTTGTTGTCTAACACGGGCATGATTTCGTTGATGGACGAGTTGGTCCGCGTAAGTCTATCTAACTTTCTTCTATTGGATTGTGTAGATATATATATATATCTCTCTCTCTAACGCTCATGATTTCTTGAGCCATGCACCGAACATAGGGCGGCGGATAAGTGGGGAAACCCCCACGAAGCCGCAGAGATGGAACGAGCATGACCGTAAAAGCATGGACGTTTCCATCCACTACAGGTACCTGTGAGATCTGACGAAATCGGTGCCGCCGGGTGGATACATGGAGAGGAGATCCTCGGTGGATCCGAAAAAGACCGGGGAACTGTTTTCGGCTACTCTAACGTTCCGCGGACATGGGGTTCCGTCGTCTGCGAGGATCCACCGAAGGGTGTCATAATCGCATCCCATCTTTCACGGCATGGCCTACATAATCGGGGGGCCGCAGAGGCCAGATCCCCCGATTAGTCAACCCCACCAACCCCTCACAGGCGGGGATGGTCGGGGAGAGTCTTGCATGACAAGACCTTGCAGTAAGTTCCATACATGGCAGACTGCCACGAACTTCTGCTTAGGTCACGTTGATTAACATTATTTCATAACTGTCTTCACCATCTACCAGATCGCTCAAGAAATACTTAGTCCTCTAGGCTAGTTGATTATTCTAGCATAGCACTAAAACTCTGTATATGTTAAAACCCAATTGTCGGATCTGGTGCCAGTGGTAAGGCCGGTGCCGGAAAAGTGAGAACGGTCTGTAGGTCCGATCCTCAGCAGGGTTTTCACCAGCATGACTCGCCATAAATAGTATATATATATATAGAGAGAGAGAGTTAAATAGAATAGCTAGAATTAAATGAATCTGTATTTTGAATATCTTCAAATTAGTCTATTTATAATATCTACTACTGTTGAGCCTACATACAAGACTTATCACATCCACAGTATATCATCACCCATTAAATGGCCATAATTAGCTGTTCGTTCAGTACTTGATCCAATTATAGTCCATTACTATGCAGTCCATTTATTCATTCTATAGTTCGCCATATTAAAATAGCAGGTATAGCCTTAACGCATTCAGAAACTTCCACTTGTCAGATGATCGGCATAGCGACAGTGAGGTCGGGAAATTGGTGATCTTAGAGAGAACTTTAGATGTTTGACCTTAAACTAGATTGTCTCGGAGAACAGCATCAACGATCATGTCATTGTCAATTAAAAGACGATTACTGCTCGCCCCTTTAGATCATTCTTCCTGAGTTTTTCATATGCTTCCGGGATTTGTCCGAATGAGAATTTTTCGAGATCGATTCGAAGCGCTCCATCGGCGGCCAACCGACAGACCTCTTGGAGGTCCGCCCTGGTGCTGCCCAAAGAGAGGGCAAACTCGCAGCTTGTGGCAATACGATTCCAGCCGACTGTGACACTCCCCCCTTGCATACCAACGACCGAGATACGTCCTTGAGGTCGAGATATCTTGGCTGCGAGTTGCAATGTCTGGTCACTACCGACAACGTCCAAAATGAAGTCGATTCCTTTTCCGTTCGTTTTTTCCTTGATGACACTCTCAGCTGTCCCATCTGACCTAACCACTTCGTGCGCCCCCAACTCGGTTGCCAAATCGAGGCACCGTTGAGATACGTCGAGCGCGAAAATTCGAGCTGGCGACAGAAGCTTCAAGAATTGAATACCGTAAGCACCAAGACCACCGACACCAATGACCGCCACCGTAGATCCCGGCCGAATTCGATGCACGAATGTCTGGACTGCATGATACGCGGTGACTCCCGCGTCGGTCAGGGCTGCATACTTCACGGGATCTTCGCTGCTAATCGAAACGAGCTCAGTTCGTGGCACAAGTAGGTACTCGGCAAGACCTCCATCAAATCCACAGCCTCTGGTCATGCCAATATCGCCGCGCTTGTAAAACTCGCAGTGTTGCTCAACCCCAGCCGTACAAAAGTCGCAGTTGCCGCAGTGTCGCATATGATGGACCACCACGGATTCCCCCTTCTTCAAATCGGTCACTCCTTCACCTAGCTCTTCGACAAACCCAGCGTTTTCATGACCCAAGGTATAACCAGCTGGTAGGACCGAAGCATAGGGATCCGAGCCCTCTTTGGAATCCATCATGTCCAGGTCGGAGCGGCACAGTCCAGCCGCCCTCATGCGTATGACGACCTCGCCAGGGCCAGCTCTGGGCCTCGGAACAGTGACATACTGTGCTGGTTCTCCCCAGGCACCTAATTGGTATGCTTTCATCATGGCCATGGTGAAATGAGTCTTTTAACGATTAGAAGTGGTCTGAACTTTCGAATCTCACTCGCACTAATCGACTGAATGACGTGGGTTTATGTAGTTGGCCGTGCATTTTTGGAAGTGGTCTGTTTTATATGTGTGCGTGATGTCGGACGTTGAGACCGCACCAACTTCGGGCACGTAGCGGTCTTTCGGCAGTCCTGAAGTCACATCCGTTCTCTGAGGTGAGGCTTTCCATGTAATTGTCCATCCGACGGGGAGCGTCAGAGGAAGCGAAATGTCACATCGAGTGCAAAATTGTTACGACGTCTCATTTCATAAATTCTGTTGATACTTGTACATACGACTTAAAATGGTAGCACGATCAGATCAATTCAAATGACAACAACAGAAGACTGCTCTGCAGGACGCAGAATCAGGACTTCCAGAAAGTCCCTCTGAGACGCCTGCTGTTGCTGCTATATGATTGGAAGTACAGAACAGTCAATAATTGAGCCAACAAGTCACTTTATATCGATCTAATCTTGTATGCAAGAGGAGCTTCATTCTATGCAATACAATTGATTTATCAAGCTGAAAATACCCCTTCAGTATCCTGCCCCATTGCCCAAATTTTCTTCAATCTCATGTTCGTTATCTCCCACCCTGCAGTGCCTCTTCGAAATTCAAACTTGTAAGGGCCACCAAAGGCATAGTGGATGCCAGGGTTCTTTGTATCTGGCGTTGCGCAAAACCACAAATACGCAGTACCCGTTGCTGTATCCGAACCATCCACCGCAAATTGCATGTTGGTCATTGAATGTTGGAGACCTGCAAACCGTCCTTCCACGCCGGCCGCCTTGGCAATCTCCTTCCTGCCCGACGTTGTTCCCCATTCTTCAAAAGTCATCTTGCCATCTTCGGTGAAGGTGCCCGCATATCCTTCCCAGTCCTTTGCGTCGGCGGTGTTGCAGTAGCGGTTGAGGAGAGAAGTGAGCGCGTCTTTGTCTTCGAGGATCTGCAACCTCTGAAGAAGAGATTGAATGAGTTCTGTGGCGCTGGACATGTTGATTATGTTTTCGTATTTCTGTGGTGTGGAGGAGTCGGAGAGCAGGAGGCACAAGAAAAGTACAAGTTAAACGGTGATTGAGAACTCTTTCGAAGAAACCCAACTTTATGACATATTTATAATCGATTTGAATGAAAGTATTGTCACGTTCATGCTGCGATCTTTTTCTGGCCTTTTCGCATTCACTGTCTCGGTGTCGAGAGTTGTTTGACAGACCGACCGAGGATGGTCCACCTCATCAACAGAATTCAAGACCGGGACAACCCCGCGTCCATGGCAGGGACCCAAACACAAAAAAGAGGCCTCTCCTACCAGCAAGGCATTTTGCATAAGTACATCTTGTGGAATGGGCGATTGTTGTCTTTACTCTTCATCTCTCTCTTACTACCACTGCAACCCGCCAGCATTGCGATCGCGGTTTATAGCAAAATGATCGACTATTCCATCCTTGGAGGTATCCTCCTAGCATATTGCATCTATCGTCTTTTGCGAATGGGAAGACGTGACCCGCGATTACCTCCCGGTCCCCCGACGGTTCCAATTCTCGGCAACGCGCACCAAATCCCAACAACTGGGCTGGGAAAGAAGTAGGATATCTTAGATTCTGATGAACGATAATCGCTAATTGCCCTTCACTGCAGATTTCAAGAATGGGCAAAGATATATGGCCCAGTATACTCACTCAAGGTCTTTTCTGGAACCATGATTGTGCTCGCAGACCGGAAATCCGTCTATCAGCTCTGCGATAAGAAGGGTAGCATCTATTCAGATAGACCGCCTTTGCCAATCCCTCTGTTCATTTCACGGGGAGCTCACATGACGATGGAGCCTCAAGGACCTTCCTGGAGGGAGAAAAGGACAGTGGTCACGAAGAATCTAAACCCCAAATCGTTGGATGAGAAGCACTTTAAAATCCAAGAGGCAGAGTAAGACTTGCAAACACCGAATGGAAGTTTACCGAGGCTGATATGGTGCAGGTCGATTTTATTCATGAATAATCTGCTCGACGAGCCAGATCAGATTTTTGAGTGGGCTAAGTTGTATTCTACCTCAGTTGCCAGTATCATCGCTTGGGGCTTCCGAGCAAAAGATTTCAATTCCTTTTGGTACAAGGATTTCTTCGAATTTATGGACAAGGCATGTCAACACGCTCCGTCATATATTTGAGATGTAATTGCTCATTTGTATACTCTCTTAGTGGCTTGAAGCAATTGAACCCGGTGCGAATCCACCAATCGATGTATTTCCCTGGCTCTGGTACATCCCAGGAAAGTGGAAGAAGAGAGCTTACAATACCCGTGCGGTCATGGATCAGCTCTGGTCGGAAGCTAGAAAGAAGGTTGATGAGCGGCGTGCGAGAGGCGATGTTAGAGATGCGATGATTGACCTCAAATTGGACGAGTACAATGCAAACGGATGGAAAATGTCCCAGCATGCTTTCAATACCATGTTTGGAGAGTTGCTGGAAGCGGGTGCAGATAGTAAGTTTGCTCAACAAAGTCTTGCGCCCATGATATCTCGGGTCGTCTATCATGGCTAATCCTAACATATGCAGCTACTGCAAATATGCTTCTGACGTTGATTCTTGCGATTACCAAACACCCAGAAGTCCAGGTCAAGGCGCAGAAAGAGCTTGATGCCGTTTGTGGCACAGAAAAAACTCCCTTGTTCAGCGATTTCGAGAGACTTCCATACATCAACTGTATCGTCAAGGAAGCGATGAGATGGAGACCAACGTAAGACATGCATAATGAGAGTTCAAGAAGTCGTGACTAATACTTAGGCAGGTCAGATCTTGGCTTGCCTCACAAGGTCTCCCAAGGTAATAACGCATTAGCTGCACGCCTTCTGTTTTCCTACTAACCAGCTCACAGATGATTGGTATGAAGGCATGTTCATTCCCAAGGACAGTGTAGTTTGGATTGGTATCTGGACCATGCATCAAGACCCGTCATTATATCCGGAGCCCGAGAAGTTCAACCCGGACCGCTTTATTAAGCACACAAAGCTTGCAAATGAGTATGCTGTAGGGGCCGAGTGGGGGAATCGAGATAAGTTCCATGCCCCTTCCTGGTTTAATAACTCTAAGCTAACCCTGATGCTCTTTCTACACCACTACGGCTACGGTGCTGGGCGTCGAATCTGTCCAGGAGTCCACCTTGCTGAACGTAGCATGTGGCGCATTACCGCCAAACTTCTGTGGGCGTTTGAGTTCTCCGAGAAACCTGATGCTCCGCTGGATGTCAATGCTTACAATTCTGCCAACCTGGTAAGGCCGTTGGAGTACACAGTCAATGTCAAGCCACGTAGTGCAGCGCACCTGGCTGTGATCAAGAGAGAGCTGTCAGGCGCCATGGAATTCCTGAAAAGGTACGACTAGTGTGGATGGATATTTCGGTTTTCAAAAGAGTCATTTTATTTTTATTTTAGAGTCCTCGTTGGGAAGCTTTTGTTGAATGTAGTCATGTAGATAGCGTAGCAGAAGATGAATACAAAAGGAATTAATTGATTGAATTGAACTACCTAGTCTATGAAGCTCCATTTGTATTCAAATAGAGCATTTGTAAAAGAGTGTTTGCATGAGGGATTTTGAGAACCCTCATGCGCCTGAGCCATTTCCCTCCCGTGAGCCATGTTCTCACTGTTGGATAAAGAGGTTTGGTGCCTGTCTGTATGCACCCGGGGATTCTCACTTTGGAGAATCTTCACGTCATGCATGGATGATTCCATGCATAGTTCCATCGGCTCCTTGAGCCTTTGTCACGGCCACCTATATCAAGAGAAGGATGGTCCATAGCATAGTTAATCAATCAATTACTTTTACTTCATCTATCCTACTGTGCTGCTCTACTTTTGACAGTTATGAGCCCGGACAG
>Ga0209512_1001047_pt1 | contig 37259 bp, 40 predicted proteins | sample frozenSSSSmetaG_FD_184142 | JGI IMG/M metagenome (GOLD analysis project Ga0209512, IMG submission 184142) | Glacier valley bacterial and archeal communities from Borup Fiord, Nunavut, Canada, to study Microbial Dark Matter (Phase II) -... | ecosystem: Environmental > Aquatic > Freshwater > Ice >...
GGCCCAGGCTTGTTTCGACCCTTAACTGGGGTGTTAGGGTGAAAAACAGGTTAGCACTTACGGCCGTTACATCGCCAAACCCTTCGTTGCGCTCCCGCATCAGGAAGGTATAGAAAGGCTCCCGGCCCCATTCGCGCGGGAACAGAAAACGGCCTTCTGCCGTAATCCGGGTGGCGTTGGCGTAGGCGGCCCAGCGGGTAGTCTGATACCCGACTCGCCCCGAAAACACCAGCGAACGATTCCCGGGCTGGTCATAGGCTTTGGCCAGTTCAACGTTGCCGCCGTTCCCGATTGTCCACTGCCTGGCCATCTGCAATCCCGCTACCCACTGCCGCTTTTTAGCGGTGGGCCAGACCAGGTCGGCACGGGCATAGAGCAGGTTGAACACGTTCTGAACGCGGGTGTCCCAAACCTGTAGGGTTACCATGCCCACTTTCTGGGTAAGTCCGGCCTGAATGACGCTGCCCGACTGGGTGTTACCGCCGTATTGAGACGGCTTCCCCGTTGGATCGATCCCCACCGGATATAGCCCGATACTTTCGCCTACGCCGTGCCACCCAATCGTTGAGCGGGGTGCCATCCGTGTCAAAAACTCTAGCTGAACTTTCGTATTAGCCAACTCCTTCCAGTCGAAAAGTATCCCCTCCACGAAAGTGGGGGACAGCCGACCATCCTGCGGATTGATGAAGGGAGAATGCGGTAACTGACGACCGAGTGTAATACTGGACTTCTTACCAACATGGTAGACAGCATACAACTCTTCCAGCCGACTAAATACCGCCCGACTACCAGGGTCCTGCACATTGAACAAGCCTACCTCGTACCGATTGCCCAGGCCAGTAGCCGAGTCGCGGGCGGCCAGATTGGACGAAAACAGATTTGTGGTAAAAAAAACGCTTCCGCCAAGTCCGATGTGCTTACCCAGGCGAGCCGTTCGGTAGCCTACTCCGGCCCCAATACCCAGGGCATAGTAATCACTTAACTCCTGCCGATTATCGGTATTCAGCCAGAACAGCCGTCCACGACCGGAAACGTGGCCGCCACGCAAAAACCGACCCAAACCAGACAGGGAATCGCCCGGCTGATGGATGGCGCTACGAGACGTGTCCGAACCAGCTTGAAAGGCATCGGCCTCAGGTACGGAACAGGTTCCGGCCAACAGGACTGCCAATAATCTGGTAATCGGTAACTGTCTAATCATGCATCAAAACTAGGGTGCATCGATTCCGGATTCCGTGACAAATGTTACACATTAGAAAAAATGACAAGTAACCTTCGAAGTCTGATTGTGTGTAGCGCAGGGCTACTGCGGGCGGGACAGTTGTATGGCTACCTGCCGCACAGCTATCGGCGCCGATTTCTTTTTGCGCGCTTCTTTCCAGTCTTTTATCGGTTTGAAGGGCCCGAACTTATGCTGCTGTTCGCTAAATGGGTCAGTGTAGGGGCCAAAGGGATGGTCGAAAGGCTTACTTGCCAGATCGGGCCAGTCGTGGCTCAGATCGGCTGCCGGGCGGGGCTGCGAATTGATATAAGCCGCTACATCCCAGGCCTCCTCATCGGTTAGTTGCGGGCGTTCGTAGGTTGCACCCAGCGGCATATTGTACCGCACATAACCCGCCAGATTCGACAGCCGGAACAGGCCCGCTCCCACGTTGTAGCTGTGCGATCCCCAGAGCGGAGGGTAGGTATAGCTTTTTTTAGTTTCGGCCAAAATCCCGTCTCCGCCAGCCTGATGGCAGCTTTGGCATTTCTGCGTATAAACGAGTAGCCCCTTTGTCGGATCGGCAGCCCGTTTTAATCCCTTCAGTTTAAAAATGCCGGATCCACGGGGTATTGTTTTGGGCGGTACATCGGTTCCCAGCCAGTTGATGTACGTCACAATAGCCTGCATTTCCTGACTGGTCGAGTCGAGGGGTTTACCGTTCAGACTGCGCTGAAAACAGTCGTTCACCCGCTTCACCTGACCTTCGATTTTCCCCGACCGCGCCCGGAATTTTGGGTACGTAGCCTGCACGGCCGCGTAGTTATTACCCCAGGGCTGGGCACCGGCATTGAGGTGGCAGTTCTGGCAATTCATGCCGTTGGAAATAGGCAATACCGAGCCTTGCGGGCCCAGATAGTCGGCCGTATGGGCAATCAGGTCGCGCCCGTAGCGAACGAGTTTCTGATCCCGGACCGATAGCCGCGACATGCGCCAATCGGACGGGGGCGTCCAGAGGTGGGTGAAATTGGTATCTTTAGGCGCGACTGAAGTGGGTGGAATCGCTTCGGTAACCGCTGGGTGCGCTACCTGCCACTGGTAAATGAGCACATAGCAAAGTAAACCCACTGCCACCATGAGCAGACCAACTAACGCCCAGAAACTACGGGTAAGATTACGAATAATAGGGTCCTCGGGTAAGTTCATCGGAAACAGCCGTTAACGGTTTATCCTTCAAATATGGCCGTACCTACAGGGAGGGTCAGTGATAAATATCACGAATCAGTTAATTCGTCGTGTCAATCCATGCCGAAGGTTCCAGGCAATCGACGGTTGACAAAGCGGTTAAAGCCCGGCTTTGATGTAGGCCCAGCCCTCTTCCTGCTTCAGGATTAATTCGGCGATGGCAACGGGCACCGTTCCGACAAAGGGCAGGAGGTCCGCTGTGGTTAATTTATGCCCCCGCAGCGTGTTTTCACAGACCACCAGCCGCACAGTATGCCCATCGACAAATGCCCGCAACAGTTCAGGAAACGGCGCATCGGCGGTGGTGACCATGGTGATGCCCGGCCCATGGAAAACGACTTCTATCTCGGTTTCGGGCCAGTAGTCCAGTAGATTTTTAAGGTTGCTGATCAGGGCCTTTTGCGAGGGATGATCGCTGGCGACAAACTGAAAAACTACCCGATGTCCCTTTCCGGTATCCGTTGACTGATTCATACAGTTTGCTTATAGAAAAACACATGCATACCGTTTAGGCAAACGCAAATTTCACCCGCGCGTCGACATGCTTTTAGGCTTTAGTTTCGACGGGTAGTAACAGATGCCAGGGTGTGAGTTCATCAAAACTCATTTCATCAATTAGCACTTACTTCTGCCTGCTTAACAACCTGTTCCAGTTGCTGCGCCGATACGACCCCCGACTGGCGCCAGACGACTTTTCCCTGTTTAAACAGGATAAGCGTTGGTACGCCCTGAATTTTATAGCTACTGGCGGCCAATGGGCTCTTGTCTACATCGATTTTCAATACGCGAACCCGGTCGCCCATTCGGCTGGAAAAATCTTTCAGAATGGGAGCCATCATTTTACAGGGACCGCACCATTCGGCAAAAAAATCGACCAGGACCGGTGTTTCACCCTGAATGATTTCATTAAAGGCTTCTTTTTTCTGTGTTTCCATAACGGCTAAAAACAGTTTTTATGAATTGTTGACCTAAATCGGCAACCAGAAATCCGCGGGGCCGCCCGTGCGGTTACACCTCCCCAAACGGACATGGATTGCCAGTGCGACTGAATGGGGTAATGGCCTGTCAGGCAGCCTACTTCATGCCAGTACAGATAGTCAGCCAGCGCACCCAACAGTGCACCAGCCGGTTTCCATACCTTATCGTACTTCTTCATACTCAACGTCGGTAGCTGGTTCGGTACTTTGTTTCTCTGCTCGGGTGATACCGCAGCCCCCGGCTCCGCAACCCGTATTCAGTATGGCCTGGACTACTAAAAAACCACCTATAAGGCCCACTAATGGTTGATGGTCGGCCAGCGCGTTCCATAACACAAGGCTACCCGCTACAAGCCGGACAATCCGGATAAGCCCCCAGTTTTGTACGTTTATCATGGCCGTTAATTGATTTTATGGAGCCTAAGCTCCGGAAACGATGCCCGTAGTCTATAAACAGAACACGGACGGCAATAATCCCTTGTTACAGGAGTGTCGTTGGGCAAACGTAATCGGTAAGTGGCAATTTGTCCGTGGCCTTAAGGGCCGCGAATCCGCCCGCTACGTCAATCAGGTTGTCGTAGCCCCGCGCTTTCAGAATCGACAGAGCGATCATGGAACGGTACCCACCGGCGCAATGCACATAGTACGTTTTGGTGCGGTCAATCCGGGCCATATTGTCGTTCAGGCTTTCGAGGGGTAGATTCTCAACACCCAAAACATGTTCGGAATCATACTCACTTTTGCGTCGAACGTCCAGTACGGGCAACCCTGGATTGGACTCAAAACGGGCCGCAAAGGTTTCCGCAGGTATCGATGTAATTGTATCGACAGCTCGTCCCGAGGCTATCCAGGCAGTCATGCCACCGTTCAGATACCCAATGCAGTTATCATAACCAACCCGGGCCAGTCGCAGCACAGCCTCTTCCTGCTGGCCTTCGGACGTAACCAATAGCAGCGGTTGTTTCAAATCGGTAATCAGCGTACCAACCCAACCGGCAAACTGGCCGTCAAGCCCGATATTAATGGCATTCGGAATAAAACCGCTGGCAAACGTCGGCGCGTCGCGCACATCGAGAATCAGGGCATTTTCTTCGTTAGCCGCAGCTTCGAAAGCCGCCGGTGACAATGCCCGCGAACCTTGCTGCATTACGTCGTCGATGTTGCCATACCCCATTTTGTTGAGCACGGCATTCTTCGGGAAATACTGGGGTGGCGTCTTCAGCCCAGCGGTAACGTCCTGAATAAAGTCGGCCTTGCTTTGTGCCCGAAGCGCATAATTGAACAGTTTCTGATTGCCCAGCGTATCGGTGGTTTCCTTACTCATGTTTTTGCCGCAAGCCGACCCCGCGCCGTGGCCGGGATAGACAATCACCTCATTGGGCAAGGTCATTATTTTCTGATGCAGACTATCGTAGAGATAGCCGGCCAGGTCTTCGCGGGTGAGGTCTGATTTAACGGCCAGATCAGGTCGCCCTACATCGCCGATAAAGAGGGTATCGCCGGTAAAAATAGCCGTTGCTTTACCGGTTTCATCCAACAACAAAAACGTCGATGACTCCATCGTGTGGCCGGGCGTATGCAACACCCGAATGGTGATCTTTCCCACCGAAAACTCCTCACCATCGGCGGCAATATGGGCCGGGTAGTTGGGCTGTGCGGTTGGACCAAACACAATGGTGGCTCCGGTTTTGGCCGCCAGATCGATATGCCCGGACACAAAATCGGCATGGAAGTGTGTCTCGAAAATATACTTAATCTGCGCCTGGTCGGCATCGACCCGGTCCGTGTACGGCCTGGTTTCACGCAGGGGGTCAATGATGGCTACTTCCCCGTCAGACTCGATGTAATAGGCCGCTTCGGCCAGACATCCCGTATAAATTTGTTCAATTTTCATGACTTATTCTGGTTTGGTTGATAAGTCAAAATTCGTGTTTGGGCCGGGCGTTTTCTGTAACAATTGTTACAAAACATACCTGATTATTGTCATACCCCAGGGTGGGGTCAGGTCATTCATCACCGCAACGGAATGCGTATTGACCAGACCAGCAGCCCTAATTCGTACGCTGTTTCGTGCCGTTGGTTCGAATACCGAACGGCAAATACAGGGGGCATGTGCTGACTAAGCTGGTCAGGATGAAAACCCCGGCCACCACTACGCTCACGACACCCCAGGTTCCCGACGTAATGCCGGTTACAAACAAGCCAATAAGGACGGCACCGACCACCAGCCGAACGATCCGATCTACTGATCCCATGTTCTTAATCATATCCGTAGTTTTTTTTGACGAAGGAACGGCTTTTTAGTAGGGTATTCTGTGACAAAAATCACCTACGAGAATGATAATGAACAAGTTAGTGAATGAGTTTCTATGTAATCAGTAATTCCTACGTTGCACTTCCAGTGTTTTTTGCCCTAAAATAATACGACACTGAAAGTGGACTTGTGGCCCTAATCCCATTACCGAGACCGTTGTTCGTCATGTTGATTATGATCTGCTCAGAAACTATGTCTGCGTCATTTTTTTATCCCTGAAAAATACCAGACCATATACCCCAGCAAAGCCACCCACGGCAGGCCATGCAGCAATAGATCGCCCCAGTCAATGAGTTGCATACCCACTGCCCCACCCCATACCCAGCGGAGCTTGCCCAGCAGGTGCGGCTCCGGGAAGAAGGGGGCCAGGCCCAGGGTTAAACTCCCGAAGAGTAACGCCTGAAAGGTTGAGTTGAATAAACGGGTTGGCTTTTTCATGGTATAAAAAAAGGTATCAGGTTCTCGAAATAAGATGACGTCCTCTGTGCTGGCTACCGTGTACTTGCTCTGCATTCTTTTTTTCGGCAACCGGCAGGTTTACGGGCTGGGGTTGTCGCCAGGGGTACAGCAGTTGATCAGCCAGGGAATGCGGAAACTGAGCCAGGTTTGGAAAGCCGAGTTTCAGATGACTACCGTTGTAGGGCTGATAGGCGGTACGGAACAAATAATCCCAGACGCTCAGCGTAATGCCGTAGTTGATGCCATGTGGGTGATCGTCGGGTAGTTTCTCGACATGGTGCCACAGGTGCATCTGTGGGCTATTGAATAAAAAGCGCAGCGGCCCCAGCGGCACGTTGATGTTCGCATGATTCAGATGCCCAATGGCCAGCGTAAACACGTGTACGATAAAGAAATCCTGAATACCGAAGCCAATCATCGCCAGCGGAATATATTCCAGGGTTCGGTAAATGAATGTCTCCATCCAGTGGTAACGCAGGTGAGCGGCAAAACCCATCTGTTCAACACTGTGGTGAACTTTATGGAATTTCCACATCCAGGGCACCTGGTGCAACAACCGATGGACGTTCCATTGCACAAAATCGCGAACTAAAAATAAGGTGAGCAACTGCGCCCAGACCGGCCACGACTGAATCTCGACAGCCACCAGATTGCGTATCCCAACCAGGGCCAGGATATCATTGAATGCCTGCACTCCTACGTTAGAAATGGCGTTGTAGCCAATGAGCGAGAACAGAAAAAAATTGAAGAACAGGTAAAACAAATCGACGAAAAAATCCTGCCGGAATACAGGCTGGTCTTTGCGCCAGGGAAAGACAATTTCGAGCAGCCAGATGCTACCGGAAAGGCCCACCAGCCAGTAAAAGTAGTTGTGCCAGCCCGGGTTCAAAATTTCGTTGACGAGGTAGTTGAAGTAGCCCGTATACCCGTCGCTAAAGGCCTTGAGATAGCGTTCCATAGGTTACCGCTGAAACGATTGGAGGTCATTGCCAGCCTGAACCCAACTCTGAACGCCATCTGTCAAATTGTAAACCTGCTTAAACCCGTTCTCCGCAAGGATTTGGGCCGCCTGGGCACTGCGGCCACCCACAGCGCAATACACGTAAACCGGAACGTTTTTGTCTAATTGATCAATCTGATGCTGAAAATGCGGGCTCGAAAGATCACACTGGCGGGCGTTGGCAATGACACCCGTTTGCACTTCAGCATCGGTTCGGACATCAATCAGTTCTTTGGGAACAGTTGTTTCCAGCGATTTTTTAAAGTCGGCTACGCTAAGGTTTTGTACCGTTGGCTGGCCTTGTCCACAGCCCCATTGAAGAAGTGTGAGAAAAATCAGAGTGAGAATAAGACGCATGGCATTCATTTTTTTCACAAAGTTGGCGAGTGCTTTTCCGTCGTTCCGTGATAATCATCACACAAAGCAACGCCACGACCAATGGCCGTGGCGTTGCTGCTAAAGTATCTGTATTGGCGAGCTATTTTTTTGGGCATCGAGGGGCCATTACGCACGGTGAAATCAAGCAGCCTGATGCCTTCTTTACCAAGTGGGCTGAGAAACTCAGGGTTTGCGGGCAACCAGTTGAACAACGGAAGCTTCTCCGTTATGATACAGGCCTTCCGCCAGCGTTACGTCCTGTTCCTGCAAGTTCAGGATGTCAAGTTGTTTGAAATCCTGAGCCAGTTCAGCAGCCGAATACAGCCAGGATTCCTCTTTAGGACCGCCGGACAGTTTACCGAGTTGGGCCTTATTAAAGGCTTCGAGCACGACGTAGCCCGATCTCTTCACCCAGCCTGCGACTCGCTGGTGAATTAGCTGCCTCACTCCTGGAGGGAGGTGGGTGAAGACAAGGCCAATTAAATCAAAATCAGCTTCTTGTGGAGAGAAATCTTCCAGGGCTACTACGTCATACGTGATTGATACGCCGTGGGTTTGTGCCAGTTCCTGCGCTTTTCGGCAGGCTTCAGCACTAAAATCTACGGCGGTTACCTGCCAGCCGTTGCGGGCGGCATACACCGCATTTCGGCCTTCGCCCTCGGCGGGCAACAGCAGTCGCCCGGGTGGAAGACGGTCAAGCATCGCCTTGAAAAACTGGTTGGGTTGCGTACCGTAGGCGTATGCATCTTCGCGGTAGCGGTTGTCCCAGAAGTCGAGCATGATACGGTGATTAATAGGGCCAGTTCATTAGCCCGCCAACCAGGTTATAGACATCCGTAAAGCCTTGTTGATTCATGAGTTGGCAGGCTTGTCCACTCCGGTTACCGCTCCGGCAATACACCAGATATGTTTTGGATTTATCCAGTTTCGCCACCTGTTCGGCAAAGTCCGGCTGGTTAAAATCAATGGATATATCCGCCCCAAGCGATTGCTGACGGATTTCGGCTGGCGTCCGTACGTCGAGTAAAACGGCGTCGGCACGATCGGCCATTAACTGGTTGAATTCGGACGCGGGTACGTTTTTGTACGGCAGTCCGGTTACTACTGATTCGGGCATGGTCTTGTGTGTTTTGTCAGGTGGAGTGTCATGTTATGGCTGGTTGCCGATTGACAACTGAGCGCGTGTTCAGATTACTAACGGTAATCCTATATACGTACACCTTAAAGCGCCTTTGTAGCCAGATAGAAGTCTACCATCTCCAGGCCACTATCTAACCGCTCCTCCAGGGCTTCAACCGTTTTCGGTGCGGGCAGAATGACCCGGTCGCCCGGTTTCCAGTTGAGCGGCATCGAGCATTTGTTTTCGGTAGCGGTCTGGAGGGCGATGAGCGTCCGTTTGATCTCATCCATACTACGGCCTACGTTCATGGGGTAGTACATGATCAGCCGGATAACCCCGTTTGGATCGACGATAAAAACGGCTCTGACGGCGGCTGTTTCGCTTTCGCCCGGCTGCAACATACCCCACAGTTTTGCCACACTCATGTCAATGTCGGCCACGATGGGAAACCGGAACAGTACCCCCGTTTTTCGCTGGACGTTTTCTACCCAGGCAATGTGCGAGTGAATACTGTCTATACTCAACCCCAGCAGTTTGGTGTTGTGGATGGCAAAAAAGCTGTCCTGTTCGAGCGCGAAACCGCTCATTTCGGTCGTGCAGACCGGCGTAAAATCGGCCGGGTGCGAAAAGAAAATCACCCAGCTACCCACGTTGTAGTCCGAAAAGGTAAGCTCGCCCGTGGTGGTGGTAGCGGTAAAATCGGGCGCGTTATCGCCGATACGGGGTATCGATGTTTGTTGGTCGTTCATGACGTTACTTTTGTTTACGTTCACTGTTCAATGCTTAACTGGTACCTAATGCTCAGGCGGTTACGGCCATTTCTTCGCTCACAACCGGATTTTCCTGGCTAACCCACTCGTTCATACTGGCCGAGTAATTTTTCACATTCGTGAAGCCGTTGCGAACCAGCAGCGAATAACCAATAGTGGCACGGTCGCCACCCTGGCAGTAGATGACCACCGGCTTGTCTTTGCTGATCTCATCAAAGTGCTGGGGGAGCGTACCAATGAAAATGTTCTCGGCTCCTTCTACGTGGCCGCTCTTGAATTCGGATGCACCCCGCAGATCGACTACCTGTACATCGTCCCGGTCCAGATACGTTTTGAAGGTGTCAATGTCAATGATGTCGGCCTTTTGCAGATCAATTCCCAGCGAGGCCACGTCGGTAATGTACCCGTAGACATTATCCAGACCAATACGCATGAGCTTACGGGTCAGATCATCGATTTGTGCTTCGTCGGCCACCAGCATAAACGGCTCCTGATACGTCACAAACCAGCCCATCCAGGTAGCAAAGGCGTTGTTGCCCTGAATGTTGATGCTACCCGGCACAAATCCGTCGGCAAAGGCAACTTTGTTCCGGGTGTCAATCAGTTTGATGCCTTTGGCCAATGCCGTTTTGACCTCATCGGCCGTAAGCTTCTTTTGAACGGGCACCTGCGTGAGCAGCGGACGATCCACTTTATTCAGCTTCTTCATCATGGCAAAGTACTTGGGCGGCTCCGGCTGATCGGCCAACAGGTAGCTTACAAAGCCTTCTTCGTCGTTTTCGTGCTGGAACGCCCAGTTTCTGATCTTCTCGTAGCCCACCGTTGTGCTGGGTACCGCGCCGAGCGCTTTCCCGCAGGCCGACCCGGCCCCGTGTCCCGGCCATACCTGAATGAAATCGGGCAGGGCTTCGAACCGCTGGATGGACTGGTACATCTGCCGGGCACCGGCATCCTGCGTACCGATCAGACCCGCAGCTTTTTCGAGTAGATCAGGACGCCCAATATCACCCACAAAAACGAAGTCGCCGGTAAACAGCATGACGGGTTCAGCGGAAGCCGGTTTATCGGTCAGCAAAAAGCTGATACTTTCCGGTGTGTGCCCCGGTGTGTGCATGACTTCCAGCGTCAGGTTACCTACCGTAATCACATCGCCATCTTTTAACCCTACGTGATCGAACGCATATTGCCAATCCGGCCCACCTTCATCAGAGAGATACAGCGTGGCTCCGGTGAGGGCGGCCAGTTCGCGGGAACCCGACAGGAAGTCGGCGTGGATATGGGTTTCGGTGATGTGCGTAATGCGTAGTCCGTTCTGTTTGGCAATGTCGAGGTAGGTGTCGACATCGCGCTTGGCGTCGATAACGATAGACTCACCTGTCTTCTGACAGCCAATGAGGTAGCTGGCCTGTGCCAGACTTTTGTCATAAATATGTTGAAAAAACATAGCGATAAGTTGATTGGTAACCAGTAATAGAATACCCAAAAGTAGCCCGCGATCAATGGGGTGTCAGTGACTTTTATCACCCATGTCGGCTTATAAAAACACTTCCCGGCTGATGATGTAAATACCCATGACCAGCACAAACCAGCCAAACGCTTTTTTGAGTTTTTGGCCCGGAATAAACTGCGACAGGTAGGTGCCGAGCAGAATGCCCAAAACGGACATGGCGGTGAACTTCAGTAAAAATGGCCAGTCGATTGCCATGTTGGCTGTGCCTCCCCAGAAGCCAATCAGCGTATTGGTGGCAATGATGAGCAGAGACGTACCTACGGCCATTTTCATGGGTAAACGAACCAGCAGGACCAGCGCCGGAATAATCAAAAAACCACCGCCAGCCCCCACGATACCGGTCAACAGGCCTACCAGCACACCATCGAGCGCGATGACCGGCAGGTTGAAATTCAGCGGACCCGCTAGTTGTTTATCAGGTGTTTTTTTGTCCCGGATCATGCTGATCGACGCGGCCAGCATCACCAGGGCGAAAAATATCATGATGGCCACGTTTTTGCTCAACGCGAACGATGCGGTAGAAAAGACCGGGTCCGGTATGTTGGGTATCAGGTATTTTCGGGTCAGGAAAACGGCCAGAAAAGACGGGATCGAGAACAGCAAAGCCGCTTTGTAGTTGACCTGCTGATGCCGCATATAATTGACGGAGCCAACCAGCGAGGTGGTGCCCACCACGAACAGCGAATAGGCCGTGGAAATGACCGGATTGAACCCCAGCAAATAGACCAGTACCGGTAGGGTCAGAATGCTGCCCCCACCCCCAATCAGTCCCAGACTAACCCCGATTAAAATAGACGCTGAAAAGCCAGCAACTTGTAGTGAAGTCATAACCGCTTAGATTTTAAGCGAAGTACGACCCTTACCGGCTCAACATCCGTGACAAAAGTTACACAGGTCGAAAATTAGCCGATCAGGGCTATTTTATTACGCATCAATTTGATTTGCCCGGTTTTTTCCAGCTGCTTCAATAGCCGGGAAATTACCTCGCGGGAGGTGGCCAGTTCCTGCGCAATTTCTTCGTGGGTGATGGCCAGTTCGCTGCATTGACAGCTCGCTACTTTCTTCTGAATGTAGGCCAGCAGGCGTTCATCGAGTTTGTGAAACATCACCTCGTCGATGGTACTGAGCAGATTATCGAACCGCTTCTGGTAGGTTTGAAAGACAAACTGTTTCCAGGTAGAATACTGGCACATCCAGGTATCTATTTTTTCAACCGGAATGGCAATCAATTCGGTTTCCTCCTCCGCAACGGCCGTAATCTCACTCTTTTTGCTGCTTAGGCAACAGGTTAGCGACATCGCACAAGTATCAACGCCATCCAGGTAGTACAACAGAGCCTCGCGGCCTTCCTGATCCGAGCGCATGATCTTGACCGAACCACTGATAATAATGGGAACCGAGCGAATGTATTCACCCGGCCGAATCAGGTAAGCGCCCACCGGTACCCGTTTATATTGGCCTACTTCTGCCAGTTCATGAAGTAGGGTATGCTCGAATTTACCATTGAAAATACCCTGCAAATACTCCGTTGTGAGTTTCATACCTTATTCAATCTACAAGAACGTACCGCTACCGTAACGTCCGAACAAAAATTCTGGTTGCTAACCAGTTCTGCCATCGCTGATTATTCGTGAACTGAGATCAGAATTATACCGCCCCTGATCAACGATATGTGCCCCTCTTCAAAACTATATGGTGTATGGAATAAGCATGGGCGTCTTATGTCGGTAAGCTATATACTGGTTACCCAGGGCTTTCTTATAAAACCATTTGTTGGGTCAAAAACTGAATTAGCGTAGCAAAATTGTCGGCAAAGAGATCAAGTTGAGCCGCCATATTTTTGACCTTAAGACTTTCTAACAGATTGATAACGAGTGTGCGAAGACTCCCCGTTATACGACTCACGGCTACTTTACCCGTTCGCAAATCGTCTTCTGAAAGGCTCACGTCACGCTTATGGTGCATGACTTCAATGGCCCAATGATTGCGAATCGCATCAAATAATTCGTCAGCCTGTGCCTGATTCGCCACAGACTGATTGCTTACATAATAACCGACCTCCTCACTGAGCAGACCTGATTTTTCCCGGCTCCGCACCACGCAAAGTAGCGTACACAGACCCGCCTTTTGCCAACGTAAAGCTACCGAGCAAGCCCGTAACGTAAACGAACGGTAACGACGTTGCTCGACCCGACCGTGCTTCTTTACTGTAGAATCAATCCGTTCATAATCAGCGACCTCGAACAAGTCCGTTACAGTACATAACCGGTACAGATAGACCTGATTAGGCTTCAGGCCTACCACATATTGCCCCCGTTCGGTGTGGATTAACTGGAGCGTTGAAGGGATCAAATGCAGCCCGTCGAGCGAGAGTTTTTGGTGGGCCAGGCCCTGCTTGTCAATCAACTGAGTGACTGCTGGCCGCTCGCTCTCTTTAGTCCCAGAATAGTAGGTCTGAGCGACCACTTGATGGGTTTGGTGGTCAAGGGCCGAGACGATTACCTCACCCCGGCTCTGACCGTTTTGGATGCTACCGCGTAGTTCCTTTCCGTCAAGCGAGAACCATCGCTTTTGCTTCTCATCAAGGACAATACTAAACCAGTCAAAGAGGATATGAGCAAAGCATGGCCCGTTGACTTTGGCTAATAATAACGGCAGTTGCGCTCTTGAAATAGGCTTGTGGTCAGTAAGTTGAGTCGCTTCGAGTAAACTCTTGAAGTGGTTGACCATGTGGCGGTGAAGCCGGGATAAACTCCCATCTCGTCCGCAGCATAGGGCAGCCACCAATCCAGTCAGTACCAATGCCAGTGAGTGGCGTTTGCCCCGATTATCACGCATGTCAAGTTCAGGGGTATTGTCAATGAGTTGAAAAAAGGTGGTAGTTTTGATCGGGCAGGAAGCGGTCGTCATGATTTTGTAGTGTTGCAAGGCTTTGTTGCATGGCTCCTTACGTGCCTCGAAAGCCCTCTATTCACTATTGTTTACAAGAGCACCTACTGCACATAAGTAATCGGTATTGGTATATTCGACTACTTGAAAGGACCTTTATCATACTGGAATCCGGTCAAAATAAGCCTTCAAAGAGCCATGCAACAAAGCCGTGTTGCAACCACAAAAGTAGGGCGAACTGCTACCTGCCCGTTTTTATAAGAAAGCCCTGCTTTGTGGTATGACTACTACCGGTTTTTTGTGGTGCTTGCTTATCTATTTCTACTTGGAGGAATACTCGGAGCAAGAAATGATAAGTCGGAAATTCCCACAACAAGAATAGACGAAAAAGAAGCGAGAAATGAGTTTGCGTAACCCATACAGATATTGATCATATCTCGTATAGTTGAGGTGGCGAATGCATAAAAAAACCGATCAATAAAAACACCCCGACCGTGTAGAGGTCCGAATAAAAGTACTTTAGCCGCCAGAAGGGTCGAGTACTACAAACTCAAAAGCCCCGATCATCCAGCAATAAGGCTCTGATCGGGGCTGACTGTTTCGTACGGTTGTAGGGTAGTTCTACGGAAAAGTACATAATCCGTCGTTTGGCCCTCCCAGTTAAGCGAACCGCCCTAACGAAAGCAGATGAGTAAAACAGTGAGGATTTACCCGATGAATGGGTAAAGACGGCTATTGATCGGTACTGGTTTCAGTTTTCCTGAGCAGAGCTACTTAGAGTTCAGTTTCAGGGCCTCATGCTTCTGCCCTGGGACTGGCCCTTGCCGACCAGTCGGTCGATGTCCATTTTTGTGAAGTTCAGATCCCCCGGCTTGATACCCAATTCTTGAAAGCTAGCCTGGTTCTTCCCGGCACGGACGCACAACTCACCGTCCTCCCGCTTCACCAGAACGAGCTTCGGGCCTGTCTTGTACGGATTTTCCATCCGATTCTGAAAGGCCGCTACACCCGGATAAGGACCCTCCTGCTTTATTTTAGCCCGAAACGCCTTATAAAAGTCCGGCTCAACCGGCACCGGAGCAACGTCGGTGTCAGGGGGTTTCTGACCATTCCTGGCTTTCGCGTCGTTCGGCGAGACTGTGGCTGTGGCGGCTGCGCCCGATGGAATAGCCTTGTTGGCCGGAGCGGAAACGGTTGGGATCTGTTCAGTCGAAGCACCGGCGTTGAGCGTCCGTAGCTTTTGCTGCAACGCGTTGAAACGAGCCGCTAAATCGTTATACTTCTCAACAATAGCCTTCCTATCCTCCTCATAAAGACGTTGCTGCTGCTGAATGAAGAGTTGTTGCTGCTGGTTTTGATCCTGTAGGGTCCCGTTCGTTTCTACCACCTCCCTGACCGTGACCCCAATCTCAGCCACTTTAGTCTGTTGCTGATCGTAAGCGTCTTGCGTAATCTTAAGCTGGCGGGTTAACTGGTTAATCGTGATTTGATCAAGGGGGTCGGATTTGACAACCTCCCGAACCACTTCGACCTCTTTCAAGACGGTTGTGGCGGGTTTGTTTAGGTAAGCATCCCGCAGCTGGTCACGTTTCTCGTACGCTTCGTCCCGCTGCTCACGTAGGTGTTTAATCTCGGCCTGCTGTTCAGCATCGGGCCGATGAATCTCTACCGGGGCCGACTTCTGCGCCAACTCGTTCTTGAGCCGGGCGATCTCAGCCAAATCAGCTGGATTGGGCTGGATAACCTCAACCTCCTTGGTGATCTCGACCCATTTAATGATCTCAATCTCTTTGGTTTCGGCAGGTTTATTTTCGGCCTTCTCCAGATCACGCTTCAGACGCTCGATCTCGGCCTGGTACTCGGCCCGGTTGGTATCCAGCTGCTGCGCAAGATGGCGGTACTTATAGCCAATGGCTGACCCCTTGGCGGGCGGATTGTCCCCCACTTTGAAACTTACGCCGTAGCCTCCTTTTGCGTTAGCAATCACCTTCATCTGCACCCCATGCCCGGCCAGATCAGTCGCCAGCTCATCGAACGTGCCGGGTTTGGTCTGGCTCATCACCTGTCCCACCAGCGTGGCCAGCTCCTGCCGGTTAGCCTGGATCGCCGGGCTATGATCCTTTAGACTCGTGCGTTGATCGGGCAGGGGAGTTAGGGCCAGGCTCTGCTCAATGTGCCGGGTCGCTTTGACGTTGCGGGCATAATTATGGCCCGTATGCAGGGCGGGGCCGTCGTCCAGTCGGACGCGGTTGATATAGATGTGAACGTGGGGGTGGGCTGTATCGTGGTGCTGAAAGATGGCCACCTGGTGCTGCTGCGGATCGGCACCCATCGATACGCAATACTGCCGGGCTGCGGCCCGCCACTGATCGCCACTTAAAGACTCACCCGCTCCCACCGACAAGGACGTGTGCCAGACTGGTGTCTGGCAGCGGCTACCCTGAGCCACCGCGCTCATTTCAGCGGCCATACCCCGCCACTCGCTACTGATTAGATTATAGCAATCCAGCAGAACCACCTGGGCCTGCTTGTGTTGGCGTTGGTTCTCACTCAGGTCAGCCGCGCCGTAACCTAGGGCGGAATCGAAACTACTACCAGTGGTCGTTTTGGCAATCATGCGAGCAGAGCTTTGATCTGGTGAAGTAAGGTCGTCAGCGAAGATTCATCGAGCTGGCCCGTGTGAGCGTGGCGTGTCAATTGGTTCAGGTTGTTGGCCATGCTGGCCAGCTGGGCCCGCTCAGGTTTGGTGAGAATAGTACTCGTCGGGGCGGAAAAACCCGCGTCCGAAACGGGGCTACCCAGCGCCGATTGACGCAGGTAAGCCGATAGCTTCAGCCCCGCCCGTTCTGCGTTCTGTGCAATCTGCCGCCGTTCCGTTTCCGTAACCCGAATATCTAATCGGCGCGTCTTAGCGGATAATAGTTCAGCGTCAGTTTCCATTGGGTGGGTGGTTAGGGGTCTCGGGGTTTACCCTGAGCAGGCCAAGACCGGTAGCGAAGCGTGAAGCCGGGCGGGTGAGATTGTACACGCAAAAACTGACGAAGGAGGGCATTTGTGTGTACAATCTCATGGCTTGCTTCGAAACAGCCCACCAAAGATAGAGAGGACAACGCGCTTTCCAAAGCAGGCGGACAACTATCTTTGGTGGGCTGTTTCGACATTGGTAATGGGTGGGGTTACTGCACAGAACGACGGGGGAAAGACTACTCTCCCGGTGCTGGTTTCAGTTTAAATAGTGGGGTGTGATCGGGCTGGGATACGCCGGACGAGCGGATTAGTAATATTAGAATAATGCAAATCGTGAAACACTAGTAACTAAATTTATAGTTGGCGCCCTTTTCCCCTTTGTCAGCGATTGATTTGGTTTTTTCTTGTTTTCTCCTCCCCGTCATCTTCACGAGTGCGAATGCCCCCTTTTTCACCCTAAAAAGCGGAAAATCAAACGTTTTGGGAATCAAATGTTTCTTTTGTTATTTGTTAAGGGGTTCATAACTAACTGATTTTTAGTAAATTAAGAGCCTAAAAGATGACTTTTCGTAAGCTAAAAGATGACTTTTCGTAAGCTAAAAGATGACTTTTCGTAAGCGAACCCCTTGCTAAAAGATGACTTTTCGTAAGCGAACCCCTGTTAAAAGATGACTTTTTGTAAGCGTCTGGAATTAGTTAAAATATGACTGGTTTATTTTGTAGGTCATATTTTATGTGTTAAAATTGGGGCACGAAATAGGACGGCTCAAATCTCACTTATCCCCGCCCTATTCGGCCCCAATGCACAAAGATAAACCGGCTATGGTTCTCTTCGAGAACTCACTGAACCGTGTCGCTGTCAACCTCTCCAAGTTGCAGCGCAATCTGTTCTACATGGTCTGCTCTCAGATCCAGCCCGATCATACGGCTGAAACCGTGTACGAGATATCAGCTACTGAACTGATGAAGCGTACCGGCGATATGGTCAACTACGCCCGGCTGCGGCAACAGACCTTGCAGCTCATCCAGCCCAAAGAATTCGAGATGCCCTCCGACCGGAAAGACAAGGAGGGCAAGCCCCGAAAAAACGTCCTGCAAGCGGGCCTGTTTGCGTCGGCTCTCTATCTCGAGGGCGAAGGAACGGTGCAACTCACTGTATCCGCCCACGTAAGGCCCTTTATCTTGAATTTTAGCGAAAAACTCAAGGCGGGCAACTTCTCCCAGCTTGATGTTGATTTGGTGCTCGCCTTGCGCTCCAAATACGGCCAGGCGATGTACCAGCAACTCACACAGTGGCGGTTCCATGCTGACCGAGGTCACACCTACTCCTTGGATGAACTGAAGACTCTGCTGGGCGTGATCGATAAAGACGGTTTTGATAAGTACAGCAAGTGGGGGGAATTCGACGCTAAGGTCCTGAAACCCGCTCAGAAAGACCTTGAGAAGACAGATATGCAGTTCATCTATGAAGCGATCCCGAAACCGATGCGGGGGCGTGGCCACAAGGTTAAACAGGTGAAGTTTATCTTGTCGATTGATGACGACCGCAACTTCCCCCCTGGCTTCATTATTGGGGAGGAACACACCACGCTGTTCGACCGACTGACCAAGCAGTTCGGCCTGCGTAAAGATCAGGCGCAGGCGGCTATTCTCAACATGCCCATCAAGGATATCAACAAGCGGCTTTACGAAATTCAACTACTGGTCAAAGACGGCAAGATTACTAACATGGGAGCTTACACCGCCAAATCGTTCGGCGTTTAATAAAGCCGAATTCACGAGCAGAAGACAGAGATCATTCTGGCAGCTGGTACTTAGCTGAAGAACCGTTGCCAGAGTGATTTCCTGCTCGGCTTTGGGGTGTCGCCTGCTTCGTGGATAGTGGGGTGGTCTTCGACTGCTGGCGCGGGTGCTGGCAGTAGCTTCATTTCTCGATTCTCCTCCCGGAGACTCGTGTTTTCTGCCCGTAGGTAGGCCGTTTCGCTCTTCAGTAATTCAATAATTTCGTCTTTGGCAGATAACAGGGCTGTATAGTCTTGTACAGGCTCTTTGTATAGGCTTGTATAGTCATTGTGTACCCTTGTATAGTCGTCGATTTTGTCGGGCTTGACCGGGGGATACGTGTCGAACAGATAATTCGCCTGAATCGTGTATAGTACGCCCTGCTTGCCCTTCTCCATCCGTACAAAGGCTTTACTACTGGTTTTTTTGCAAAGCCTGCGCACAGTGGCTTGGTTTAATCCGGTGGCGTCAGCAGCTTCTTTCAGGGTCAGGTAACTCATACCGGTTGTATAGGCTTGTATAGGCTCTGTATAGCCATTATATAGGCTACAAATCAAGCAAATACTGGACTACTTCTTACTTTTTTTCGGTGCCGTCAACAAAGGAGCCGCGTACTGATTATAAAGTCCGAACAGATACTCCATACGGTTCAACTCCGTAGTGAATGCCTGCGGTCGGAAGCATAGATCAACCGCCTTATCTAAAGTCTGGTGCGCTCGTACGAGGTCGGGTGGTGTGTTGATCGGCGCATACAGTTCGGCTAAGCTACGGTCAAACCCGGCGCGTACGTCCAAGATGGATTGAGCGGCTGCTTCCACGACTTTCACCTGCTTCTCTGTTGCGTTCTGTGGCCACGGAAAGTTGTTGTAAACTGAAGGTGAGTAACTGAAATCGCTCTTCATTCGACCACATACGTAACTAACCCAGGTCATATGCATCTGCGACTGCATAACGCCAAACATGAACAGGGTAGCCTTCGGTATAATCTGAAGTTTGTTGCTACATATCGTGCCAGGTGTCAAAAATCCCAGTGGGATGTATTTGCGATTTTCAGAGGAGACTTCTGGTACGGCCAGATAATTAGTATCGGGTTGCCGGTCTTGTGTAAACAGTGTTGGGAAGGCAGCGAAGGCGCGTACAGAAGCGGTAGGACTCTTCAATCGTGCAGCTCGAACACCTTCAATTCGCGCTCTAAGCAAAGGCAGATGACGGAGATCTAAATCAGCTCCCTTCAACCATAAGCAGTATCGTGGCCGGGCATTCAGGAATTCTTCGGCTCCAAGGTAAGGCTTGATGTAAGGGGCTACTGCTGGTTCAGCAGTAACTAATTCGTCCCGCTCAGTCGCACTCAAGACCAGAAAACCACCATCAGTTGGCTGGCTGCCCTTGTACATTTCAGGTAAACCAGACAGTGGTTTACCCCTTGATGGGAGAAATACATCGGACGCATCGACTAAGTAGGCGTTGATATTTTGCGCAGCCTGTTCGACGGGTTCACCGGAAATATTAGGATAGCTAAACAGTCGACGGGTTGATGGCTTTGCGACCGAAAATCCGGTAATAACCGTGTGTACGGCGGCATTACCTTTTGCTTCATTGCTCCATTTGAACGTTCGGTGGGCGAATCGAATGACCACGCCCATCTGAGATAGGTCATGCCAGAGAATGGCCGGCTGCTCACCCTGAGTGATTGAGTTCGTTGACACGAAAGCGGCAATGGTGCGGGGACTCGTCTGCATTAGGTCAGCCGCCTTCTTGAACCAGCATGTTACATAATCTAATCGGCCTGCCCGCGAGGAGTCTGACCAGATTAGGGCCATATCACTCGCCTGCTCAGGCGTGCGCCACTGGTGGCCAATAAAAGGGGGGTTGCCGATGATGTAATCGTAAGCGGGTTGCTTCTGACCCTCGCCAGCTGGGGGTAACAGGGCAGTCCAATCCAGACGCAGGGCGTTACCGTGTTTGATCCGGGCCGCTTTACGCAAGGGCAACCGGACAAAATACTGGCCAAACTCCGCCGAGACCTGCATGTTCATTTGGTGGTCAATGAGCCACATGGCCACTTCAGCGATCATCGACGGAAATTCGTCATACTCGATACCTGCGAACTGATCCACGTCCACCTGAATAATGTCAGCCACGTTGAGCCACCCCTGTCCGCTCTTATTCAGTTCGCGCAGCAGCCGGATTTCCAGCTGCCGCAGCTCCCGGTAGGCAATGATGAGAAAATTGCCACATCCGCAGGCCGGATCGAGAAAGCGCAGCCGGGCGATCTTTGTATGCAGCTCGTTCAGCCGGCTTCGGTTGCCCTTCGACCGCTCGAACTCCGTGTATAATTCATCGAGAAATAAGGGCTTGATTACCTTCTGAATGTTTTTCTCTGAGGTGTAGTGCGCCCCTAGATTCCGGCGTTCCTGCGGATTCATCACCGCCTGAAACATCGACCCGAAAATAGCCGGTGAGATGTTACCCCAGTCCAGGGCGCAGGCTTCCAGCAGCAGTTCCCGCATCCCGCTATCGAACGAAGCCGGTGGCAATCCTTCCTCGAATAACCGCCCGTTGACGTAGGGAAATTGAGATAGATTCTCGTCCAGATTGGTCATCCGCTGCTCAGCGGGCGTGTTGAGCGTGTAGAAGATACTTGACAGGTGCATGGCCAGGTCGCTACCGTCAGGCTTGGTATGCAGATCAAGATATTGCCAGAAGATACCCTTCTCAAAAATGCTGGTATCATCGGCAAACAGACAGAACAGGAGCCGGACCAGGTACCGCTCCAGGCTGTGGCCGGTATAGCCTACGGCTTTTAGCTGGTCATGGAGTTTACCCATTTTCTCAGCGGCTGCAATGTTAACCGGGTCCTGATCGTGATAGACCCGCTTTTCGTATCCGGCGATGAAGCCGAATAAATGAACGTGCTGCACCAGCTCACGCAAATGAAATTCAACCGTCGCGTCCGTCTCCACGTCGTAGAGCCGGAACCGGTCAAAATCGGAAACCAGCACGTATTTGGGCAACTCACTGTCTTTCAGGCCGGGAAAGTATTCTTTGGCCTGGACGAACGCCTTGTCCAGATCGCGACCGCGCGATTTGTGTTCGACCAGAATAATGCCCTTCCAAAGTAGGTCTATGAAGCCCTGTTTGTTATCACCCTTCCTGACGGGCTTCTCAAAGCTGGCCACCCGGCGACGGTTCAACCCAAACACGTTGAAAAACCCATCCCAGAACGATTTCGCTTCGGCATCTTCGCTCGTCTCGTCTTCCCATTCTTTGGCAAAAACGACCGCGCGGGTCTTGATCTCATTCCAGCTTAGGGGCATACAAATCAGTATTGGGCAAAGGTCGGATAGTAAAGGGAAAGAAGTGGAGTGGTTGTATTAAACTGGGAAAGCGACAAGGCTGACAGGCTGTCCGGTTTCTGGGAAAAACCGAATAACATAATATAGCTTATAAAACACCTCCCCCCAAAGTACAACGCCCGGCCACCTTTCACGAGGGGCCGGGCGTTGTACTTTGACAGGATAGGGTTACGAGAATCTGTCAATAGCTTATGTGAATGGTCAAGCTGTACTGTATTCAGATCGACCAGTTATCTCACTTGGTAACCTTTATCGTCTCCACAACGTGTGTCTTGGGCTTGTCTTTAGCCGTCTTGACTGTGGTGAACTGTCCGTTACCAGCGTTTCGTCCAATCTTAATCTTACCCATGGTCCAAAATTTTTTGGTGAGATCAAATTTAATACTCTACATTTGCAAAAACAACTTTAAAGTTGTTTTTGCAAATGTAGAACTAAACTAACAACTTTAAAGTTATCACATCATGACCCCCCTATCTCTACCCCACCGGCTATTCCCATACTGTCATAATGTTGTACGTAATGATCACTTCACAAGAAATCGAGCAGTTTTTACGAGAGTTTAAGTACAAGTCCGGCTTCTACGGAGTTTCCATTGACACTGAGAGGGCGAAGAACCTTCAGACGATGGCTGATCTAGAACTATCAGGTAAACACATTATCAAGATCTTAAATGGAATCAAGATTACGGACTACAGCAGTGGCCCAACGGAAGACGTCATAGGAACGGGTCCCCCCCTGTGGGTCTTTGGCTGTGAAGTCAAGGGCCATGAAGTGTACATAAAAATTACCATGGGCAATTTGAGCGATAACACCGTTTGCGTTTCATTTCACAAATCAGAGCGCCCTATGAATTACCCTTATAAAACATGACCATCATATGAATAGTCCGCTCACGGGTAAAGAAATGCCGTTAAAGAACAGGACTGAGACGTTGACATTTCGGAAGGAATCTTTCAGTTACGTGTATCATTACTATTATTGTGAAGATGCCGAAAAAGAATACGTCAGTCTGGAATTGGCTGATTTAAACTTAAACCAAGTATATAATCAGTATCGCACACACCATCACATTCCGTTTCCAGAAGAAATAATTGCAATAAGAAGTAAATACGAACTTCCTGCAAATAAAATGGCTGAAGTCTTAGGTTTCGGTATTAATATATACCGGAACTATGAGAATGGGGAGATTCCTAGTGAGTCAAACGCAAAGCTCATAACATTGTCGTCTGATCCTCATGAATTTCGTAGGTTGCTACTTATGACTAGCTCTTTGTCTGAAAAAGATAAAGAAAAAGCACTTCAAAGAGTAAATCATTTGATCGCTGAAGAAAGCCATTTTATTCATTTCAATATAGATGAATACATAATGGGTGAAACAGCAGCTAGTGAGTTTACTGGCTACAGACTGCCCAGCATAGAGAAAGCTCTGCAAGTAGTTGTCTATTTTGCTAAACAGCTGGAACCTTGGCTTACGAGCTTGAACAAACTGCTGTTCTATGCTGATTTTGGCCATTACAAGCGCACTGGCCAGTCAATTACTGGTCTATCCTACAGGGCAATAAATTACGGGGTGGTTCCAAGAAACTACTCTAAATTATTTGCTGAAGCTGTTGAACGTGATTTAGTCGAAGTTAAGTACAAGGAGTTCGTAAATGCGAACACAGAAACTTACTTTGGACAACAGTACTCACCGTCAGATAAAAGTACTTTCGATGAAAGCATTTTCGATGAATCAGAGCTAAAAACTCTAAACAGGGTAAGTACTCTCTTTGCTGGTCAGAATGCAAATAATATTGTTAATGCTAATCATAAAGAGAAAGCTTGGTTAGAAAATTTTGGCAAAAGGCAACTGGTAAGCTATCAATACAGTTTTGATCTCCAAAACATTTGATTAGTAACAGTTATCTCAAACATAAAACTTTTATATCAATGGGACACAAAACTTTTTTTCTTGTTGCTATGGTAGCATCTGGATTGTTTGTCTACCTGATTGCATCTTTCTTAGTCGCCACTTTTAACATCACTTTGTGGTACAGGGCTTTCTTATAAAACCATTTGTTGGGTCAAAAACTGAATTAGCGTAGCAAAATTGTCGGCAAAGAGATCAAGTTGAGCCGCCATATTTTTGACCTTAATACTTTCTAACAAATTGATAACCAGTGTACGAAGACTCCCCGTTATACGACTCACGGCTACTTTACCCGTTCGCAAATCGTCTTCTGAAAGGCTCACGTCACGCTTATGGTGCATGACTTCAATGGCCCAATGATTGCGAATCGCATCAAATAATTCGTCAGCCTGTGCCTGATTCGCCACAGACTGATTGCTTACATAATAACCGACCTCCTCACTGAGCAGACCTGATTTTTCCCGGCTCCGCACCACGCAAAGTAGCGTACACAGACCCGCCTTTTGCCAACGTAAAGCTACCGAGCAAGCCCGTAACGTAAACGAACGGTAACGACGTTGCTCGACCCGACCGTGCTTCTTTACTGTAGAATCAATCCGTTCATAATCAGCGACCTCGAACAAGTCCGTTACAGTACATAACCGGTACAGATAGACCTGATTAGGCTTCAGGCCTACCACATATTGCCCCCGTTCGGTGTGGATTAACTGGAGCGTTGAAGGGATCAAATGCAGCCCGTCGAGCGAGAGTTTTTGGTGGGCCAGGCCCTGCTTGTCAATCAACTGAGTGACTGCTGGCCGCTCGCTCTCTTTAGTCCCAGAATAGTAGGTCTGAGCGACCACTTGATGGGTTTGGTGGTCAAGGGCCGAGACGATTACCTCACCCCGGCTCTGACCGTTTTGGATGCTACCGCGTAGTTCCTTTCCGTCAAGCGAGAACCATCGCTTTTGCTTCTCATCAAGGACAATACTAAACCAGTCAAAGAGGATATGAGCAAAGCATGGCCCGTTGACTTTGGCTAATAATAACGGCAGTTGCGCTCTTGAAATAGGCTTGTGGTCAGTAAGTTGAGTCGCTTCGAGTAAACTCTTGAAGTGGTTGACCATGTGGCGGTGAAGCCGGGATAAACTCCCATCTCGTCCGCAGCATAGGGCAGCCACCAATCCAGTCAGTACCAATGCCAGTGAGTGGCGTTTGCCCCGATTATCACGCATGTCAAGTTCAGGGGTATTGTCAATGAGTTGAAAAAAGGTGGTAGTTTTGATCGGGCAGGAAGCGGTCGTCATGATTTTGTAGTGTTGCAACCACAAAAGTAGGGCGAACTGCTACCTGCCCGTTTTTATAAGAAAGCCCTGACTGGTTACCAAAGACGCTGATAAGCTTGCGTTCTTCGTAATGAATACCTATTCGAATATACAGAAAAGCCGCCAGGTCAAAGAGGAGTTGTTTCCCGTCTGGCTGAGCCACTAGAAGCCCCAGTAGTACCACCAGCATGCCCAGATATAGTGGGTGGCGGACATACAGAAGGAGCCCGTTCTGTTTCAATGTACGTTTCTGAACGGCCTGGCACTCAGCGGCCAGCCCTATGAACTCTCGCAAGCTGTAAGATTGCAGGGCTACGATTCCGATGATTATCCCAACACCCATTAGCAGTTCACCCACCCACACAGAGCCATTCCACCTACAGAGCTGTTCACTGGGTGCGGAGTATAGAAAAACAACTACGGGTACGAAGGACACGACAGCCATTACATTGTACAGGAGCCGGTATCGGGCTTGGCTTAATCCGGTAATCATCAGCACTACACGTTTGAACCAGTTTGTTGCTGTTATGCTATGAATGATACCAAAAAGAAGCCAGCTCAAACCAATTGCCAGATAATAGATCATTGGTTATGAATTTGGGATTATCACATCGAATCAACGCTTGGTGGGATGTAATATAGAGCGGTTAGTAATGATGAAACAGAGTGATTGTTTAAGCACGGCATTCCGAAAGTTTCAAGACAAGAATTGCGCATTGAAATACCCTACAGTAGCGCCCGAAGCGTATCGACAGTTGTGGTTAATCCATTTCGGCGGAGAATCTCAAGCACCTCAGCAGCCGTCTTAGCTGGCCTTCTCAGGTTGCCCACCTGACTTTTGAAGGCAAGCAGTACCTCATCTGGGTGAGTAGCCAAAAACGAGCTTATAAACTGATCAGGATGCTGAACTTCGATGTCAAATAGCCCCACGATGGCCAGAGGAAAATCTTTTAAGTTGGCTGTTACCAGCACATCAGCCTGGCCACGAATCGCTGCGGCAAGTACGTGCCGGTCGTCGGCGTCAGGTAAAGTAAGAGAAGTAATCAGCGACTCGAAGTTGCGGATCATCGCATCGGGGAAAGCCCGGTTCATGGCATCCGTTGTCTTTTGGAGTTGGGCTACCAGTAAGTCTGGTCGATTAAGCAAGAGGTTTCGCGTCCATTCCTCCTGAATCCTTGTCCGTCCACTTGGGCCGGTACAGCCCCCTATCAGCAATATGAAAAAGCAGGTCCCGAAGCGGAGCAGGATAGAGAATACAGGCATCAAGCAAGGCAACCGGGCTGGTCGAGTATATCATTCGTAGCCCAGGTTGAGGTCCTGAGCCTGCTCAGCCAGAAACTGTAGTTGCTCGTGCCGGATTTGTTCTTGTCGCTCTTTATAAATCAATAAGTCCTCCGGCAAAACCCTTCGATGGCTACCAACTTTCTTGAACGGAATTGTACCCTTTTCCAGTAGTTTGACAAGGTGTGGGCGGGACACGCCAAGTAGATCAGCAGCTTGTTGCGTACTAATCTCTGAGTCGGACGGAATTAGTGACACGGCTTTGCCCTGAGCCATGCTGGAGAGAATGACTGCCAGCAGATGCAGGGCTTTAGTGGGAATAACGACCGAAGCGAAACCTTGTGCAGCTATGCCCGGCTGTAGTTGAATGCTGACCTCTTCTGATCGCTTTCGGTTCAAGGCTTCGCCCACAAGGGCAAGAGACTCACGGGCTATCTGCTGGTCGTGCAGAGAAGGTCGTTCAGTAACTGCTTCCATATTGAGTAAGACAAGTAGACTTTGTATATGCTAAACGAAATAAACGAAACAAAGTTTCTTAGTTTCTCAGGTTAATGGACTTTTACCTACCTTTCTCAAGTAATCTTCATCGCCATGGTACCCGTAGCCCTCTTCGTCCGTATATCCACTAAGGAACAGGATTATGCCGAGTCGTCGGACCGCCGACAGGTGTCTGATCTGACGGCTTATGCCGAACGACAGGGCTATGAAATTATCCGTATTATTCATGAAACGGTCGGACGGCCGATGCCGCAGTGCAACCAAGCGTAGCAATGTAGACCGACCCGAACTCGATAATTTGCTAGATCTATGCCGCAGTAAGACTATCCGCAAGGTGCTGGTGACCGATTTCTCCCGGCTGGGACGACGCCGTAGTGAAACCCCGGCTCTGATGGAAGCCATCACTCAAGCAGGTGTGTCTATCTACGCTCACAATTTGGGTGGTCCGCCACTGCGGCTGGAGACTCTTCAATCCAATGGGAAGCGGAACCCAGTGGCCAGCATTGTTATCGCTGTGATGATTGAGATCGACGCGATGGAAACTGAACGTCTTTCCGAACGTATTCTGTCAGGTCTTGATCAGGCTCGTCGCAACGGTACACGATTAGGCCGACCGCCTGGTACTAAGAAAGCAAAAGAAGAACTCGTGGCTGCTTATCCGGGCGTAGTCAAAGACCTCAAGAATGGATTAAGCGTTCGTCAGACAGCCGTGATCCGCAAAGTCTCCACTGACACCGTTCAACGGGTAAAAAGGGCGATGCCCAAAGCCAAAACCGACGTCAATGCCGACACACTTGAATGACGCCATGCAGTCTTAGTCGTCATTCAAATGTACTGAAGAAAAGAGGTTTACAGAAGACTAATTCGCGGCAGAATGCCTGTTTTGGGGTCAGATGGTCTGTTTTTAAGGGTAGTCATCGAAAAGTAGAGTGTATTGCTTTAATCACTGCTTTTCTTGCCATAACAGTTCGATTAGATCGCTTGTGCATCCTCATGTTGCACAAGCGTTTTGGGCATCCTAACTGAACTGACTAATAAGTTGTCGGCCAATCAATCAGTTCTACTTCAGTCTGATAAGTGTAATGTTCACATTCTGGTAACAAAAAAACGTACCCGGCGTCATCGTGCCGAAGAAATTGGTAGCTGAAGTTCGCAAAGCCATTAGCCGAGTTCAGAACTACCTGGCCATCGTCCCGGTAGTGACAACCAGTTAGAAAATCGTTGGCGAATGTCCAGTTCTTATTCAAGGTTGAGGGAATACTCAGAATCCCAAAATTCTTTTCGAATCCGCTCGCCATCAGCAGCCCTTCGTTCCTGCAATTTAGTGGCTTGGACGCTAATGAGGACTGCTGGTCTGGACCAAGTATGAGCAGCGCACACCGTCTGGATGATTGACCCACTACGTGTTCCAAGGCTTCCCTAATTGGCCGCCCGTACTTATCACCCAAAAATAACCCGGCTCCCAGGCTCAGCTTCAGTCGGCTCATGTCTATGTTAAATTGGTTATGCTGAAACAGAGTACGCAGGGCAAAATAGCGAACTTCTTCGGCAGAAACCGGTTGAAGCGAGGAACCCGCTCTGATCCGGTTTACGCGCCCCAGGTAGTGAGTTAGATAGCGGGGCAAAAGCGACTCGCCTGCCTGACAAAGTCGACTAAGGTTCTGATCGTTGGGAAACGGATGAAGTGTAACGTAAACTTTAGCCGGGATTCGCACGGTTGGTTGACCGAACGATTGATAGCCTGCATATAGTCTCTTAGCCCAGTCTTCCCATCCAGGCCAATTCGTAAAGGGACAATCAGGATCATCGACTGCTCGCCGGGCGGTTTCGACCAACCGATCCGCCGGGGTCGGGAAAATACCAGGAACCCCCGCCTGCCGTAGAACCCCCGCCTGCCGTAACAGCTGCAGGGCGAGCTGATCAATCAGGTTACGTCGGCTTATCTTGATCATCGTGCAGTCAGGTTCATCGATCAACACCGAGTCAGAATCGCCCCTGAACCAGTAACACGGCGTCTGCCTCCCGTACGAAAGAGACGTACAGGTAAGGCAGAGCCAAGTTCGCATGACAAAACGCCTTGAATATCCACGCTGAGTTGCCCACCACAGCGGTATTGTAGTGGGTATAACCGACAAAGCAGGTGTACAGGCGTGATTTTTGGTCTAAATCCTGAAATTTTGTAAGGCTCCCGACAAATCCTGTAAATCATCAGTTTTGTGTAAGACTTATTTTTGCCCTCATTAGCTCTTGATCCATGCGCTCTGCCCTCGTTGCCCGACTAATTTGCTGCTGCCTCGCCCTGATGGTGCTGGCGGGTAGCATGGGCTTTGGTACGGTGGAGCATTGGTGTCAGATGCGGGGTCACACAAAGACCCTGCTGGTAGCCACCCGGACGTGTGCCGACGCCTGCCCGTCCGACAAAACCGAGTCCCCCGTTTCCGGCCAAACGCAGGTTGCCAAATTGCCCTGCTGCAAAACGACGGTGTCGTACGAGCATCTGGACGTAAGCCGCGCTGTGGCCGATCAACAATCTGTACCCGCCTGGCACTCCGCCGAACCTGCGGATGTCGTTGCGTTTACCTTTCTTGCCCTCACGCTGCTGCCCGTAGCGTCTGTTCAGCCTAATCTCTCCCCCGCCGACGAGCCACTGTCCCGATCCGGGCGGTTTCGGCTAACGTCCCACTGTACCTGGTTGATTTAAATCCTATTAGTTGGTTTGCTGCCCGCTGATGGATTGCATTTACGCAATCCGTTGGTGGGTATTTATTTTGTCAGGCCCCCAGCGGTGATCCATTGGGTCTGTGCTGCCTGGATTCCCTTTCGTTGTCACCAAACCCCCAGTTATATTTTTTATGAAGACGCTATTCTCCGCAGCCACGGTGCTGCCGCTACTGGCCCTGTCGGGCTGCATGAACATGGACCATTCCAATGGAGTGCAACCAGAACTGAATATCAACTACCCAGCCGCCTACGTGGTCAATGCCGAAGGAAACAGCCTGTCGGTGATCGACTTAGCCACGCAACAGGTGAAGGAGACCATCTCCTTTGGTGCTGAGTCGGGTGGCCACTCGGGTATGAACATGACGGACATGGTTATGTGGCCGCACCATATCTACCGCTCACCCGACGGGAGTCGGCTGGGCGTGGGCGTTCCTGGTATGGACCTGAGCGAGGGCCACGCGGGTGGTATGGCGGGTATGAAAGGCCGGGTGCTGGTGGTCTATGCAAAAACCGGGCAAACCAAGTTCAGCCAGCAAACGCCCCTGATGAACCACAACGCAGTGTTCTCCGCCGATGGTCTGGAAATCTGGACCTCCCAGATGGACATGAGCGGGCAGGTGCTGGTCTATGACGCCCTGACGTTTGCCCTCAAAAAAACAATTCCGGTTGGCATGGAACCCGCCGAGGTTACTATGTCGGCCAACGGGCAGTATGCCTTTGCGGCCAATGGCATGAGTAACTCGGTAACGGTAATCCGGGTAGCCGACAAGGCCGTCGTCAAAACGATTCCGGTGGGCGACGACCCGGTAGGGGCGTGGACCGGTGCCGATGGTAATATGTACGTCGACAATGAAAAGGGGCAGAGCATCAGCGTCATCAATGTAAACAGCCTGACCGTTACCGAGACGGTGAAGCTGGGGTTCACGCCCGGCTATGCCGCCTACCATCCAACGCGCAACGAACTGTGGGTAAGCCAGGCCGGTACGGGTAATAAAGTGGTCATTTTTGAGCGAATGAACGGCGGCTGGATGAAGATGGGCGAGGTAGTAACCGGACTCGACGCGCACGCGATTGCCTTTACCAAAGACGGCACTACTGCCTACGTCACCAATCAGGGAGCCGCTACGGTGTCCGTAATCGACGTAGCGAAACGCACCAAATTAAAAGACATCGCGGTTGGTAAGAAGCCAAACGGGGTTGTACTAAATCAATGAGAAAAACGGCCGTGAACCGTATGCGCAACCAACTAATTGCTCTGGTAGCCACCATAGGCATTGTTCTGACAGGATCGCCCATTCGGGCGCAACTGAACCTGCCCGAACCCTCGCCCCCAACGACGGTCAAACAGAAAGTCGGCTTTACCGACCTGACCATCACCTACTCACGTCCGGCGGTGAAAGGCCGGACCGTGTTCGGAAAGCTGGTTCCTTACGGTGAGTTGTGGCGCACCGGCGCGTCGGATGCCACCATCCTGACGACCTCCGAGCCGATGACCGTAGCCGGAAAACCGCTACCCGCCGGCAGCTACTCGCTCTTCACCATTCCGACCCGCACGGAGTGGACGGTAATCCTCAACAGCTATACCGAGGGACACGGCACGGCGGGCTACGAAGCCAAAAACGATGTGCTTCGGTTCACGGTAAAGCCCGATTCGTCGGTGCGCTTCTACGAATCGTTCACCATCGAAGTGCAGGATTTGGTCAACAATCAGGCGGATCTGTACCTGACCTGGGCCAACACATCGGTGCATTTCCCGCTCGTGAGCAACGCCGATGAGCGGATTACGGCGGATATTCTGAACCGGACAGCCACTGCCACCGATGAGCAGACGGGCGTATTTTACCAGTCGGCTCTGTATTATTTCGACACGGGCAAGGACACCAAACAGGCGTTGGCATGGGCCACCAAAGCCGCTACGCTCAAACCGGCTTTTAACTACCTGCACCTCCAGGCTAAGCTGCTAGCGCAGGCGGGGGATTACAAAGCGGCTATCGCTGCCGCCCGCAAATCGTCGGAATTAGCCGCCGAGAAGAAGTTTACCGAGTACGTAACGTTGAATAACAAACTCATTGCCGAGTGGGAAACCAAGTGAGTATCAACCAATAAGCAACTACCACGATGAAAACCAAAACGCTGTTTTTTGCCCTGTTCGCTCTGCTGCTGGGCGCGCCCTCGCTGTTGCTGGCTCAATCGGCCAACTACAAAAACCCGGTGTCCATCAATGCCAACGGGCAGATTAAAGATGGTTCCGGCGCGACGGTCGGCACGGTCTCGAAAGATAAGATGATTCTGGATGCGAAAGGCCAGAAAATCGCCTTTGTGGACGGACAGGGCAACCTCGTGGATGCCAAAACGGGCAAAAAGATGGGCCGCGTCGGCAAGAACAATGCCATCTACATGGATGCCAACGGCGACTTGATGTTCACCGTCAAAGACAACGCTGACAACACCTGCGATATCTTCGACGCGAAAGGCCGTAAAATCGGCAATGTCCATGACAGCTATAAAGGCTCGGCCTGTGCGCTGCACTGCTTCCAGGCAGGCCATACGCACATGAAATAACTCCGAACAATCACCCATGAACCGTACCTGGCACCTTCGCATCCGCAAAACGCACCGCTACCTCGGTCTCTTTATTGGCGTGCAGTTTCTGCTCTGGACGCTGGGTGGGCTGTATTTTAGCTGGTCGAACATTGATGATATTCACGGCGACCACCTAAAACGGCCCGCCGGGGCTATGCCGCCGAGTCTATCATTAGTGTCGCCCTCGGTGCCGATGCTGGCCCTCAGCCAACGACCCGGTCAAGCTACCGGGGCAACGGATTCGGTGATGAGCGTACAACTGATCGAGGTGTTGGGCCAGCCGGTCTATCAACTCAATTACCGGATGCAGCATGGCAACGGCCACGCCATGCCGCACACCCAACTGGCCGATGCCCGGACGGGGAGACTGCGGGGTGAACTGACAAAGGCCGAAGCCGTTGCGGTAGCGCAACAAGGGTTTGCCGGCCCCTCGGCAGTGGAGCAGGTCGAGTACCTGACCACCACCAACGGCCACCATGAGTACCGCGAGAAACCCCTGCCCGCCTACGCCGTTACGTTCCGGCAACCCGCCCACGCTACGGTCTATGTAGCGGCCGGGATGGGTACGGTGCAAACCGTGCGGACCGACTCCTGGCGGATTTTCGATGTCCTCTGGATGCTCCACACGATGGATTACGAAGGCCGCGACGACATGAACAACAGCATTCTTCGGGCCTTTTCAGTGCTGGGGTTGCTGACCGTGGCGTCGGGCTTCGCGCTGTACGTTGTTTCCTCGCCCCAGCTTCGGCGCAAACCGAAACGGCCTCCAAAATCAATACCCGTTTAATCCATGTTTCATCCAATTAATTCTTGTAAACCAATGAAAACCATTCGTTTGTCACTGGCCGCACTGGCCCTCACCCTGTTGTCTGTCGGTACCTACGCGCAGTCGACGGCTCCCGCCCTGACCGCTTACTACGGGGTGAAAGATGCGTTAGTGGCGACCGATGCCGCCACCGCAAAAATGCAGGCTACCGCCTTAGTAGCGGCCATCGGCAAAGTCGATGCGGCAAAATTGCCAGCCGCCGATAAAAAAGCCCTCGCTGCGGCCAAAACCAACGCGACCGCTATCGCTAAAACCACCGACGTAGCAACGCAGCGCGAAGCGTTCGAGAAGCTATCGGCCAGCATGATTACGCTGGTGAAAGCTACCAAACCGGCCAAAGCCTTTGTGCAGTACTGCCCAATGGTCGATGCCTCGTGGCTCAGCGACAAAAAAGAAGTTCGTAACCCCTACTACGGCGATAAGATGCTCAAGTGCGGATCGGTGAAAGAAGAAATTTAAGGTATTCCCCCCGGTGTCGTCTGCGTGGCGGTACCGGGGATAACCGTTTTCGATGGTAACCCAGGAACTCTATATCAAAAACATGGTTTGTACCCGCTGCATCTGGGTGGTTCGCTACGAACTCGAGCGGCTGGGCTACGGCGTGTTACTGGTCGAACTGGGCCGGGCCATGCTCGATGAACCGGTCACGGATCTGCTGGCGGTTGAGCAGGCTCTGCAACAACACGGATTTGTCCTGCTCACCGACCGGACCACCCGGCTGGTCGGTGAGCCAGGTCAAAGTGCTCATTATCGGGCTGGTACAGAGCGGGCAGATCGCTACGTTGCACACAACCCTGTCGGATTATCTGGCCCAGCAGGTAGGTGTGGGCTATACGCATCTGAGCCATTTATTTTCAACCACCGAGAACCTGACCGTCGAGAAGTTCTGGATCATGCAGCGAATCGAACGGGCCAAAGAACTCTTAAGCTACGGCGAGCTGCCCATCAGCGAAATTGCCCGGCAGTTGGGTTACAGCAGCGCGGCTTACCTGACCAACCAGTTCAAGCAGATAACGGGCCTGACCCCGGCGGCTTACCGCGATCGGAGCCTAACCGACCGCAACCCGCTCGACTGGATTTGATGTATCCGTATCTTAACAGACGGAGCCGGAATTGTGTAATGAATCCGGGCCGTTTTCTGGCGATATTTGTTTGGTAATCAAGACCAACCAATAAACGCTATGGAAACGATCAGGTTAAAGACCAATATCAAGTGCGGGGGCTGCGTGGCCACGGTAACGCCTTTTCTCAACAAAACGGTAGGCGAAGGCAACTGGAAAGTCGATACGCAGAACCCCGACAAAATGCTGACAGTGCAAACCGACGGCGTGTCGGCTGATACTGTCAGGCAAACTATACAGCAGGCAGGCTTCAAAGCTGAGGTAGTGTCGTAACGGACGCTCTCTCGAGTTTCAAAAGCCGCCCGCATCGGGCGGCTTTTTTTGTGGTCATCTGGCCTGACTGTTCTTCGCTGGCGATGAATGATAACAAATGACAGCAAAGCGAATGACGCAAACCTGACAAAAGAATATGATTGAAGGCCTGATAAAATTTTCGTTGCGCAACCGCTTCATCGTCCTGCTGCTGGCCGCCGGGCTGTTCGGCTGGGGCGTCTATTCGGTGCGGACCAGTAAAATCGACGCCATCCCTGACCTGTCGGAGAATCAGGTGATTGTCTTTACCGAGTGGATGGGCCGCGCCCCGCAGCTCATCGAAGACCAGATTACCTACCCCCTCGTGACTAATTTGCAGGGCCTGCCGCAGGTCAAGTACGTCCGCGGCACCTCCATGTTCGGCATGAGTTTCGTCTATATCATTTTCAACGACGATACCGACGTGTATTGGGCGCGGGAGCGGGTGCTGGAGCGGCTCAACTACGCGGCCCGGCTGCTGCCCGACGGGGCCGTACCCACCCTCGGACCCGACGGCACGGGCGTGGGCCACATTCTCTGGTACACGCTCAACGCGCCGGGCATGGACCTTGGCGAGCAGCGGGCCGTACAGGACTGGTACGTCAAATTCGGGTTGCAAACCGTACCGGGCGTGGCCGAAATCGCGTCGTTCGGTGGGTTCCAGAAGCAGTACCAGGTGACGCTCGATCCCAACAAACTCACCTACTACGGGCTGTCGGTGCCGCAGGTAATTGGGGCAGTCCGGGCCAACAACAACGAAGCGGGCGGGCGCAAGTTCGAGTTGAGCGGCATTGGCTACATCATCAAAACGTCGGGCTACTTAGCGTCCATCGAGCAGATTCAGAATATCCCGCTCAAAACGCAAAACAGTGTGCCGGTGCGCGTGGCCGACGTGGCGACGGTGCAGATGACGGGCGAAACCCGGCTGGGTATTTTCGACCTCAACGGCACGGGCGAAGCGGTGGGCGGCATCGTGGTGATGCGCTACGGCGAAAACGCCGACGAGGTCATCGGCAACGTGAAAACAAAAATGGCTGAAGTCGCGAAGGGCCTGCCCGAGGGGGTCAGCTTCAATATCGTCTATGACCGGAGCGGACTGATTCAGGAGTCGGTCAACTCGATTACCCACACGCTGATCGAGGAGATGATCGTGGTGTCGCTGGTCGTAATCCTGTTTTTGCTGCACTGGCGGTCGGCCATCAGCATCATCATCCAGATTCCGATCACCATCGCTACGAGCTTTATTCTGCTCAATGCGTTCGACATTTCTTCCAACATCATGTCGCTGACGGGCATTGCGCTCGCCATCGGCGTTATCGTGGACAACGGCATCATCATGGCCGAAAACGCCTACCGCAACCTCGCCATCCGGCAGGCCGAGCTTACCGCCGAACGCGACGGGACTACCCCGGACGATAGACCGGAAAACGGGGTAGCAGCCCACGCAAATGGCAATGGCCACGATAACGGAAAATCAGCGCGGGCGAACGGGTCAATGGCCCTGAAACCGACCCCACAAGATCAGAACTGACCATGCGCAACAAACTCAAAAACTGGTTTACCACCCGCCCCAAAGACTATGTTGAGGTGCCGCACGACGAGCGGCTGGCTATCATCGAGCGGTCGAGTATTCAGGTCTCGCGGGGCGTGTTCTACTCCACCATTATCATTATCACCTCGTTTCTGCCGGTGTTTCTGCTCAGCGGGCAGGAAGGCAAGCTATTCCATCCGTTGGCCTGGACCAAGACGTTTATCCTGTTGGTCGATGCCTTTCTGGTCATTACGCTGGCCCCGGTGATGCTGTCGCTGTTTATGAAGGGCCGCTTCAAAGGTGAGCAGACCAACCCCATTACGCGCACGCTGGAGCGGGTCTATGAACCCATTATCCGCTGGGTGATGCGCTGGCGCAAAACGACCTTAGCCATCAACCTGCTGGCCCTGGCCATCAGCGTACCGATGCTGCTGAGCCTGGGTTCCGAGTTCATGCCCCCGCTGGACGAACAGAGCATTCTGTTCATGCCCGTGACGCTGCCCGACATTTCCAACGCCGAAGCCAAGCGGATTTTGCAGGTGCAGGACAAGATCATCAAGTCGGTGCCGGAGGTGCGGCAGGTGCTGGGCAAAGCGGGCCGGGCCTCCACCGCCACCGACAACTCGCCCATTAGCATGATCGAAACGATTATTCAGCTCAAGCCCAAAGCCGAATGGCGGGCGGGGCTGACCAAGCGCGACCTGATCAACGAACTCGACGCTAAACTCCAGATTCCCGGCGTGGTCAACGGCTGGACGCAGCCCATCATCAACCGCATCAACATGCTGTCCACCGGCATCCGCACCGACGTCGGCATCAAAGTACACGGGCAGTCGCTCGATAGTATTTACGCCGTGTCGGAGCAGGTGAAAGCGGCTCTGGTCGGCACGCCCGGCGTGAACGATCTCTACGTCGAACCCGTCACGGGCGGCAAGTACCTGACCGTCGATGTCAACCGCGACGCCCTGGGCCGCTACGGGCTGAGCGTGGACGACGTAAACCGCGTGGTCGAATCAGCCATTGGCGGGGCCACCATCGGGCAGACCATCGAAGGGCGCCGGCGGTTTGCCATCAACGTGCGGCTGGCGCAGGACTACCGCAACAGCGTCGAGCGCATCCGGCGCATTCCCATCGCCACGGCAGCCCTGGGTACCATTCCCCTGTCGGCGGTGGCGACCATCAGGTTCGAGAACGGCCCGCCGATGATCTCGTCCGACAATGCCCTG
>Ga0209512_1001049_pt1 | contig 37198 bp, 23 predicted proteins | sample frozenSSSSmetaG_FD_184142 | JGI IMG/M metagenome (GOLD analysis project Ga0209512, IMG submission 184142) | Glacier valley bacterial and archeal communities from Borup Fiord, Nunavut, Canada, to study Microbial Dark Matter (Phase II) -... | ecosystem: Environmental > Aquatic > Freshwater > Ice >...
TAAGCTGTACTTCGAAATCAATGAACAATTTGGAATTGAGACCGTTGATTTACTGACATTAAAAGGATTCAAAAATATCATCTTAAAAAAGGATATCAACGGTAAGGAAAGGATGATAAAAGCAGATTGGGATAATCCCGTGATTTAATAATCAGGCAATTCCTGTCTTTCTGAAATCATCATCTCATTTACCCTTTGGCTAATTGCCAAATTTTTGAATTGTTCCCCGACTATTCTAATCTGTCAGTAAGAACGCATACCGATTTAAACTGTCTTTTTCCGCTTTGCAATCCGAAAAGCTCCACATGAATAATATAGATCCCAAGACCCGCCTTCTGATGATTCCCGGTTGTTCCGTCCCATTCAATAACGTCTTGAGAACCAATCATAAGATTGTTTGCTAATCTCCTAATCTCCAAACCACTTTCGTTATATATCCGGATATTCGCAATCAATCCGGTCTCGCCGGCAGCAAGTTTTATCAGGAACCTATCGTTGATACCATCATCGTTGGGCGAGAAGATTTTAGGATTAAAAGTGACAATATCTGACGTTTCCGGAATAAGACCTGCCGTTGAGTTCTGATAACCCGGGGTCGCAAACCCGACAGTTGCTGAGGAAGAGTGCCAATTGGAAGGATCATTTGATGGCTTCGAAAAACTATTCCTTTCAAGCGAAATTCCCTTTACATCACTGATCATCGGATGATGCATACTTTCCAGATAGCAGAATTCATCAATGATTTCCAAATCCTTATTCAACAGCACAACGCATCCTTCATCCAGATTATAGACCGGAAACTTTTTCATTTCGAAGATGCATTCCGGGCAGGCTGAATAATAGTTCTTTAATAATGCATCCGAATCAGAGGTAAATGTGGCATACTGCATATCCAACATTATTTCCGATTTATCCGACAACGGATATATCGATTTAATTTTCTGATCATCATCTCTCGAGCAAAGATACACCTCCCCCAGTTCAACCTTTTTCCCGGAACGATTACAGATCTCGACAAAATCAACTCCACCAGAAAACGGATTAAAAAGCACTTCATTGATCAGAAGATCACCCTGCTTTGGGATATAATACCAGAATTCCTGCTGCGCTACCGGAGATTTATTGCCACATGCATCGACTAATCCATTCACAACCAAATCGTAAATAACTCCATTTTTCAGGGCCCCTTTTGGAAAGCAGATTGAATATTTTAGGTGAATCTGATCAAACAGAATACTGTCCGGCGCAGGAAGTGAAGGGAGAAAAGAAAACAGAACACCAGAAATTAGATTCATATCCGGCATTTCAGAAATGCACACCTCAAGTAAACCCGGATTGATAACGATTGCGGAACTAATTGTCGGGGACAAATTATCCTGATTGTCTCTTAACAGTGAGTTTTCCGTTCCCGGCGTGCCACCATTCTCTGTTATCGTGGTGCCCCAGTTTGAATCAGGACCGCACATTCTCAACGGATCAATCCGCTCCAACGAATATCCCCCATCAGAAAATTCTTTCCGGTGCAGGGCTGGTTTATAGTTGAAGGAATCGATTAAGGCTGTTGCGGCAGAAAAAAGTTTCAGGTTAACTCCATCATTGGCAAGTGATAATCCGGATACTTCAATGCAGATGCCATAATTCCCAAAAATTGCATCGCCACCAGTTCCACACAATATTAAATAGTCCCCTCCTTCTAATATTTTGTCCGACAGTAATTTTTGTTTTCCATTCACTTCAAGTATCCAATTCTTTAGATTTATCGGGAAACCGGAAGTGTTCTTCAGTTCAATATACTCTGCATTGGGAAGTTTTACCACAGGCGTGGGATCGGCCATCAACTCATTAAAAACGACGTCTCCTAATTGTGCGGTCGGGATAAATGTGAAATCGAACGCTTTATTTGATAAAGCCATTCCTTCAAGGTCAACCAGATTTTCAATCATCAAGTGCATACTCATCTGACTAAAATCCCCCAACTGCAAGTAAACACCAGCCGTATCACCGGCAGCTTTTCGTACAGACATCACACTTACAGCTGTTCCACTGCTTGTTTTGACCATGTAGTTATCCGATTGCAGAAGTACATCTTGCAGCATTGGTTCCGTGAATAAAAGGAGTATTTGGTCACGCCCGGCAGAACGGACTTCGTGAACAGCGGGGGCACGGTTCTCAAAACCCATCGAAACATCATCAATCCAGATCTGTCCACCATGGGTTGTATTGAATTTATAGTATAAACCTATATCACTGAATGAAAAGTTAATTAGCTTTTCGCTTCCTGTTATCGCCTTCGACCAGGTAGTCGATGTACCTTCCTTGTACCGAACCTTCCAAAGACCATATTCATGTGAAACTTCAACTTCGAGTAACAAACCAGGCTTCCAGACCAAATCCGTCTGAATAACTTCCGACATTGCTTTGCCTGCCTCCATCCGGCAAAGTTTCAACAGATTATCACCACCAATGATATTAATACCAATTGCATACCCATTCGAAGTGGTAATATCTGATTTATCTGATATCAGAAAAAGGCAGAACTGCTCGGTTGCACCAAAGATCCAGTTGCCATTTTTCAGTTTAAAATTCCAGGTAATCAATCCATTATTAAAACCAGAAACCGGGATTTTCCGACTGATAGAACTTGAACTTCGTATACCGGTTACAGCATGTCGCAAGGAATATTTACCAGAGAGTGGAGATTGATTGCTAATATTCCATTGTGCAGAATTTTCCCATTCTCCAAACTGCCCGTTCTCAAAACCATCAGTAAACATAAATTGCCCCTTACTTTCAAATGAAGCAAAAAACAACAAGTAAAAAATAAATTTGTAAATATTCTTGCTCATTTTTGATGAAATATTAAGAATATTCAATATTTTTGCTTTATCAATCTCCGGGAATAGTTTCTGCCGGAGTTTTTACAGTTAAAGTTAATAAATCTGAAGCAGAAATGAAAATAGCAATAGTAGGTGTAAGTGGCGCTGTCGGACAAGAATTCCTACGCGTTTTGGATGAACGAAATTTTCCGCTTGACGAACTGATCCTCTTTGGTTCAGCACGGAGTACAGGAAAAGAATATACGTTCAAAGGTAAAAAACTGATCGTCAAGGAGCTTCAACACAACGACGATTTTAAAGGCATTGATATCGCATTGGTATCTGCCGGCGCTGGTATTTCAAAAGAATATGCCGATACGATTACGAAATTTGGCACAATCATGATAGATAACAGCAGTGCTTTCCGGATGGAAAAGGATATTCCGCTGGTTGTTCCTGAGGTGAATGCAGCAGATGCTAAAAATATGCCCCGCAAAATTATTGCGAATCCCAACTGTACAACGATACAGATGGTAGTAGCCCTCAAACCGATCGAAGACCTTTCGCATATTACGAGGGTTCACATTGCAACCTATCAGAGTGCAAGCGGTGCAGGTGCTTCGGGAATGGATGAATTACAGGTGCAGACAAAGCAGATTGCTGACGGAGAGAAACCAACCGTTGCTAAATTCGCATACCAGCTTGTACAAAACCTGATTCCTCATATTGACGTCTTTACAGATAACGACTACACCAAAGAGGAAATGAAGATGTTTCACGAGACCCGAAAAATTATGCATTCCGACATTATGGTGAGTGCAACTGCAGTCCGTGTTCCGGTTCTCCGCGCACATTCTGAAGCTGTGTGGGTCGAAACGGAGCAGGAAATCTCGCTTGAGCAAGCCAAAGCAGCTTTCGAAAATGCTGACGGCATTATTGTAATTGATAAACCTGCTGAAAAACAATATCCTATGCCCTTGCATCTTGCAGGACGCGATGAGGTATTTGTTGGAAGGATTCGTAAGGACCTCACAAATCCAAAAGGATTAACTTTCTGGTCAGTTTCGGATCAAATTAAGAAAGGCGCAGCTTTAAATGCCGTACAAATTGCAGAGTATCTTGTAAAAGAAGGTGTTGTAAAATAAAGTATACGAAGTTCGCAAAATACATGTATAACAAAAAAGCTGCCGGAGATGGCAGCTTTTTCATTGTACTTTAACCTGAATTCCTTCTTTATGTTGCAGAATCAATTTTCATCATAAACCTGGTAAAGAAAATCATTAAAAGGAAAGCGCTTGGTATGAAGTGTCTTCACTTCGTCGTATAAGACCTTTTTAAACTCTTCGATATTTGTTTTTTCCTTTGCAGAAATAAAGAGTGTAATATTTTGATGCTTACCAATCCAGGATTGTTTCCAATCTTCAAGGGTCATATTATCTTGTGTGGATGGCAGCAAATCGTCTTCTTCTTTTTCGACGAATGTAAAGGCATCTATTTTATTAAAGAGGTAAATCATCGGTTTGTCGCCAGCGCCAATTTCTCCGAGTGTTTTGTTGACAACCTCAACCTGCGATTCAAATCCGGCATGCGATATATCAACCACATGAATCAGTAAATCAGCTTCGCGGGTTTCATCGAGTGTCGATTTAAACGATTCGACCAGGTGAACTGGTAATTTTCGTATAAAACCGACCGTGTCGGTTAACAGAAACGGCAAATTCGCGATAACAACTTTGCGTACGGTGGTGTCCAAAGTTGCAAACAATTTATTTTCAGCAAAAACTTCCGACTTACTGATCAGGTTCATGACAGTAGATTTCCCGACATTGGTATATCCTACCAACGCCACCCGGATCATATTGCCCCGGTTACGCCTTTGAACACTCATTTGGCGATCGATCTTCTCCAGGTTTTCCTTTAAAAACGAAATTCTGTCGAGAACAATCCTGCGGTCAGTTTCGATCTGCGACTCTCCTGGTCCACGGGAGCCAACGCCCCCCTGCTGACGTTCAAGATGCGACCAAAACCGGGTTAACCGGGGAAGCAGATATTGACATTGCGCCAACTCCACCTGGGTTTTTGAGTGAGCAGTCTGAGCTCTTTTTGCAAATATATCGAGGATAAGATTGGTCCGATCAATTACTTTGCAGTTTAAGACCGGTTCAATATTCCGAAGATGAGTCGGCGACAGTTCATCGTCAAAAATAACGGTATCAATATCATGGACTTTGACAAAATCAGCGATCTCCTGAAGCTTACCGGTACCCACAAAAGTAGCACGATTAGGATTTTCCAACTTTTGAATAAACCGTTCCCAAACCTCTGCACCCGCTGTGTCAACAAGGAATTCGAGTTCGTCAAGGTACTCTTTTACCTTTTTCTCATTTTGCCGGCTGGTAACTAATCCAACGATGACTATTCTTTCTTTCTGTTCTGATGTATCATGCATTTTTGCCATGGTGCAAAAATAATACAATTTGAACAAAAAAATCCCGATTCATCAGCTGACGAATCGGGATTGTATTCTAAATAGTAATTTGACTATTGAAGCTGGAAACTAATCGGAACCGTGAAAGAAACGCGAACCGCTTTACCACGCTGCATACCTGGTTTCCATTTTGGAAGCGACATGATCACACGCAGCGCTTCTTTATCAATAGAAGGGTCAACCCCACGAAATACTTTCGCATTCGTCACATTACCTTCCTTATCAACAACAAAATTTACAAATACCTTACCTTGAATACCGTTTTCCTGAGCCAGACTGGGGTATTTAATGGCGGCATTAATGTATTTGCGCATTGCCAATTCACCACCTGGAAATTCCGGCATATTTTCTACCACGACGAAAATCTCTTCCTCAACTTTCTCTTTTTCTTCGGTCACAATCTGAGCAACTTCAACTTTGGTTTCTTTCGTAGCCTCTGAATCCATAATTTCAAGATTATCAATGATTTTCGTATCATCAGTGACAATATTCAGAATTTCAACAGCTGCGGGTGGAGGAGGTGGTGGTGGCGGTTTTACTTCTTCCTGACGGGTGATCGGAATCATTTCCTCACTAATCTCTGTGGCAGCCACCTGTCCAAGAGAATCGGCCTTTGTAACTTTCTCCGAATAGTTAAAAGCAAACAGTACGATTGCAAGGGAAACAAACATCCCAATCTGGAGGAAAAGCCCTCTTTTATTTTCCAGATCTGCTTTCTTCGACTTCTTAAGTTCCATAATTAAACTATTTTCAGGTTGCTTTTTACGCTCTTTTTAATGGCATTAAAGGTAAGCATTAATCCCAAAAAGCATTCAGATTAGTATAAATTTTTGAATCGTGTACTAAGAAACAGTCAATAAAATCCCTAACGTACTGAACATTAACATCTCACAAAATGCACAATTCTTCGCTGTTTAAATCGAAAACAAGATGGTGATTCATAAAAAATCGTATTTTTGCAATCTCAATTACGGGGGATTAGCTCAGTTGGCTAGAGCGTTTGACTGGCAGTCAAAAGGTCATCGGTTCGATTCCGATATTCTCCACTGAAATTCAAAGAGTTGCAACAATGGTTGCAGCTCTTTTTTTATGCGTACAAACAATACACAAACAACCTGGAGTTTTCGGTGGTATCAGGTCAATTGGCATTTCCAATATGGTGCGATTAGGTGTTTGTCCATCATTGCCTGATACTGCTGATAAAGCATATTTCAATTCCAATTTGGTGCGATTAAATGACTTGAAGATTTACCGGATGCTGACGTTGAATATGTGTTTCAATTCCAATATGGTGCGATTAGATGAAAGTTCTTTGATGTTCCCTTCAGGTAGTAAATCATGTTTCAATTCCAATATGGTGCGATTAGATGTGGAAAGATCATGACCACGCAATCTACTGTGAGGGGTTTCAATTCCAATGCGGTGCGATTAGATGTGCAAGAATGAAAACCTATGAGATAATGCAGTTGACGTTTCAATTCCAATATGGTGCGATTAGATGGGGCTGAAAAGATGGGTCTGCAGGAAGATGAACTCCAATTTCAATTCCAAGATGGTACGATTTGATGACAGTACTCGACAGAAAAAGGGCTGTTTGTGCTTGTTTTTCAATTCCAATATGGTGCGATTAGATGATTGTCTCTGATTTCTTCCATCGTTTGATTTGCGGCGTTTCAATTCCAATATGGTGCGATTAGATGGGGTTTAATTCCCGAAGTATCAATATTGCTTATATGTTTCAATTCCAATATGGTGCGATTAGATGGAATCCAGCCTTTGACATCCCACTCGGGACAGCCGTGTTTCAATTCCAATATGGTGCGATTAGATGTAGTTGATCAGGTTGTAGAAAGTTCGCTGCAACGTCTGTTTCAATTCCAATATGGTGCGATTAGATGAACATTACAGAGATTAAAATATCTTTTCCCTCTAAGTTTCAATTCCAATATGGTGCGATTAGATGCATGAAGAAAATGGCAGACAGCGAAGAAATCAACTAGTTTCAATTCCAATATGGTACGATTAGATGGTGTCCTGGGTACAGGCGCGGGAATTATTCCGATGTTTCAATTCCAATATGGTGCGATTAGATGACACTCGACCCCCGCGAGCCATTTATCGTGCAGGTAGTTTCAATTCCAATATGGTGCAATTTGAGATCAAATGCATGTGCTTTTTGCTTGCCGTCTCCGCCGTTTCAATTCCACTATGGTGCGATTAAAAGTCAGCTCGTGAAAGTCAAATCCGGTCATATACTCATTATTTCAATTCCAATATGGTGCGATTAGATGTTTGCAGGTTAATGACGTTGTTTCGATGTTGAGCGAGTTTCAATTCCAATATGGTGCGATTAGATGTGCGGCCAGCCTATGCTCAACAATAGCTGAATTTGCAGTTTCAATTCCAATATGGTGCGATTAGATGTACGTTACCCTGTTTCTGTTGTAGCTGTGCTACGCTGTTTCAATTCCAATATGGTGCGATTAGATGGCTTCCGAATACGGCACTCACAATACGGCTTTATAAGTTTCAATTCCAATATGGTGCGATTAGATGCGCATTGGATAACATCTCTGATTCCTTCGCTTTCTCGTTTCAATTCCAATATGGTGCGATTAGATGTGTTGTTTGATATTAATTAATGTGTGTATTCTATTCTGTTTCAATTCCAATATGGTGCGATTAGATACCTACACGAGAATCACTGCGCGTTAAATGGCCTGAAGTTTCAATTCCAATATGGTGCGATTAGATGTGGCATATTTCTGACACAAACGACTGGAATGATTTACGTTTCAATTCCAATATGGTGCGATTAGATGTAATGTAATTGGTCTACCTGTAACGGTAAATTCAGAGTTTCAATTCCAAATGGTTCGATTAGATGATCGGGTAATGAAAACAGGAAGGATCGTTAAGCAGTTTCAATTCCAATATGGTGCGATTAGGTGATTGTAATCAAATTCGTAGTTAAGAATCTCATCCATGTTTCAATTCCAATATGGTGCGATTTGGTGACAACGAAGCAATGGTGCGACCAGGAGACCTACGGGTTTCAATTCCAATATGGTGCGATTAGATGTCACTTTTGAGGATGGTGTTTACTACGCACCTACCAAGTTTCAATTCCAATATGGTGCGATTAGATGACCCTAAATATTCTTTGCAAATACTTTTTGGGTGTGGAATTTCAATTCCAATATGGTGCGATTAGATGATAATTTACAACTTCCGGAATGTACTTCTTATAGTAATTTCAATTCCAATATGGTGCGATTAGATGACTCACTCTTTAGATCAGGATTGATCATTCTTATCTGATTTCAATTCCAATATGGTGCGATTAGATGCCATTTGCCCGCCCATTGTTTTACGGTTATTCCTAAATTTCAATTCCAATTTGGTGCGATTAGATGAACCTGGATTGATAAGTAATAACAATTTGCTGTTTGATTTCAATTCCAATATGGTGCGATTAGATGTAATTGCTGACCACCCGCCCCGATTTGCTTCATGTCATTTCAATTCCAATATGGTGCGATTAGATGAATGAAATGATGTACTATTCCGCTGTTGCGTATTGCAATTTCAATTCCAATATGGTGCGATTAGATGCCGGATTAACACGCTCAACGTTACAGCACGTACTGAAATTTCAATTCCAATATGGTGCGATTAGATGAAGGTAGGCTCACCGATACCGAAAGAGTTATTGCCCATTTCAATTCCAATATGGTGCGATTAGATGTATCACAGATGCTTTTGAAGAGTATATGCAGTCGGTGTTTCAATTCCAATATGGTGCGATTAGATGCGGATATTGGCCGTTTTCCTTGGTGCCCTACTCATATGTTTCAATTCCAATATGGTGCGATTAGATGGTCTACATTGGCCGCATTTGGAGGGGCAACACATCAAGTTTCAATTCCAATATGGTGCGATTAGATGCCCATTCCATACACAAATGGGATCAGTGTTTTTGCCGTTTCAATTCCAATATGGTGCGATTAGATGATAGTGCCTATGTTGCAGGCGTTAATTATAACATTTGTTTCAATTCCAATATGGTGCGATTAGATGGTCTCTGCAAACATCTATTTTATCAGCAAATTATTTGTTTCAATTCCAATATGGTGCGATTAGATGCGGCTTACTATATTCTTTCGTTCAGCGACTACCTGTGTTTCAATTCCAATATGGTGCGATTAGATGCTCTTCTTTCTCTTTTTCCTCCATTTCCACAACGGCGTTTCAATTCCAATATGGTGCGATTAGATGCGCGATCTTGATGCGATCTAAGTCGGCCATAAATTCCGTTTCAATTCCAATATGGTGCGATTAGATGGGTGCCGATGGAGTTGCTGTTTGGATATAAACCTTTGTTTCAATTCCAATATGGTGCGATTAGATGAAACGAGAAGGTGAAATCTTTGGCAGTTGCCACAACGTTTCAATTCCAATATGGTGCGATTAGATGTCTATCAAAGGCCTTATTATTTTATGCAGCTCAATTGTTTCAATTCCAATATGGTGCGATTAGATGGCAGGGCGCAAGCCTGTTATCGCAGTAGCCAACACAAGTTTCAATTCCAATATGGTGCGATTAGATGTCTACGCAATCATGGCAGGAAGTGAGCCGCTATCGACGTTTCAATTCCAATATGGTGCGATTAGATGTTCCAGCTATCCCGTTTCCGGTCGTAGAACTCGTGTTTCAATTCCAATATGGTGCGATTAGATGTCGTTGCCCTAACTCCCCACCATTGATCAAAATCGAAGTTTCAATTCCAATATGGTGCGATTAGATGTGTCTGCCCGCTGCCGTCATAAGTTGGGGTTACAATGTTTCAATTCCAATATGGTGCGATTAGATGCAAGATAAAAACAGTTGTAAAGGATAGCCTGATTTATGTTTCAATTCCAATATGGTGCGATTAGATGCGGAAGCAACGGGAAAGCTTTGGAATTCTGATTTCAGTTTCAATTCCAATATGGTGCGATTAGATGCACTTGGAGATATTTTGTATTCTTTCTTGGTGTTTTGTTTCAATTCCAATATGGTGCGATTAGATGGGGCTTAATCGGTTTTTCGGGCCATGGAGTCTCTTCCGTTTCAATTCCAATATGGTGCGATTAGATGTACGCTGATTGATAATGTATCGATCCAGTTTGTGAAGTTTCAATTCCAATATGGTGCGATTAGATGTCTCAACTACTTCCGGATCATTACTGGCCCAACCTTGTTTCAATTCCAATATGGTGCGATTAGATGTTTGTTTCCAGAAACAGTTAAGGCAGTTGCTATCTTTGTTTCAATTCCAATATGGTGCGATTAGATGACTATGTCATTTTCAGATGTGGTGTCCAGAATACTATGTTTCAATTCCAATATGGTGCGATTAGATGCCATACTTCGCCGCTTTCGAGGCCATTGATTTAACTAGTTTCAATTCCAATATGGTGCGATTAGATGTGTTACGCATATCTCATCAACGGAAAGGCTGAGTGTTGTTTCAATTCCAATATGGTGCGATTAGATGTTACTTTAATGAAAAAGTCCTCACCTATTCCCAAATGTTTCAATTCCAATATGGTGCGATTAGATGCACCATCAGGGGGAGATCAGGGGATGTATTCTACTCTGTTTCAATTCCAATATGGTGCGATTAGATGTTCGCTCACTTTCCTTGAATAGTCCCCGGCATTCAGGTTTCAATTCCAATATGGTGCGATTAGATGTATCTTGACGTTGTAGTTGACCCCGATTGCTCGGTAGTTTCAATTCCAATATGGTGCGATTAGATGTCGCACCCCTTTAACCTTCGAAGATATCAGTGTTGGCGTTTCAATTCCAATATGGTGCGATTAGATGTCATTGTAGGTGTATAGTGTTTTGGCTGCAATCTTAGTTTCAATTCCAATATGGTGCGATTAGATGGAAACTTCCACAAACAGATATTACTCGTCCTGTATTGTTTCAATTCCAATATGGTGCGATTAGATGTGGTGAAGAGTATGACACATTCATGAATTATCCTATGTTTCAATTCCAATATGGTGCGATTAGATGTGGCTGCTATTCCCGCTGTTGAGAATGTTATTTATTAGTTTCAATTCCAATATGGTGCGATTAGATGCCCCGTTGTTGCCTCTGTTCCGGTTGCCTCCAATACTAGTTTCAATTCCAATATGGTGCGATTAGATGGGTTCGTTTGTTCAAAGATTCAACAACTTTAACGAAGTTTCAATTCCAATATGGTGCGATTAGATGGCAACGATAAAGCATTAAATAGTTTACCATTTGATCAGTTTCAATTCCAATATGGTGCGATTAGATGTTTGGGTGTCACTGTTGGTATTACATCAATTTTTGATGTTTCAATTCCAATATGGTGCGATTAGATGTCTCAGGCGTATCAGATTTGTATTTACCAAATGCGAAGTTTCAATTCCAATATGGTGCGATTAGATGACTCTATTGATAATGATTATGCGCTGTGTGCGTTAGTTTCAATTCCAATATGGTGCGATTAGATGTTTGATAAACCTTTTACATCAGGATGAACTTTACCCAGTTTCAATTCCAATATGGTGCGATTAGATGTTTAACCTTGTAACAGGATCACAAGACTTCTATTGTAGTTTCAATTCCAATATGGTGCGATTAGATGACCCATTGGGATTTATAAACATGTCTGCTCTAAATGGGTTTCAATTCCAATATGGTGCGATTAGATGACCAGTTATACAAGTCCCCATACTTAACTCTTTCCTGGTTTCAATTCCAATATGGTGCGATTAGATGTGTCAGTTTTCCAAGTGCTTTTAAAACAAAGATGATGTTTCAATTCCAATATGGTGCGATTAGATGGAAAGAGCTGAACCGGCGCCGGAATTTTTATTTGCAGTTTCAATTCCAATATGGTGCGATTAGATGCGGCGGCCTGGAAAGCATACCCAGCATAGGTATTATGTTTCAATTCCAATATGGTGCGATTAGATGGTTATATCCCTTGCCAACTTCGAAGAAGATTGTACCCGTTTCAATTCCAATATGGTGCGATTAGATGCTGCTGGATTAATTTTAAATAAACTTTCTTCCAATGTGTTTCAATTCCAATATGGTGCGATTAGATGTTTTATGACGAAAACAGGTTTTTACCTTTAGTTGCGTTTCAATTCCAATATGGTGCGATTAGATGCTGCTGGATTAATTTTAAATAAACTGACTAATAATGTGTTTCAATTCCAATATGGTGCGATTAGATGAACCCCGGATGCTTGAGAACTCCGCGGATATTACTGATGTTTCAATTCCAATATGGTGCGATTAGATGCTTGGTTTAAAATGGAATGGCTCTGAATTCTGCTATGTTTCAATTCCAATATGGTGCGATTAGATGTCGGGAACTTTCGATCCTGCACTTTATACCACATATGAGTTTCAATTCCAATATGGTGCGATTAGATGCTGATCTCGGCCTTATCTTCGCGCCTGTTCTTCGTCTGTTTCAATTCCAATATGGTGCGATTAGATGCCCGTATTGACATGCTGGATCTTCGCTTCCTCCCTTGTTTCAATTCCAATATGGTGCGATTAGATGTCGTTCGACAACTGCAAAAATAATAATGATTTTCAACTAATTGAGAATCATTTTCCTTTTAATTTTCCGGCAAAATATTGTCGATCGCCGGTAACCCATTTTATGCCGGGGTTCGACAATATATGCTATCTTGTTTATTTTCAGTATGTCAAAGAACGTTCATCGCTTCGACCACGATGATCTGGCCCAATACTATGTTCTGTTTTATCACGGCAGACAACCTGCATTGCTGTTATCTGTTTCGATCAGAGCATATTATCAAGCTTGCTTAATTCCTTCCCAACGATCTCTTTTTCGAGCCATTTCTCCTGCCGCGCCTTAAAGATAATCAAACTATCGGTCTCCGGTTTCATGATCTTCAACGAACAGAGTTTCAATTCTTCCAATTTCACCTCTGTGATCTCTCCCTCAAACACAGAGTTCTGAATCCAATTTAGGTACCTTCGGCAAAGTTTCAGCATCTTGCCAACCCTTTTCTCTCCAATATCATATACTGCAATTACGTACATTACCACCACATTTTAAAAGGTTTATACTGCTCGATCCCCAGAATATGTTTTTGAAGTTTGTAGCATTCCAGCTTTATCAGGTGTTTGTAGCTCACCGATCGGTTGAGTGTCCGATGTTTGATTGTCTCCTGCAACCGATCTTCGAATGACTGAACGAAGATTTTCCTACCTGAAGGTTTCAATACCACGCGGTTGACGGCCTCTTCGAAATGCTGCTGCTGAATCTCCTTTTTATTCAGCACCTTAAATATCACGCGGTCGACCAGTAAAGGTTTAAAGATCTCTGCAATATCGAGCGAGAGTGAGAAACGCCGTTCGCCGGGTTCGTGCAGAAAACTAATTGTCGGGATCAGTTGGGTCTGGTGAATCGCTCTCAGACATTGACTGTAACACATCATATTCCCAAACGAGATCAACGAATTCACTTCATTCTTTGGAGGACGGTAACTGCGGCCTTCCATCGAAAAGTCGTTGATGATCAGTTCGAATGCTTCGTAGTAAGTCTTTCGGATATTTCCTTCGATCCCCATTAATTCGTCAATGGCTGTGGTATCCGAAATTCGTGCGGCATATTGTTCCATCGTGGTGATAATTGGCTCCAGTTCTTTGCCGCGGCTGTTGTAATAACGGAGGTTTTTCAACATATTATGGGCTGCACCCTGAAGTATCAGGCAAGCCAGCTCCTGGCGCTTTGTTTTGTTCTGCTGCATTTTGACCTGGGCAATGGTCATCCTCCCCGAAAGCAATGCTTCGCGGGGCATAAACGATCCCGTGTAATTCTCGTAGTAATCGAAAAAATGAACTGGAATCTGTTGTTGTCCAAGGAAGTTGTAGAGCGCCGAATTGGCTTCCAATGCTCCGAAAGCATAGATCTCGCCGACCTGCTCTACGGGCAGGTAACGCGGTTGTTGTTCGACACCCTCTTCGTTCATCGCAATAAATTGCAGTGTGTTATCTTTCCGGCTCATGCGACCCGGGTTAAACAGGTAGTAGGTTTTCTTCATTTTGAATAGATTAATAACGGTTTAATCTTCGGATGCATAACAAAAGTCGTAATACGAACAGTTTTTGCAGAACCCCATTTTCACAAGCGGAGGACAACTTTCGGAGGCAGTTATCACAGCAATAGCGGCCATGATTGTTTCCAATTCGGCACGATCGTCGTTGGTAAGCAGCACCTGTTCTGTATGGCGAAGTTTGGGATATTCGAGCAGACCTGTCACCCCTTCGATGCCAGCCTGTTCCATGATATAAATGTAATACTTCACCTGCCATTGGTGCGACACTTCAAGTTTGTCCGATTTCTTTACCTCGTGGATCACCTTGTCGCGTTTGTCGTAGAAATCGATCTTTATGGGGCCGATCTCCACCTCCTGGAATCGGTCCGGGCGATCGGAATATGAGGTTTCATGGATCAGCTTTCCCATCGCAACGAGTTCGCTGTTATGCTCCATTTGGATACCATTGCCGAAAAGCCACAATTTGCGGTGGCAGGTGAAATAATAACTGATTTGTGTTCCTGTTATTTCCATTACTCAAGTTTTTAGTTACAACCCCAGCCACTTCTCCAGATCGATTATATCGCCTGTATTGTAATGTGCGGTTTTAAAATTTGCAGCACTGTCGAACCATCCCATTACTGCATCACGTTTCAAATGTGTCGGTTTGATAGAGATACATGTCAAGTAGGAACTCCAGGGGTAATCCATCGCGTGTTCGGTAAATTTATGATGGACGGGATTGTTGTGGATATAGACAACTAAATTTTTGAAATACTCCTTATCTGTAATTTCTATACGATCAAAAGGGCGTTCGAATAGGCTGCCATGGCGACCTGTGTATGTATTAAAGTATTTGCTGTAAGCGTTAAACAAATGGGAAAAATGCAGATGTGCTTTGGGTATTTTGATGTTGTTTGCAATTGTGACGCTGTCAGATGCTTCGCATGCTGACAGGTCTTCGCATGCTGAGAGGTCAATCGTTTCCCACTTCGATTCTTCAAACCTGGCAGCGTCGATAGCCCCAAACCTGACAGCGTCGATAGACCTGTCAGTGTTTGAGTATTTATACACCACATTTTCTATTATCCTTACCAACAAATGGAAATGATTAGGCATCAGTACCCAGGCATACGTATCGGCAACTGGCGAAATATATTTATCGTACAAATTCAGAAAGTGTTCGTAGGTTTTGTAATCTTTAAATAGATTGCAGCTGTTCACTCCCCGATTATAAATGTGATAAAACTTTCCTTTTTCGAGTGGCGGCTCTTGTTTCGACATCAGATAGCTGTTTGAATTTAAACGATTAACATCTTATGCACTATTATTTAAGACCTGTCAGGTGCGATGCACGCTGATAGGTCTCAGGAGTACCTGCTTTTTGGTAAGCGATTGCAAATGTTTCTTTAATTCTGTTTTCGACATAGGGTGGGGAGATTTATTGGGGTTTGCGTATTTAATATTAAACCTTCGAGGTTTGTAAAACCTCAAAGGTTTAAAGAATAACAAGTTACGCCTTGTTGCACTTATAATGTGTATATGATTTTGATGAATTCACATTCCGCACAGGTATTATTAGGATCTTTTTTTCACGCATAGCATTTCCAGAATCAAAATTATTAACATTTTTAAATTGGGCATTTGGTGAAATATCATCATATTCCTGCATTATTCCCGCAGAGAAATCTGAACTATCAAATTCTTTTACATTGGGTTCACTTGGGCTGTCCCGATAGCTAACAAACTGAAAGAAACATCCTCGTTTCCCAAAGTAATTAATTCGGTGCAGATATTTTTGCAAATATCCTTTAGCTTCTTCGTTCTTTACATCAAAAATGATTTCAATGTTATCTGATAGGTAGATATATTCGCGGAAAGATGGCTTTCCCCGATACAATCCGTCCCTTAATGACTGAATTGTGACAAAACAATTATTTACGCAAAAACTACCTGATACATGATAAGTAATTTTGGATTCTTTAAAATAAGAAAACTCCTTACTTTTTTTATCCTCAAATACTTCTTTCCCATCAATGGTTATCGCTTGATTGAACAATGCCATTTTAATAGAATACGGAGAAGGAACCAGCAAAGATTTTGCACCCGAATTTGTCGAATTGCTTTCTTTTAATGAAAAAAGATTTGTTGGCTGATAAATAACTGAGAATCTCATTTTCAGCTTATTTTGTAAGGTTCTTCCTGAATCAAGTCTTTGAAAATAACTGTTAATTCACCAAATCCATTAAACGGTTTCGCAGTAATTGAATCCTTTTCGATTAAATTCAAATTAGTCGTAATGGTTTCAATTTCTTTTTCATAGTCTGGATTAATTGGACTTATGGTTGGTGCTGGTATTAATTTTTCAGAGTAAGTAACTACACCTTTGAAATCTGTTATGTGTGGTTTCTGAGTACTGGTCATTGCACCGCGTGGATTCAAAAATGAACTAAGCAATGATTGAAGAATCGCTTTGTAGCGAGCTTTACGTTTATTGTCATCAATTGCATAGTTTCTGTCAATATCGTTAAATCCTATTCTGTATGTATCAAGATTGCAAACAAAAGCATAGGCTCCATGATTTGCAGGTCGATGGAAAATATTTTGCCCTTCATTGGAACTTTCACCTTTCACGCCTGTGGAGCTATGAACAACTTTAGTATGCAAATAGGTTTCGGTATTGTTTTTCTCGGGAATCCCAATTGTCCAACCAAATTCAATAACTGATTTTCGAGGAGTGTTCGAACTGTCCTTATTATCGCCCACTTTTTCCGTAATTAAAATTCCATGAGTATCACAAACAGCACAGGAGTTAATGAGTGCATCAATTACAATACCAGCTTTTTCATTCTTTTTCTTACTTTCCGTAATGTAATTCAGCAACTCGGCAGCAGAAATCCGGTTTGGATTCAAAGCTTTCGAGTATTGACTTAATTCAATGTTATTTTCCAAACAATAATTCACCAAATGCCCGGCATGGATGTGTTTAAACATATCACCGCTTATACCATTAACTGTATGCTCCCGACCTTCCTTGTCAACAATAGTCAACTGCCTGGTCATAATTTGGTTTCCTTCGCCTCCTTCATTATTTAAAGAGTGCATGTTTAATGTGATTTCACCACTAATAGAAATAGATGCAATTTGTTTTTTCATGATTTGAAATATTTTATTGGTTATTAATCTTCGTTTGTTTCACTTTCCTCTAAGATTTCAGCAATTGGTGCTTTTAATGCCTCCTTTTCGGTCAAAGCAAAACCATAGGATGCGAGTAATGCCCCAATGACTTTAGAAGGATATATATCCAAAAGCTCATAGAATTTATTCAGCTCATTATCTTTAATATTTGCACGCATAATATTTCCCGTTTTTTCAACATTTCTTGCCGTTTCTGCATTATATGTGCCGATGAATTCACCAATGAACTCAGCTAAATCACAAGTCGATTTTGATTTATTTTGCAGTGTTTGCGATAGACCATATCGAATTTCAAATCTTCGCTGATCTTTTGGTGTGTACTGTAAAGTTACAGTACTCTTTCTGATGGCATAAGCCACCTTCTTAAATCCCTCATTGGAGATAATGTCAGAAATTTTAAAATCGTTCATGCTCATGTTATTAAAGAATTTTTTTAATGAAGTTTCTTTGAATGGTAATGCGTATTTATTTTTTGAAAAGTTCGACATGATATGGCAGGAGTACCAGAAAATGAATCTGCCCCAACTTTGGAAATGAGAACTAGTCAAGAATGTTCGATAAGCAATTAATCCTTGCGTTGCATCTCCCAATTCTTCTATACTCCCGACAATATTGATTTGTTCCTTTAAGAATTCTACCCAATCTTTTGCTTCATCTTCAGTATTGAATTCAATAAAATCAGGAGTTTGAAGTTCTGCTATATTAACTACCGCTTTGTTCTGTCCTAAGTCTTTTTGGTAAGTTGAATGAAGCCCAGTTAATATATTTCTTGCTTTAAAGTTTGAATACTCGTCAGTTTTCTCAATTAGTTGCTTATTGATGATTAAAAGATTCAGAATATCGACCTTCAAAGGTGTATTTCCTTTGATATTCTTCTTGAACCCTAATGCAATTTGTTTTTGTTGATTGTATTCTGCCTTTTTGAAATCAGCCACAACGACTTTCATATCATAACTACTTCCTACTTTTACCAACTGACAAAGCATGTTGGTTAATGCACCTGATATTTTCATTGTCTCACCGATCCAGTTAAGTTTCACGGAACCTGAAGAAGCACCTGTTGCTTTGCCTTTGTTCTGGCCCTTACCAGTTGTCGGATTGTAAATTTGAAGTGCAGTAACCGAATCATCAAACGAGTTTAGTGACTTCGTTTTTATTTCAACTTTTCTGTCTGAATAGTAATCAAGAATTGCTTTTACAATCTCAGAGAATACTTCTTTGTTTGATGAGATATTCCGGTATAATTTATCGAAACCAACAAAGTTATTGGGCGTAATAATCTGACTGTAAACATCTAATTGAGGGGAAATGTATTTTTCTTCTTCGTAAATTCGCTCAATTTCACTCAATCGAACCTTTAATAGTCGTGCTTTATCTTTCCCGGGAAATTCTTTATACGCTTTTTGAGTAAGCTCTTGCCTTTCTTTCTTTAAGGTACGCTGTTTCGGATAATCGAAATAATTTTCTTCAAATGTTTCAGAGGTATCCCTAATTACATATTGGAAAAAAGGAAAGTAACTCAATCCATTGATATTCTCAATTGATATTTCTGGCTTTAAGGTGATTTCATAATACAAACCTTTATCCTCTATCCATAATTTTGACTTCAAAAGATTGGCTCTGCCTTGAATCTCATTGAGTAAATTAGCTAACCCAAATGCTTCGATTGTATCGGAAAAAGTTCCGGTTCCTTTTTTAACTCTGAATGTGGAATACATGGCCTGTTATTTTAAATATTTTTCAAAATTCATTGTTGCTTTCTGATCCGATAAACGGAGTATTCGAACAAAAAATAGGTAAATCACCCATTCTTCTTTATTTGTAGGCATATAGTCGGTCAATTTACCACCTCTGGCTTTTCTTTTTAAGGTTGTGCTTACTCCAATATTTTTTAATAGGAGTTCAACTTGCAAGTAATCTTTATCGGCTATTTCAAAATCCGGATAAGATTCTGTTTCTATTCCGTGATGCTTCAATATTGCAGTTGCAATTGCGTTAGCAAGATCTTCGAAATCTGTTGCTTCAATAATTTCTTGCGCACTTTCAATCAAAGCTAATGCTCCCACCCCAGCATGCGCAGGTTTGCTTTTTACTCCACTTTGTTTTTCGATTTCTCTGTCTGTCAATTCATTAAAATCAGAATGAGCCAAGACTTCTTCCGCGTTGTAGTTTCCATTTGCTTTTAGTTTTTGCAGGAGTTTCATTTTCTTTTGCCATTCAATATTTAGCTTTCCGTAATCGTGCAAGCAAATCATGGCTTTAATTAATTTGTCCCAATCAATATCTTCACCCCAATATACATTCAATTGGTTAAATACAAATTGCAGCTTTGGTTTAAATATTTGTTCGTAGCATCCGATAATCGCTTTATTATGCTGCCAGAAAGTATCCTTCTTGTATATAATGATTTCCTTTTCTTTTTTATCAAATGGCTTCAATGGAGAGCAAGAGGTACCTGCTCCCAATTCAAGTCCTGCTCCATGTGTGTACTTAAAAATGGATTTATCAACAAAAACGATATCATAGCATTTTTTAAGAATGTCAATATTCCGAACAGCCTTAAGGGTAAATCCGTCTTTATCATTTGTATCAAAATCAATTATTGCACTTTCAGAATTCTTCTCTGGGATGAAGATTACATCATCTTCTTCATCAAAATTCTTTTCAGCCAGAATCTCTTTAGCCCATTTTATGAATGACCATTTATATAGGCCAATTGTCTGATATTTATATGGTATAAAAGTCTTCCCTTTCCCTTTCTCGTATTCGTAATCTATAATGGCTATTTCAATGCTTTGAATATCGCGAATGGTTTGCGAATACATATTCTTTTCGCAGGTTTCCCACGATTGTTGAATTTTTGAGCGATTGAAATCACCCTGAACAATGAGCGAATAACCGTTTAATTCTTGATCGGTAATAATATCATCAACCAATTGTTGTGAAATATCTTGATTGATATATGTGGTTGTTTTTAGTTTTTCGAGAGTTGCCTCACAAAGCTGATTATCGTAGGGCAAATATTTGTTATTGATTGCACGAATTTGGGCAAGTTCTTCTTTTTCGGTTGTCTCAATCTCTAATTTTTCCCGTTCTTCCAGTTCCAGAATATTGTACACATAGATTTCTCCAAATTGGTCTCCCCATCGGGCACAACGTCCGGCTCGTTGCAAAAAAGAATTAATTGGCGATATTTCAACATGCATTGTCTCGCACGAGATATCCATTCCCGCTTCAATTACCTGTGTCGAAATCAAAATTGCACTTTCATCATTATCGTTTCCAAACAACCTTTTTAAATCTTTTTCTTTCTTTTTGCGGTCTTCATCGAAAAAACGGGAATGCAAACAGATGATGTTCGATTTTTCAAGACCTGACAGGTTTTGAAAACCTGTCAGGTCTGAAGCTGTAATATCGTTGAATAATTGCTGCACCTTTTCAACACGATTGCAAATGACAATGGTCTTCCGCATATGGTGTTTTAAAATTGTTTCTGCGTTTATTGTGCCTTCAGCTACTGTTACTGTTTTCTTTACTTCTTTTCCTTCAGGAACTTTCAACGAGTTTATCTTTACCATGTCTTCGGGGAAGTCATCAATTTTAACAACGTCTGCATTAACAGCTACTTTGAGTTCATTTATGTATGATTCGCTCAATGTTGCAGTCATTATACAAAAGCGGCACAAGTTACCTAAGGTCCTTAATGTACCCAAGGTTGTTGCCATTGATAATTTTGGGTCAAGCAAGTGGAATTCATCAAAGACCAAATAACTTCCAATCAATGCACCTGCATTGATATTTGCCTGACGTTTTGATAGGGAAAAAGGAAAACACAAAAAACTGCTGAGAGTCTGATCTATAGTTGAGAAGATAATATCCTTTTCAAAATGCTCGTCATTTTTGTATTCCCCCGTATGGATTGAGGCCAATTCTTTGAATTCATGGTTTTTATCAAGCGTTTCTGTAACATCGGAATAAATGGAGTTCGCCAATGTTCGCAATGGCAAGCTATAGATCATTTTTTGAGGAAAGTTGATATTCCCATTTTGCCTTGCATACAAGAATGGAATGATGGATGCCCAGGTCTTTCCAGCGCCGGTAGGTACAGCAAGAATTACATTTTTGCCAGCCAATAAAAGATCTGCAACCTTCAATTGGTATTGATAGGGAACAAAACCAGTAATCGATTGGGAAAAGTCTTTAATATCTGTTTTCATATATATTCTTCCTTGATTTCCTTATCTTTAAAAATTTGGAATCAACTAAATTCCTTTTTAATTCATATTATCTTCTTTTTCCTTCAACACCGTCAGGAGCTGCGCACGTTGACGGGTTTGCGGGATGCGTTGTTCGCTGGCCAACCTTTCAGAGTCGGCAGACCTGAAAGCGTTTGGGCGGACTACAACTTTCGTAATCAATCATTTCGTAAATGTCATTTTATTCATTCTTAATTCTTTCATTTTCCTTGTACTACAACACCGTCAGGAGCTTCGCACGCTGACGGGTTTGCGGAATGCGTTGTTCGCTTACCAACCTTTCAGCGTGCGGAGCACCTGAAAGCGTTTGGGCGAGAAGTCAATCTTTAATAACTTTCAATTCGTTTTATAAGCCTTAATCAGGTTCAAAACCCCACTTCAGAACTTCGGCCGATCCTCCCCTTACAGAACTGCAACCTATTTTTCAAACCTTCGAGGTTTCGAAAACCTCGAAGGTTTTGGACTGCAGCTATGCGTTGCAGCTTTCCTGCTTAGGAAAATAAATTCCTTGCTTAGGAAAATTTAATTTCCTGCTTAGGAAAAACTATTTTCTTGCTTAGGAAAATTTGATTTCTTGCTTAGGAAAATAAATTTCCTAAGCAAGAAAATGGAAACGCTTATTCCTTCTCGAATTTAACGATGCTAAGCGTCTCTTTAATGCGAGAACCTGGAGTATAAATAACACTCGCATTTTTAATCGTCGAAGCTGTTACTTCTTCGGAGGTTGCTTGTCCCTCTGCGCTGATACTTGCCCGCAGACTACCCAGGTCTCCCAACCGAACAATTGTGCCCCGTGACAACTGGTCGATCGAAACATCAACCAACGCGTACAATACGGCACGAATATCAGCACCGCTTACAGTACAAATCTTCTCAATGGCTTTGGTTAAGTCTTTGAGGTCAAATTCTCCATCCATCACCGGCATGGCATAGAATTTTTTGGTCCCGCCGCCAACTACACCTGGCTGGCCCCTTTCAATTACTTTAAATTTAATAGTCATTCCTATCAATTTATTGGTTAATAAATTCCCCGGGGGTGCGATAAGGTAATCGGTTAAAAATCGGATGCGATTAAAATATTTCTAGAAACCTTCGAGGTTTTCGAAAACCTCGAAGGTTTTTAAATCGTTCGTTTACAGCGTTTCGCAGCAACCAAAACCCATGCTGTTTTTCTCGCCAAAGCCGGTATAATAACCCATGCGTAGCAAGGAAGCATCACCTTTGAGTTTAAAATTGTATTGATATCCAACCAGTTTAGTCATTTGTGGCGTTCCAGCCTTGATCGTAATTCCTTTTTGTTTGGGTGGGCTCAAAAGTTCCAATGCAGCCTCCTTAACATCGAACAGGGATTCATTACCTGTGAATACCTTAAACTTGGCCTTCAGATTATTGATCATCAATGGAAGATAACCATCATATTCGGGTGAAAAATGTTGTGCATATTGTTTGCCTTCCACCTTGCCGGAAACAAACAACGGGGAGAGTGAACGAAACGACATTTCGTCGGTGAAAACAGGAATTGGCAGTGTTTCGATCGCGTTGATCCGAAACCGGGCATCCGAAATCCGGTCGCCCAGTGAAAACTCGCGGTCGCGAAATACGCCACTTACAAAGTGTTGGATGGTCTCTTCGGGTAATGTGGAAATAATCAGCCCAATCTGATCTGATTTAATAATCAGCCGATCCTTGATGATCTCGCGTTGCGGCACAATTAAGTTCGAGAAAGTAAACAGCCGGAACTGTTTTTTATCATCCGAAAATCCTTTGTCGTGCAACCAAACGGCAAAATCAGAATCACTTTGATTGATCACTTTGTAAATCCAGGCGCTTAGTTCGTACTGGTAATTTACAGGAAGTACATTTTGATTTCGGTTAATCAGCGAAAGGTTAAGTTTGAATCTCATAGGTTAGGTTAAAAACATCAGTTATTACCAGGTTAAGCAACAAAAATATTTCAACGCTAAAATTATGAAAACAAAATTTAATTTACAAACATATTAATGATTTTTTTATTCGTTTTTTTTGTTTTGCCCGATTCATATCCGTAATGCCATTTGATCCTTGATCTAAATATCAAACCTTCAATAGTTAAGTATGTTATTTTTAGCGCTGGCCGTCAAAAGGTCATCGGTTCGATTCCGGTATTCTCCACGGATTTAACAAGTAAATACAAGGGGCAATTTTAGCCCCTTTTTTATTTGCCCAATAATTTGCCCAACTAAAACTAAACAAGCCATTATAATGGATAAAGCACATCAAGGTTATTGCAATAAAAAACCTTCTCAACTTTCATCAAAAGGGTTCTTCTATTTCCTTTTTTACAATTCATCTCCGTTTGAATAAATTAATGATTACTGGTGAGTTTATTAATAGTGATCGTATTATAGTGTAAATCACTCACTAATTATTCATTAGCGAGCTTGTTGGCAATTGCTCCAGTATGCGTTTAAGCCTGAATCACCATACTACGAGCAACAATCTTCATCCTTAGATTTGGATGGATCATTACTTTTATTTGTTTTACATTGATCTAAAGATTAATTTGCCGCTTGTAACTTGTAGCCATAAGCGTGTTTTCCGGCTATTCTACAATGAGGTTATGTTTAAGGAAAGGACTGATTTTTTTTAATGACAACAGGAACCTTAAAAAATCGTACCGGCAAGAAAATATCAACAACTATCAACCCCATTCACCTGATCAGAAGGCACATACATGATGTATTCCGGATCGAAAGGCTAAAATCTTTTTTTTCTCTACTTAAAAGTAAGGGATAATCACCTGTTAATTTCATCATTAATAAGGGTTTTCCTTACGATTATTAGGGTTTACTCCATTTCCAGTGTACTGATTTTACTTCAATTTTGCAACGATTAGTTTGTTGTCAATTGCTTTACCCAACCGAGTGTAAGATCCTAATATTACAAAGCATTGTTAGTTAGTTTGGTTTTTTAGTTTTTAGCAGGATGAGACCTTCACGTTTCATCCTGTTTTTTATTAACCCATCACGATGGATCTTTCCTTTTATTTGTTTTACATTGATGAAAAGATTAATTTGCCGGTTGTAACTTGTAGCCATAAAGGTGATTTCCGGCTAAGCTACAAGGGGAGACTGCAGAAGGAAAGTTTTTAAAGACCCTAATAGTCACCAATAATCTTTAAAAAGATGTTCATAATTGCACAAAAAAGGATGTAACTTTGGGTGAATTATTGGATATCAATTTTATTCACACAATGGTGATATATTCAATAATAAAGAAACATTATCACCAATAAAACAAGGTTAAAAATAACCTTATGGAAAATTACATTACCTGTAACAAACCAATCGGTTAACTTTTAAACAGGATGAGAAAGCATCCTCAAAAATTCGTAAGAACAAAGATATTAATTAAATAAATTTACGAAAATGATAAAGTTTAATTTCCTTGGATTTAAAAATAAGAACAATCAAAGGGATGCAATGCTGAAAGAATCGGAACGCCGTTTCAGAGAAACGCTTGAAAACCTTCCCCTTATCGCTGTCAGCCTTGATCTGCAAGGGAATATCATTTTCTGTAATGATTTCACACTTACCTTAACCGGGTGGACATGCAATGATTTATTGGGTCATAATTGGTTTGACACGATGACTCATTCCGAACCAAAGGTTAAACAAATCTTCCTGGAAGGTATACAAAAGGGTAACATCCCTGCTCACTTTGAAAACAATATCCTGACACGGACAGGAGAGCAGCGGCTCATTGCGTGGAGTAACACGGTATTGCGTGATATGCAGGGAAATGTTGGAGGTATAACAAGTATTGGTGAGGACATCACAGAACGAAGGAAGCAGGAGGAAGAACTGAATCTAATTAAGGTAAAACTGGAATTAGCGCTTCAGTCCTCCAAGATGGGTATATGGCAATACTTAATTGAAAAGAACATCCGTAGCTTCGACAATCAGGCTTGTTCGCTTTTAGGAATTGATCCATCAACGTTTAGCGGAACTGCTGCTGAATTCTTTGCAGTGATCCATCCCGACGACCGTGAAATTGTAAGGAGTGCCTTGGAAAAAACTATTCAATTTCATGCACCCTATGAATCAGCGTACCGGGTTATATGGTCAGACGGGAGTGTGCATTTCATTATTGCGCGCGGCAAGTTGTCAATTGACAATGAAGGTAACCCTCTAGAAATTACTGGTATTATATGGGACAATTCGCAGCAGAAACAGGCAGACGAAGCGATTAGCAATGAACGTTCACTATTTCGGACCATCATTGATTTGATACCTGATGCGGTGTATGTAAAAGATCTGCAGGGACGTAAAATCCTGGCCAATCCCAAAGAGGTGCAACTTTGCGGGAAAGACTTCGAAGAGGAAGTTATCGGTAAAACTGATTTTAATTTACTTCCCGATATTGAAGCTAAAAAAGCGCTTGCCGAAGATGATTTTGTACTCCGGACCGGAAAGCCGATCCTGAATATTGATGGAATATTAAAAGACAACAAAGGAAACCTTCATTATCTTTTAGGTGCAAAAATTGCGATGCGTGATACACATGGAACCATCACAGGATTAGTAGGATTGTCACGTGACATTACGGAACGCAGGCAGGCAGAAATCGCATTACACGAAAGTGAGGAGGTATACCGTAATCTCGTATTCAAGATGCCGGATGGCGTTTATAAAAGTACGCATGACGGGAAATTTATAGATGTCAATCCTGCTCTGGTTAAGATGCTGGGGTATGACAGCATGGAGGAGCTTATGGCCATTGATATAAAGACAGAATTATATTTTGAGCCCGGTGACCGCGACAGTACGGTCCTTGATGGAAAAGCAGTGGAAATTGAGGTATACAAACTTAAAAAGAAAGATGGATCATTCGTATGGGTTGAAGATCACGGATGGTATAATTCAGATAAAAACGGGAATATCCTTTCTCACGAAGGGATCATACGAAATATCACTGAAAGAAAAAATGCAGAAGATGAATTGGCACGGGAACGCGACCTCATGCGCAAGCTGATGGATAACCTTCCTGATCATATCTATTTCAAAGACCTGGAAAGCAGGTTTATCAGAATTAATAAATCGCATGCTCAATTATTTGGTCTCGTCGATCCTGATCTTGCAATCGGCAAGACAGATGCTGACTTTTTTAGCGGGGTCCATTCCCAACAGGCATTTGAAGATGAAATGGAGATCATAAGGACCGGACAGACGTTAAGGATAGAGGAAAAGGAAACCTACAATGATCGTCCCGACACCTGGGTTTCAACAATCAAAATGCCTCTATATGATAAAGAGGGAAAGACGATTGGCACCTTTGGTATTTCCAGGGACATCACACAACAACAATTACAACAGGCAGAAATTAAACTAAAGAACGAAGAACTTCAAAAGCTGAATATAGAAAAAGATAAATTCTTCTCTATTATTGCCCACGACCTCCGGAACCCTTTAGGCTCTTTCTTGGGCTACACGGAATTAATGGTGGAAGATATCGACAATATGGAGGTGGAAGAGATCCGGAGTATGGCAATGGAAATGAAAAACTCCGCCTATAACCTGTATAATCTGCTGGAAAACCTGCTGGAATGGTCACGAATTGAAAGAGGTATCACGGGATTTGAGCCCAAAACCTATAACCTGATGACAATAATAAATGAAAGTATGCAACCGGTTCTGGAATCGGCCAATAAAAAAGAGATTGAAATAGGTTTTAACGTTGCTGAGGATATGGAGGTTTATGCCGATCAAAACATGCTTAAATCAACAATCCGTAACCTTGCCACGAATGCGGTTAAATTTACACCTAAAGGGGGGCGGATCACGTTGAATGCAAAGCTTGCACTTGGCAATTTTTTGGAAATCTCATTCAAGGATACAGGGATAGGGATGAATAAGGATATTCTTGAAAAACTTTTTAGGCTTGACGCACATGTAAGCCGTTCAGGAACGGAAGGCGAACCAAGTTCCGGTCTTGGGCTGATACTCTGCAAGGACTTCATTGACAAACAAGGTGGAAAGATATGGGTCGAAAGTGAGCCAGGAAAAGGATCCATATTTTATTTCACAATTCCTCAAAAATTGGAACAACCTGAAATAAATGGGGCTAATTCTGATGCAGTAGTTTAGGGGGTTCGAAAGAAATATGCAGTAATTGATTTCAATTTGAGATTCAATTTAAACCGAATTCCACTTTTAATTTATTTGCTCAAGTTTTGTCCAAATAGGTTTAGAAGCAGGATGAAACCTTCAGAATCTTTCATTTTCAAATTATTAACTTTCATAAACGCTAAATAAATTACTTTACTTATGTCTTATTTTTTATAGTATTTCACGCCACCGATTATTTGTGCTCACATCGTCCGAAACGAATAACCCAATCATTAAATATGACGAACTATTTTTCCTTTGCGTAATAGTTAGGAAGGAAAAAAAACCTTATAAAATTATGAAAGGGAATTATCAACTTCGAGCAGGTCCAATTTTGGCAATTGCCAATCGACAATAAAAGAATATGTTTTGATATTCATGACAAAAAGACCACAAAAATCAGAAGCTGATTTTGGAATTGAATCGCCAGAAACAGATAAATCGTCTGGTAAGTAAAAAGGATCTTGTTTAAAGTCAGGGAGACTATTTTGTTTCTGAGTCATGGCAGTAAATGGAGTTAAATGAAAATTAAACCTTTTCAGAATAATTAAGCATTTCGAAAATTTTGTTTTCTTAATGCTTATACAAATTGATTAACCTATTTATTAACCTACAGGATCATATTTAAGATTGCTAATATAGCACCTATATTACCGATTTGTACCGGGCAATCCTACATGTTAAGATTTTAAAGGCTTAATTAACTATTCGTAATAAATTTTTAATTATTGCCCTTTGAGAGTTTTGAGCCAGGTAGTAAAACAAATAGGTGCAAGAGCCGGCGTTTAATTACCAGGAAGGAAAGTGATTATATTTCAAGAGGGTAAGTGTTTTACCAAATAAGAAAAGATTATCTATCATCATGGTCTTATTGGGTTAAAAATCATCTTTATGTAACATCACAAATAAATGAACTATTTCCGATTCATTCATATCTTTCTACGGCAGATTCATCTTATTTTCAGAAAATATTTTTTCATTAATGTATACAATAAATATTGACCGAAAGGTTTTGAAATATAATCATTGCAACCAGCTTCTATCGCTTCTTCTTTGTCGCCAGATAACGCAAATGCGGTTTGGGCAAAAATGATCACCACTTTATTGAATTGCCTGATTTGCCTGGTTGCTTCATAGCCATCCAAATAAGGCATTTTAATGTCCATCAGCACCAAATCGAGGTCCGGATTATTTCTGCAAACTTCGACGGCTTCAACTCCTGTTCTTGCGATTAATACCTCTTTTCCAAACTTTTTGACTAAATTCTTAATTAGCTTTTCAGATGTTTCGTCGTCTTCGGCAATTAAAATCTTAAGTCCTGAAACTTCCGGATTTATTAGACTATTTGAATCTTCAACTGATATGATATTTTCAACCAAATCTTTTTCTTCTGATTCATAATTGTAAGGAATGGTAAAATAGAAGGTTGAGCCTTTGCCAACCTCGCTTTCCACCCATATTTTTCCGCCAAGCATTTCCACATAAGCTTTAGAAATCGATAATCCTAACCCAGCTCCTTCGTAATTTCGTGTAAGTGATTCGCTTCCTTGACGGAATCTTTCAAAAATAAATTCTTTTTGTACCTGACTAACTCCTATGCCGGTATCTTTTACAAAAAATTCGAGGTAATTTTCCTTTCTTTCATAACCCAACTCTATAGTTCCTGTATTGGTAAATTTGATGGCATTTTTAACAAGATTACTCAGGATGGCATAGATTTTTTCATTGTCAGTTTTTATTAAAGCCTCTTTCTTTGATAAAGGTGTTTTAAAGAAAATATTCATCCCTTTGCCTTCAACTTCAGGTTTAAAAAAAGCATGAATGTATTCGATCTTCTCGTTTATATCCGTTTCGGTTATGCAGATTTCGGTCTGACCCGATTCAACTTTTGAAATACTAACAATATCGTTGATAACATTAAGCATACGGGCACCACTTTTTTCTATGATATGGATATATGATTGCTGCTCTTCGCCTGAAAGATGAGGATCTAAAAGTAGTCCGGCAAATCCCAAAATACCGTTCATTGGGGTACGAATTTCGTGGCTCATATTGGCTAAGAAAGCTGATTTCAGGAGGTTATTTTCTTCAGCCATTTCTTTGGCTTTTACTAATTCAATTGCGCGTTTTTCTTTCTCTTGGTTCTGTAAGGCAAGTTTTTTGTTTGCAAGGATTAGGTTAGCTTCACTTATTTCCTTCTCTGCATTTATAAATGCAAGTTCCTGGTTCGCCAGAAATAATTCTGCTGCCCGTTTTTCCTTCTCCTGATTTTGAAACGCAAGTTCTTTGTTAGCAATGATCAACTCTGCTGCCCGTTTTTCTTTCTCTTCGTTTTGAAACGCAAGTTCTTTGTTGGCATCGATCAACTCTGTTGCTAGTTTTTCCTTTTCAGCATATTGAGATACAAGTTCTATGTTCGCAAGGATTAATTCATTTGCGCGTTTTATTTTCTCTCCATTTTGAAACGCAAGTTCTTTATTCGCCAGCACCAATTCTGCTGCCCGTTTTTCCTTCTCCTGGTTTTGAAACGCAAGTTCTTTGTTCGCAATGATCAACTCTGCTGCTCGTTTTTCTTTCTCTTCGTTTTGAAATACAAGTTCTTTGTTTGTTAGTACCAATTCTGCTTCACGTTGTTCCTTTTCTGTAATTTTTTCTATTAGAGATACATTCAGTTTTTTGATTTCTTCCTCTGCTTGCAAGTGTTTGGTAATATTATGACCTTGAGCGATTGTCGCAACAGGTGTTTTGCCATCGGCGGACATGATACTTGCTGAATTCCATAGAAGCGAATTGACTGAACCATCTCTATGAAGAATACTAATTTCTTCAATGTCCATCCGATTTTCGCCAACACTTTTTTTGATAAGTTCCATATAGCGCTCACGCAATAGCGGCGGAAACAGAATTTCAATTGGTTGGCCAATCATATCCTTTTCTTTTCTGCCAGTGATGGATTCAAAAGATTTGTTGAATCGTGTGATTACCAATTGCGGATTCCATACAATAATGGGGGAATTCGCATAGGTGATCAATTTTGAGAGATATTCATTTGTCTCCCTTAGTTTCTCTTCCGTGCTTTTTTTCTCTTCGATTTGAAGAGAAAGTTCATTGTTGACAATCATTAACTCAGATGCACGTTTTACATTTTCTGATTCTGCTTGACCAGGTTCGCTGATGTTTACCAGGGTTACCAGACAAATCTCCGGATTTTCGGAGACAATCCCGTTAAGTTGTACATAAATTGGCAAATTGCCGATTGTTAAAAGTGTTAACTTGCAGGTTTCTTTAGTTTTGCTTTTAAATACTTTTTCAAGAAAGTGATTATAGATTGGTAGTGTATCCCTGGAAATAAAAATGCTAAAAGGAATATTCTGAAGAAGTGAGCGATCATTAACTAGAATTTCACGCCCATATTGGTTTAGCTCGATAATTTCACCTTCTTTAGTAAGCCTAAAGTAAACAAAAGGGGCTAATTCGAATAATTTAGCATATTTTTGAATGGCTATCTCAGCGACCTGTTCTTTTGCTTTCATTAGTTCATCGGTTTGCATTTCCAATTCAATCTGGTGTACTTCCAACTCGTAAACGAGCTTTATCACTTCGTCCTCAGATAATTGCAAAACCATATTTGGCAGCTTTTTATTCAGTATCTCTACCGCCTTTTGTCGCAATATTTTTGCTTTTGAATTGTTATCCTTTTTCATTTGGATATTATTTGATTTTTATAGCCGGAAAAACATTAAAGAGAGCACTTTTATCACTGGGTTTCTTTTTAGACTTGATTGTTTTATATAGCTAGTAAGTTATTATACAACTATATAATCAATAGGGAGAGAATTTACGATATACTGAATCAATTTTAATTTGGGGTTTTCTAACTAACTTATATACAAATGTACGATGGATTTGTTCAAAGTAGTCTTATAATGCCAGCATGTTATTAAGCATGTGCTGATTCGATTGAATTTGAGGGAAACTCCATTGGTTAAGAAATCCTCAAATGAGGATTTCTTAACAGCAATATTTGAAATCCTGCTTATCAAGAATCAGGTTCAGGGTAGTATATCCATCGTTTTCTTCCTCCCAGGCTTTCATTCAGACAGCATCAGTAAGTCAAATTAAATGATTCCTGATTAATTATATTGACTTGAATCTGCTTTCCCATTTTTATCCAAATGCAGTTAGAACATGCTGAACTGATCTCTTGACGACAGTGCCTTTGTTTCATCCTTGGTTTGATTGTACCTTCTGCTTTTTTGATCGCATAAGGGGCAGCGGCAGAGGTGAAATTAGCTAACTGAGCAGCCGACAGATTGCCTTATTTTAGTAATTGATATAGTTCAATTAGTAATGTAGATCTGATATTCTTCGATCTTTGTTTTCAACCGCCTAGACAGAAATTCATTGCCGTCTTTAAGTTCGTTTAATATTAGCTTCGCTTCCTCCCGGTAGGCAATTTTCCTCCCATTATCCCAATGGGCAGGTGGTGGTTGAAGATTTGTGATCCTGTCAGAAAGCTTTACCGCCCATACCTCAAATGGCATCTTTTTTATTCTTGCCAGGCTGTCTGCCATCGATTGCTCTTTTGGCAGATCGATATTTTTTGTCAATGCAGAAACGGCAGTGGCAACTTCACTTCCAAATTTACTTTCCAATTCTGCAAAGTCTGTCGATGTATCTTCAATGGTATCGTGCAGCAGTGCAGCCTGAACGGCCAATCCCAAATTGAAGTTGTCGGTATTGAATGAAGCAATCATTATTTCCATTGCTACATTACTTAAATGTACAACATAAGGTAAGTCAGTCCCCGGAACCATCTGATTCTGATCTACGTGTTTTGCGGTCGCAAATTTTATTGCTTCCTGATAAAGTGTTTGTGTTTCCATATATCTATTTTAAAGTGTTTTGCAAATAGCTGAAACAGAATGACCTGAATAAGTCCAGGTCGAAAAACCATCATGTTCGCCATGTTCCGGCTGGTTCTCCTTCATCCGGAGTTTCCTCCCTGAAGATTGGTCTCACCTGTGAGTTCTGCTCGTTGTCCATCAGTTAAATCTTTAAATTGTGGATGATCTTCGTAAACTTTGTGAAGTTCGTATTGAGCAACGTCGAAGCTGATCTATCTGATTGGAAAGGTACCCGGTCCATCTCATTTTCCTTCCCTATAAAGTTAATATTTTGAATGAAACCCCCAGATTTTTAAGGCAATAAATTAACTGCATTTCGATAATCTTCACATACTTTTAACATTGAAGGAACCGGCATAAACCTATTGAGCCTATTTATGACAATACAATAAACATTGCGTTTTTACAGCAAATCTGTTGCTGCACGACACCTGTTTTATTTGTTCCAATAGCTATATCACACAGTTGAATATCAGGATGACAGTTTCAGTGGCACATACAAATCTCTACATTGTGAAATGCATTAGTGGATATTGGAACATTAACTGCTTATTGAAGTCTGCGTTGATCCTAAGTAATAAGAATAAATAGATGTCATATTTTCATATAAGATCTCCTGAAAAATAACAAATATGAATGCCACCGAATCTCCAGGTCACCAATCCCGAAATTAGGAGACACCAAAGCTCATATTTAACACTTTATCGTTGGTGGAATTTTGTGTCTTCGTGTTTTGGTGGCAAAAAAGATTTTTCATCGTCTCAAATTTGAAATATTGAAAAGCGACATATCGTCTTCTCTATTTATATACCCATTCAAAAACTTTCTGATGAATAATCTGTTCTACAATCCGAAGCATACAGGCAGGGAATGATTTGATTTTTTGACTCAGTATGCTTCACGATAAAACATACGAATGCAAAAAATACCCTTATCCGTCCTTGAACTGGCGACAGTTGTTGAAGGAGGAAATCTGCGCAGTGCCATCGAACGGACGGTTGAAGTGGCTCAACATACTGAATCATTAGGATACAAACGTATCTGGATGGCAGAACATCACAATATCGAATATATCGCAAGCTCTGCGACCGCTGTATTAATTGGTCAGGTTGCCTCAAAAACAAATACGATCCGGGTTGGATCGGGTGGAATCATGCTGCCGAATCATAGTCCTTTGGTCATTGCAGAACAATTTGGAACATTGGAAACGATTTATCCCGGAAGAATTGATCTCGGTTTAGGCCGGGCGCCGGGAACAGATCAGCTGACAGCGATGGCGCTGAGGCGTAACAATATGACCTCAACGAATGATTTCCCGGACGATATTAAGCAATTGCAGACCTATTTCAGCCAGGAGAACAGTTCTTCAAGGGTGCGTGCTTTCCCCGGCGAGGGATTAGATATACCGCTGTGGATACTGGGTTCCAGTACGGATAGTGCCTACCTTGCCGCCCAAATGGGATTGCCGTATGCGTTTGCTGCTCATTTTGCACCGGCACAATTCCGGATGGCGATTGATATTTACCGTAATAATTTCAGACCATCCAAACAGTTGAAACAGCCTTATGTAATGGCGTGCATCAATGTAATTGCCGCTGAAACCGATGAAGAAGCCGGTTTTTTAGTGTCAAGCCTTATCAAATTATTCATTGGACTGGTTACCAACACGCGCAAACCCATTCAGCCACCAGGATTATTGCCTGACAGTTACCGGATTCCTACTGTGCATTCTGCAATAAACAGTATGTTGGCTTGCACTTTTACGGGCAGCAGCGATACCTTGCGAAAAAATCTGACCCGGTTTATTGCTGAAACAGGCGTTGACGAATTGATGGTTTCAAGTAACCTGTTTGACAGGGAAGCAAAGCTGAAATCGTTTTCAATTCTTTATGAAGCGATGGATGACAAGTAAAGGATTGATGTTTTCAGTCGTTTATGATTTAACGTTATCGGTTCCAGTCCCTTTATCCCCAATGTGGATAGATATTTCCATTTGGGGCAGACAATTAGTATTTTTCGGATACCTATTCATTAATTTCACGCCAGGACGCGAGGAACGCAAAGTAAAAGAAATGGTAAAATAATATTCCCGATTCAAAAAGTAAGGCTTTATAAAATTTCTTTTACTTAGTACTCAATTACATCAAAATAAGATTCACGATGAGACACTTTAAAATTCAAATCTTCTTTCTCTTTTTATTGGTTGCTACCTATGGTTTTTCTCAAACAAACCCTGTGTTTGACGCTTTCCCCAAAGGTACCATCCTGCACGGCAACGTACGTTACAACAACGACACCATCCATAAACACTTGCTGGATATTTATTTGCCGGTTAATGCAAAGGGGAAAGTGCCGTTGGTGATTCTCATCCATGGCGGTGCCTGGTTAAGCAATGATAAATATGCCGATATGGGCTACATGAAAAAAACCGTTGCTGAAATAGTCAGAAGCGGCTATGCATTGGCTTCTATCGACTATCGGTTCAGCACACAAGCTGTTTTCCCTGCACAGATGCAGGACTGCAATCGCGCCGTCTCTTATCTCTACGACAATGCCGATCAATATGGCTTTGACAAAAATCGCTTCGCTATCATGGGTTTTTCCGCAGGCGGGCACCTGGCTTCAATGGTGGGTTTATCTAAGAATAATAATATAGCCGCTTTTTTTATGCCTGCGACAAGCAAAATGTTTAGTTTCAAAGCTGTTGTAGATTTTTATGGCCCTTCCGAATTGATTTTATTTCCCGGAAGCAATGATGCGAAATCACCTGAAGCCCTGTTAATCGGTGCAGCCCCGCTTGCACGTCCCGATTTGGCCAAAGCTGCCAGCCCGGTCACCTATGTAGATAAAAACGATCCGCCATTTTTGATCATTCACGGCGAAAAAGACCAATTGGTTTCCACAAAACAATCACAGTTATTGAGTGCGTGGTTGAATGTAGCAGGTGTTCCGAATGAACTTGTCATTGTAAAGGATGCACCGCATTTTGGAGAGATGTTTGACGCTGATAAAGTAAGAATCAAAGTTATAAGTTTTCTCAGGAAGCGATTAGATTGAGAAGTTATTCATTTACAAATTTTGCAGACAATGATAAAATCCGGCACAATATTTCTACTGATATTATTTGTTGCTTGCACGGTGCAGCACACGACAGCAGCCTTACACTTATTGCCATAAGTCCCAATACCGGTAAAGGTAGTGTGGTTTGGCTTCGGCTGAAATACTGAAACCAGGAGGCGTTAACACCAGTAATCGCATGACAAATTTTGGCGGTTCAACCCAAAACTGGGCACCCATCGCGCTTTCAAATGGCAAATTGTTGATTCGGGACCAAAGCCGGTTAATGTGTGTAAAAGTGGATGAGTAATAAAATCTTGTAAATTTGGGCTGCCGGCAGATTTTAATGGTCAGTACTGATGGATTTATCTTTTTGTATAAATGAACATATGTGTACAAATACTTGTTGCATAATACAATCAAGCAGTTTTGTTTTAAATAACTCTCAAAACTATGGCAATATTTAACTTAAAAATTAACAGCAAAGAATTTCAGGTAGATGTTGATCCATCGACTCCGATGCTTTGGGTACTCAGAGATCATCTTAACCTGTTAGGTACCAAATTTGGTTGTGGCTTTGCACAATGCGGTGCCTGCACCATTCTCGTTGATGGATTTGCAGTTCGTTCGTGTGTTACAATTGTAGATTCTGTAGGCGACAAAAAGATAACAACAATCGAAGGGCTTTCTGAAAATGGGGATCATCCGCTTCAAAAGGCATGGATTGAACATGATGTTCCGCAATGCGGCTATTGTCAGAGTGGACAAATAATGAATGCTGCGGCATTATTAAAAGCGAACCCACATCCAACCGATGTTGAAATTGAAACAGCAATGAATGGTAATATTTGCCGTTGTGGTACCTATATCCGTATCAAAGCAGCTATAAAAGAAGCGGCTAATTCTTAACGGACTTTTCATTTCACGCCCGTTACAAATTTTCTTTGTTAACAGATGAATAGCTTATCTAAAATCACGAAACATGACAACTGTAAAAACGGAATTCAATAGACGTTCCTTTATAAAAAGTTCTTTGTTAGCCGGAGGAGGTATGCTGATCGGTTTTAACTGGTTGGCAGCATCCTGCAGTACAGCCGTTACCAAAGGCCAGACTATTCCTGACGAATGGTTTAAAATCAACGGTTATCTAAAGATTGGCGTAAATGGTGTGGTAACCATTCAATCGCCGAACCCTGAAATCGGACAAAATGTAAAAACC